>Ga0210059_1010085_pt1 | contig 14644 bp, 5 predicted proteins | sample Ectturendosymbi2_FD_188042 | JGI IMG/M metagenome (GOLD analysis project Ga0210059, IMG submission 188042) | Ecteinascidia turbinata endosymbiont from Florida, USA - Sample 2 (SPAdes) (version 2) | ecosystem: Host-associated > Tunicates > Ascidians > Unclassified | place: Key West, Florida...
CGAAAGACTACAAAAAACTTGGGAAGGTTGTCTCAGTGAGCAGTTTCTTTCCATGCGCTTTTTCTATGACAGCGTTTTTCTCTTTACAATACAGTGCTCGTCTCCAAGCGAGCACTTCGCTTTCAGCGTGCTTTTTCTGTGAGAGCATTCTCTTTTTGCACCTGAAGGCGCTGAGAGGTGGCGAGCTGCGCCTGGTGAGAATAGTTGGAATGGTCGGACTTAACAATTGACGAGAACCTCTTTTCAAAATTTCAGCAAAAAATGTCACTAGCGCTGAGACACCCTTCCCAAGTTTTTTGTAGTTTTTCGTCTACACAAGCAAACGTTATAATCAAAACAGTATAATTTAGACCTGAAACCACCTGGCTTTATATGACGCCAGGGAATTCATGCCTTACAGAAGACTAGATTTTGTCTAGATTACTGAAACAGAACACCAAGTTTTTCTTCAGGCAGGATACCATGCTTTCCTTTGACACGCTTCAGCGCTATCTCTGCATGCAGAGATGTTATCTCAGAGCTAGCTATCTCTGCCAGAGATAACATATCTGCATGCAGAGATAATTAAATCTGTGCAGAGATAGCTATATATGCGCAGAGATAGCACTTTTTGTGCTAAATCTGTCAGATATAATATTTTTACAAACGGCGCCCCATATGTTTGCTCGGGGAAACATTTAGGCAGCAGAGATGCGTGATAAAAATCACGTCCCGCCGGGGATCTCCCATGTTTGCGTTATAAAAACTGAGGCATATTGTTTATGTTGTTTTAGTTGAAGCGTTGGTCATAGTAAAGGGACTGTAATGCAGTCAATATGCATTTCCTGATTTGTTCACTTCAAAGAAAATCGCAGCAAATTCCATGGACAGCACACAAAAAGCTGACTGTCTGGGGCTACAAGAATGCTCTTTCGAGTTTAACAGCGACAGGTCAAATCCTGTTTGCTTGTGTAATATGCAGCCTTATAAAGATAGAGCAATGGCTTCAGCAAACAATAAACAGAGATATTTAACGGTTGAGAGAAGAGTGAAGATCAACGATAGAAGATGCAGATGCTCATGGAGGGAAGAACTTTTATGTCCTTTCAAAATATTTCACATACGATAAACTTAACAGCAAACAGCGTTGTAACGAATTATGAAAGTCGATAAGATGAACCGTGCCAGAGACTGTTGCTACCAACTAAGGTGCTGCATTATTGGAAATGCGTTAAACCTAACATCAATACTGTAGCACAAAAACCACTGCAGTCACTGTCTGCATAAAAGACACATGGTTCGGCTTGTCATTTGGCCGGTATCTTATATGCTATGCTCGCTTGCGTACAATAAGCTTCGACGACGTATGTTTGACTGCCACATCTGCTGGCTGCAGTTTCCTGAAATGCATTGTTTTGTTTGTCCCTAATTCTAAGCGACTTTCCGGTCACTATTTACAACTTTACCGACCTCGAGTAACCCGTAGATTTAAAATAAGATATGATATAAACACTCGAATGCTTTTCAGCATTCTTGCGTGGTGTATTGTGAAACGCAAAAGGATTTGCAAGCCAGATAGCGTGCGACTTAAACTAAATGTAAGTAGGCCTACACGCATACATGATTTTTTCACGTTCAAGAGTTGCTCACAAAATTAAACAGAAAAAGTAATTATAAAAGACACAAAAACCTTCTTTTCATAGAATAAAGAGGTATCAAAAATTTGAAGCTGTTCGGTGTACAGGATAAACCAAGGATTGAACCACTGGTTTTCGGAAATATAGATGTTAAGTTTAAAAAACACACTTTCTTGCCAAAAATGTTGACAAGCAAACGCAGTTGGTCAACAGTCCAACCGCCTAGTAGCAAACAGTGTTTTTCAAGCTACTTCACGAAAACCTCTGGCAGGAGCATGTCACAATGGCCCAACTCTCTTCGGATTAGGATTATAAGTTTGCGATAGAACCCAGAGACTCTCGCGAAAGTCCTATTTTCTGGTCCTTTCTTACAGTGCGCAAAGTATTTTCAGCATCCTGCAATGAACAAAGCGAGCATTCATGCATGACCAATGAACAAAGTGAGCATTCATGCGTGCACAACGATCGTCACATGATGCAGTACTGCAAATGCAATGACTGTAGGATATTTTGTTTTCAGCAAGCTGATGCTGCAGAACAGTACTTCGAAAGTATTTCACATGCATATAGCTTTTAACATTTACCAAGTAAAAACCCGAAAATTTTGGTGGGCTCGTGTCTCTACGTAAAAACTGACAGGCATATGCAAAAAAACGAGCAAAATAATCACCAAATTTGTAATAACGGTCACAAGAAATGACATGTTTCACGTATAATGAATATTGATGCATGTTGCTAAGGAGCTTGCAATCTGCCCTAATCTAACTTGTAAAGGATTCTGAAGGTAAAAGGCATCATGGCTGAAGTGAAATGCTACTTTCTTTCAATGTAATGGAATTTCCTCCGGAAATACGTAAGGGATGTTAGTTACGTCTCTGCCCATAGAAACTTGTAAGTGAGAAAGTGACGACTGAGCTCCGACGCTTTACCTGGAGAGTTTGTGAATAGTCGGATGTCGCTGTTTAATGGAGTAAACTGTCTTCCTTGGCCTTTAAAGAAGACTTGATTTCCTCTGGCCAAGGAACCATCATTGAAGCGTAACAATGAATTGAACTCTTGAAAGTATTTTACCTTTTTTGAAGCAACAGGTGGTTAACAGCTTTGAGCACACGTATAGATAAACTAAACGTTGTTCAAGCGAGTTGTGGTTGAAATGCTTCCTTGTGACGAAACAGATGAGCGTGCAGAACAACATAAGTTCAGCAAAGGTCTTTTCGATGATCAGGTCATTAAACAAGCAGCCATTTGGTGAATGCTTCTTTTATTCCATGCGCTTACGTGGATTCGGGAGTAACCTTTGAAAACGTTCCACAAAAGCAGCTATTCGTCTGCTGAACGCAAGTCATAAGATAAGCGGCGCATGTTTGCGGCAATGTTAACACATGTAACAGCATAAATGTAGCAGTAAAACTGCAATGTTGTGAAGCGAGTAGTTTTCTGTCACTACAGAGCAACAAAAGCAACTTGTTATAAATCTTAGTTTTGGACGGCAAAGTTTGGTAAACACGCTAGCGTGAGTCGTTTGCAATGTAAGTCATGTGAAAAGTCACAATTTAACCGAAAAAACAGCCGTGTAGAGATCAAAAAACTGCTTGAGATTCAGTTTATATGTTCCAAAGGGTTCAGCCAACAATTTTACCAGTCCTAGACGAGAGGTTGAGATTCAAGCCTGTTGATAATTGGATTGTTCATCTGAATTTTTGCGGTTTCAGTGCAATGCGAAAAAAGCCGGGGAATCTTTTATAAAACTTTTGTAAGATACCAGGTATTTGTTTAACATTAAACGAATAGTTACACTGGTACACTGATTTATGTCGAAGCGGCAGTCACCTTTTGATAACATTCATTTCAGGATTTAGATTTCGAGAACTTTGTGCAAAGTTCATTTCATTTTTCCGAGTTTAGCAACTGTTTTTCAGAAAACACCGCGCGATGTGATTTCGCCAAGTTAAGTCGGTTTTTCTCATTTTGTGCAATTCATGCTTGGAGTAAAAAAGGAAAAAAGGACCAACGCATAATTCAGAATGCTTTGTGCAGGGCCGTGTGTCACTTCACGCACAGCCAAAGAGCAATGACGTACATTACAATAACGAATAGTTATGGATTTATCAGTTATGCAACGTTTTGCAAAAACGCAAAATTTCATACAGCTGATAAATATTTCAGAGACGCACTCTCCACAGTGGGGTAAGCAAGGATCTACCGGAAAATTTGTTGGCAATGCAGGAAAATTAATTTCACGTAAAATACGCATCCCCAGTCCTTATTCAAATGGAAGTTGACAGTGATATTAATATGACGCTTGGATGAATTTCTGTTTGCCCTTGAAACCTGCAATTTACCAGCAAGATCACTGTTTCGTGAAGGAAAGATATGCAACATATTCCATTGGAAATCTGTTTTATCTTACCGTACATAAAGAAACTTTCGCTTCTCTGAATTTGGGAATTACGTCTGCAGGATGGCAATAAATTCCATTTATCTATTACGAAAGATAGGCAACTTTGGTACAGTATCATTCAACTTGCCCTGACCACCACTTACGGCATGAAATCCTTGGGTGCATTTTCCCTACAGATTTCTTTTTTAACCAATCAAGCAACGAGCTTGAGTAGTGATTATCATGCATGGAACTATCCGTTCATTGATTTTTTCTGTTTAGCTTTTTCATGTTGAAGTCGTGCAACTATATGTCGATAAATTCTGCTCTTATGGTCTTCTTGCAAAATACTTAATGTTGAAAACCTTCTCACCCAGAAACCACATGATGGTGTGGCTCGGTTGACTGCTTTGTTTTATTGTAACGGTATCAAAATGTAACCCTGTGACATTTTCTTTTCATGTTCTGGGAAATCTTCGTTTGATTTTCCCTTTCTTTTTCATCGCCCACTAAGTTGCAACAGATACTCCACTAAGTGGATTAATTTGAAAAACAGCAACCAAAGCACTTGGTGTCTACAAAGATTAAAGTTTTTCTTCCTTTCAACAGTTTTGTCCAGATTTTATTCCCTAATTCTTTTGCATAAAGGCATATTTTTGACAAACAAATTCTTAACTCAATAACACTGTTATTCCCGTTTCCGGAAGTGCTTGAGCTATATCAATTAGTTCGCAATCCAAAGAGAATTCACAAGGGTAGTGCATTTTCGCTGTCTAACGCTTGTTGCTTCGAGTTGACTTGCGGCTAAAACTAATCTTGCATTTGCGAAGGTTCATGGTGCTTTTCAGAGTAACTGCTTCAGTGTTGATTTTCTCTTTCATGGATATGATGCTGCACATGGTGCCGAACACTAAATACTTCGCCGCGCTCGCAAACCATCTTCACCAAAGTCTAGCTCACGATCATTTTGCGCTGAAGTTTTATTTTCAGAAATTTAACTTTGGAGATGGTTTGTCAGAGAATATAAAAATCTTCCGATATTTACAAAAATGCGTAAAACGTTCTGTCGAAAAAGTAAGCACAATTTTTTAATTAAAACAAGGTACAATTTCCTGTGTCAGAAGATCATAAGGAAAAAACAAACTTTCATAAAAATACATAAAAGGATTTTGACCCGAAAAACCTCTCTAATCCGACAGTTGTACTCCCGATAAAGGATGATGTTTTGGCTTTCAGCATCCAAGTCGAAATGAATTTTTAAGTATATAAGTCTACCAAAATCAACTGATTGTTATGTTATCAGTTGATGGGTCGTCCTTTTATCTGTCAAAAGTTTTTACTCCTGTTCAGAAATACAAAAGTATTCTGAAACCGGCATTCTCGAATACTGCATTCCAAATTTGACCTGTTGTTTCCCATTTTTCTTTAAAGCGAAAAGTCGTCAGAAACTCTGGAATCACAATTATAAGTTAATTTGATTTCAAAACATCGATTGTATATTGCATTTATGAGTGTGTGTATGGTGTCTACCTTCGAAAAGCAAACTCGTAAAGTTTCTGTAGAAAACAAGTGATTACAGCAAGTCTTTTTTTAAAGATCATAACAGTGTAGCTACTCTTGACTGTGTTTGCTGAAAAAGGAAATTTAAATAAATCCTTTGACATTGTCACTTTAATTGCACATGGTCTCATGAAATTGAATTGATTTTACAGTTAAACTCTTTGGCCGCTTTTTAAATCTGGAGTAAGCATTCGAAAACAGTTTAATAACTGGAGTGCATACACAACAGGCAATAGTATTGGAAAACAAATAAAATTTTTTGCAAACATTTAGAAACGAGCAGACTTTGTTTTGTTGCACTTCTCCCTCTGCCTTTGAAACAAGTATTGACGGCTTGGCAAGTTGTGGTTCATTCCTTTTTTCTTCGCTCAGACAAAGCATTATCGTAACGGTACGATAACAATGCACATAACAATACACACGCGTTACGCACAAAAATTCCGATTATTTAATCACTTAAGGTAGATGTTTGCAGCAGCCAATGGGAAGCTTCCTGAGTAGAACACCACCTCTTCTGGCATGTGCCAATCATCAAAACTAAGCTTTCTGTTCCCGTTCGTTTCGCCACGACATGCTCCCAATCCTCCGCAACCCGTTCATTCAGTGCGAGCTAACATTCCAATGGTGCCCCCCACTGTTGTAGACATCACAGCGAGGGCCTGCTGTCACCGTCCGCAGTGACCTCTAAATATTTTCGTGCTCTTCCCTACGAGCAACTTGCACCACGAAAGAAAAAATGGAATAAAATTGATTTCGTTTGAACAGCGCTTCTAGGAACTTGCTGCTAGTTCTGCGGGCGCAACTACGTCTGTCGCTGCTGTCATGTCTTTGTCGTTTGACTATGGAGGAACGGAAATGAATGGCTCGTCGTTTGTTGGGAATTTTTCCGGTAAGAATGTGTTAAACTTTTCTTGTTTACAAGCATTAAGTGGCCTACCAGCTAAATGAGGAGCGCTTGACGCCACAACAAGTTTTTGTAGAGCAACAACATTTGGCATTTTACGTAGTTTCTTTGTTGTACAATAAATTCTTTCATGATATCAGAAGAGTTTATTGGAGAATGGAGTCAGAAACATGTAATAAAATACAGTATAAACTATCAAACAGATTGCAGAATGAACAGTGGTTATTCTTCTGATAAAACAAATCAGGCAGTAGGCAATGTTTTGCACTAAAAATCTGTCAGATGGGTTTACTCTATGTAGCATGAAACAAATCAGGCCAACAGCAGTTTCAATCAACAATAACCTCTATAGTAGCAAACATATTTCTTGAACCTTTAGCAACAAAAATAAATTTTCTACAAGTCATCTGGCGTATTTTGCTGTTCGTGGCGTTAGCAGATAAAATGAAAGCTTTTGAATCTGGCATGGACGAAAGTGAGTGGAAACTATAGACGCTTTCCTTAAACTTTGCGATCTGAAATGTACGGTATTGTCGGGAAAACATTGTTTTCCCAAAAGCGTACGTAGAAATGAATCTTTACGATTTCCGAGCTTCCGTCAGCCTCATGTGCGTAGTAGCACGCGGTTTTTAGTGATGTGAGATTTGAAAGCTGGAGGTGTTAGTCGTGAATGCGCGAATCACAGTGGCGAAGGATTTGTTCAATCCTGCCCAGCTTGCCTCATGGTTCGCTTGTTTCTGAAACCAACCTGATATTTTGACTTAGAAATATGAAACTACAACCCATCTTGGTATTTTTCAAAATGCGTTTGCCCTTTTTTGAATTTTGCTGTTTATTTTGGCACCTCTTTTAATTTTCGGAGTCAAACCGAAGTTGTTTACTATAAAATGTACACAAGAGGAACTTGCTGATTGCAAATGCGACTGTAGAAAGGGCCTTTCTACAAAAAATATGCCCGACGTAGAAAAAGGAGGAAAACAAAAAGTTTTGAAAGCTCATGGGAACCTGCAGACCGTTTTTTAAACTACTCAGCTTTCGGGTGTTACTAACAGTTGTTTCAGAGGGGTCAAATCGCATCTAAACCTTCGTCCCAGTTAAGGACTTGTTTGGGTCAATTTTGGTGCTAGCTGTACTAACCCTTGGCCCAGGCTCACACGCACAAGAAACAAAATAAGAGCCAGGAAGAACATTCAAATCAATGCTTACGACGCCGATAGGAAAGCAAGCAATTGAGATGAATGGTACGCTTCGCAGCAAATTCGACAATCACGAAGCATCGAAATGAAAATTCCGGTACTGCGTAGTGTTACGTGAAATCGATTTCCTGTTAAAAATTTGCTGATTGATTTTTTGTTTATCTCCCTTTTGGGGAGTAGTTACTTGAACTGCCTTAGTGTTTTTAAACTATAACAGCGTCATTGGTGATTTTTAAACTTTGTTTCTCTCCCATATCTGAAGGTAGAAAACATACCAAGAAATTGTTAATGTTTGTGCAATAATTATCTTACCCTTGAAGTTTTAGTTAAATCAAAAAGCTACTTTCTAGTCGAAAACACCACCAAGCTATTCAGTATCCAATGGTGGGGCGAGTAGAATGCTTTTGAAGAAGTGATTTAACTAACTATCCGAAACATTACCAACAAACCTGGTCACGAAAGATTCAGAACAATCTTCAACGCTGCTGACTGCGTTCGGCAGTTCACAGCATGACTTGATTTTCAAAAACTTGCCTGCAATGCTATTTCCTACATGTTCGTGCAGTTGATTGTTGCGCAGGTAATTCTACCTATTATGACGACAAGTCAGCATCCAAATGCGAGCCAATCAGATACATCGTGGTTCCCATTCTCTTCATATTAATAGCAACTGTTGGCTTATTGGCCAATGCCGTTGTCATTTACATCATTGTTATACTGAAGTAAGTGTGTGTTTATTCATTTTAAGGTGTCTGATATTTAATTTTAATTCTCTGACAATTACAAGCTCTAGGTGTGAAGCAAGCGTTCGAGAGATCAGCCAACTGGGTCTGGTTTCATGACCTTGCAATGATCAGACTTGCACATATCTATATTGAAGCAACTAGTCTCCATAATGACGGGTTTGAATCCATCTGCACGTTTTTCATATAAAACATATTTAACGTAATTCTATACCCATTTTCAGTCTTGAAATCTAAGCAATGCATACGGGTGAAAAGTTGAAAGGCTAAAACATGAGTAGAGAAAGCAAACTCTTTACTAAAATAGATATATCAACACACAAGCTGCAAGTACAAAGTGCAAAATACATCGTTTCCAAATAATTGCCTTCTATGCAACTGTAAAACTATTTGACACCAGTTATCGAGCAATGCAACAAATCCACATTGACGGAACCACGCGATTATGACTCACAACATCGTGTTGTGATAGAATGCCCAAGCAGGATTGGGTTAGTACGGTTGGCAGACATACCCTAGGCTAGCACCTAGGCATTGCGCCTTTAAAGTTACTGCTAAACGTTGTGAAGGAGATATTAGCATAGGTAACTACATGGGTGGTAAAAAAGGTCAAAAAAGTGATCAAAAGTAAATGGAGAAAATCAACAAATAACGCAAAGGCTGCAAGAATTATTTCACACGATAGATCATGCTTTGAACGTTCATTTGTGCGATAACTTTGTTAAGCCATTTGTCTTCACAGGTATGCAGACAGTTAAAAGTGGGTTGTTCTACAAAAATAATAGTGTAAGGGTTATAGATAGGTGGTTTATTTATGATGTCATGGAACACTTAACAGTGCCGCGATAACAGCATTTGGTCGCTGCCATTCTTATTATCTAGTCTGTTCCGAGCACGTCAGTGCAATGACTGCCTGGTGGAAAATTTGTTTGTTGTTTGGGCGACGAACTGTTGATGGCATATCAGACAAGCGGTTGCATAAATACCATAGTTTGCACCTGTCGTGTTTTGATTCAGCGGGAAAGTTTATTTTTTGTCACTATTTGTGAAACACGTGCCACCATGCATTTTGTGTGTTTTCCATGGCAACCACGACGTGCGCAGTGCTTGCAAGGCATTTGCCACACCTTTGATTTGCTTTTTAGGGGGGCACAATTTCCCGGTCGACGAATCACTATGGGGACGCCGAATGACTGCGGGGGACGCCGAAAAGTCCCGAAAATGTTACATCACAAGTAGTTTCTTCAATACAGTACATCTGCTTCCGAAAAACCTCAAGTTCGAACATGGGGACGCCAAACTTGCTTCTGACCTGGGCGCCATCTCACCTCATTATACTTCTGCAGCCAGATTCTGACTCATATCTTTTTGCTTGTAATGCAGCAATACGGACTGACCTATCCTTTCGTATAGCGTGGGAAGGACGAGGTCTCGTAGCTATGGCATCAGGGGCGTAACAAGGGGGGCACAATTACTCGGACGCCGAATCACTGCTGGGGACGCCAAGTGGCTGCGGGGGGCGCCAGAAAGTCCCAGCATTGTCACATGTAGGCTACATTCTTCAATGCAGTACATTTGCTTCCGAAAGATCTCAGGTTCGAACGTGGGAGCGCCAAACTTGCTTCTTGTCCCGGGAGCCATTTAACTTCGTTACGCCCCTGTATGGCATGCGTGCGTTCCTGTTGTGTCACAATGTCTGACCGTCGTGTTATATCACAATACCACAGTTTTGTCACAACGCTTGGTGGTGCTGGCGCAACACCCCCGACTTATTACATATTAGCCTAATAGGTATGGGGCTGTGTTGATGTAGCTTTGCAGTTTGTGAAGGTACGGGGCGCAAAATAGAGGTTCAGGAAACTAAAAAAAGCTTTTAATTTTTACAAGCAATTTTTGCGCCCCCGTCAAAGTGGCGCCCATGCCACGCGCCATGCCTGCCATACCCTAGATACGCCACTGCATTTTTTGTCTCACAATTTGGGGGGCGTAGACTTTCTTCCCAAATTTGATGCCATCGCTATCTTGTCATCTGTCATGTTCAAAGCGAGGTTTGAGCCGATCGCTTCTTTGGATTGGTATTTTGACGTCATAATGGGCGTGATTCCGCCAATCTGTTGCGTTGCTCGATAATTGGCGTCAAACAGTTTTCCAGTTTCAGTGAAAGCAATTATTTGGGAACGACGTATTTTATAGTTTTTACTTGCTGCAGCTTGTGTTTTGATTTATTCATTTTAGTAAAGACTTTGTTTGCTTTCTCTGCTCTTACTTTAGCCTTTCAAATTTTCACCCGTGAGCATTGCACACTGTTTTCAGGACAGAAGATGGGTAAAGTTCCGTGAAATCGATTTCCTGTGAAATATTTACTGATTGATTAAGCTTCGTCGCCTTTGTGGAGACTACATACTTTTTATTTTTTTATTTTAATACCAGCAAACCTTAACATGAGAGATCATTTAAACTCATCCCCTATTCTTTACTTGAATTAGACCATTCTAAATAAACAAACAGTATTTGTTGGATTTATGAAGAGAAACGTTGACTTTAACAACTTATTAACGAGTTTATAATTGCCGCCCGATTTTCAAGAAACTCGGTGGAAGACAGTCGTAAGGACTGATTCGTTCTGCTGTGTTTAAATGCTCACCCAGGGGTGTAACGAGGTCAGATGGCGCCCGGGGCAAGAAGCAAGTTTGGTGTCCCTATGTTTGAACCTGAGTTCTTTCGGAAGCAAATGTACTGTATTGAAGAAAGTACATGTGACAATATTGGGATTGTTTGACGCCCCCCGCAGTGATTCGGTGCTCACTTATCGTGGTTCCGCGCCCGGAGAGTTGGGCCTCTCTTGCTCCTCTCGTTACGTCCCTGTGCTCACTAGCAGCTTTTAATACCTCAAAAGTAGTGCATTTCAGACGTTTAGAGGCTTGATTCAGCGGTAACGAAAGCGGAACTACGAGTTTCCTTCTCGAGTTTAGCTTAAAGTTAGCACAAGAAGCACAATTTTTGCAACACAATGGTCCTCAATGTAGTTAGAGCCACGAACAGAATGAATGTAACTTGGTGTGTGTGTGAGGAAGGGAGAAAAAGTGATGGCATAAGGTATGAGAGGGACAGCTCTGAACTTTTATGCGGGACTTGTTAGGCAATCGCAATTCAATTTGACAATTTGGTTATTATCCGCATGTTATATTATGTTGTCTATACAGACTACAGCATGAATAACGTAACAAGAAATTCGAGAGAGTATGCATGACACAACAATTAGTCAAAACGCTTATAATTGAGAATAAAAAACTGGCAATACAAAAATCATTCAGAAGCTAAGCTACGTGAAGCTATATTATCTTTCCTTTTGTTTGGCAAATTCAGATATCAGCAAGTTATGATTGTTTATTTCCACTTCATCTTCTATGCACCAAAACCATTTAAAGTCAAACCATTCAAATACTCTTGGCTAGTGCGAGATTTTGAAACTGTTTTGATCAGTTTCGGGAAAATCTTCCTTACTTTAAGAGTTACGCCCAACTTTTGGTCTGTTTAATCTGTTTGCTAACTTTGAAGCATGCTCCGATTCTGTAAACGTGTTTACGTTTCTGCTTTTCTCTTTAATCACTAACCATTAGCAATCAGTGTTATTTTGATTCATTTATTCTGTTTATCTTTCGGGTTGTCTGTTTTATCACCAACCACATGAAATTGCCTGCCTTGTGTCAATATAATAACTTTCATTTCTAGTTGTACAATTTTCTTGCACTTTTCTTTTTCATCTGCACAATGTAGCAATGTATACCAATAAAACACGTTCAGTTGAAGTTAGAAATATTAGAGAAATATCTGTAAAATCATTGTGCAATTATGTTAAAATCACCGACATGATTATGCAAAAAGATTCAATTTTTCATATGCCGCCTTGAGATGCCTACATGCAACGAGGCGAAAACGTTTGTGTTGTAATTAATTGCTATCAACGTAATGAGTTGTCTGGATATTACTTGTCTCTGTCTGCCAAACGAACGTTGCCTTCCTGTCAAAATTAATATGCCTACCCACACATTGGTGTGAATAAAAAATAAGATATTTCGAACCTATTTGAAGATGTAAAGTTCACTCCAAAATCAAACCACTTTAGAATATGATGGTCTGATTTCAGCCGGAGAGGTCGCCTTGAATGTAGATCAGGAACACGAACACATTCTGACTCGTTATGTTCCAATCTAACTAATAGTTTCTGGTTGATAGGTAGTTGGCCTGAAGGTAGACTGTTGACTGCAGCCGGCTACCGGTTTGAGGAAAAGAAAGATGATTAAATTGCTGGTTGCTTGCCGCATTTATTCAATTGTAAGTCGCGGCTTTCATTGTTTTTCGTCATTTCATACAGCTTACAATGAAGGGTGCGTTGCAATCGAACAAATATAGTAACCCTTGGCAGACAGCTTCCCCAAAAGCTCATAGCAAACCTAAGGCCTTCAATTCTCCACGATACGCAGAGAGAAACTCTGCAAACGCAGCTTTCCAGAAATGTTTAAAATGTGCTGAAGCAAGGGGGAAAACTTGAAAACGTAACTTATCCAGACAAATATATTGTCTGCGCTGAAAAAATGAAAAAAATGTTTTTCTGGTGTGTCGAGCGATCGGCCATGGTTGTTGACTTATCATAACGTTGAGTGAAGCTGGTCTTTAGCAAGTTGGCGTCAGTTTTGCTTTTCAGATTTCGTGTGAAGCTAGCTTTATGGCCATAGTTTGTGTTTGAGACTGCGATTCGCGTGCTTTCTCTAAACCGCGTTTTACTTATTAACCATTTCACACATAAGCCTTTGCTTCCAAGATTCAGGACTGTAGATGCGTAAAATGCGCGAATTCGATTTCAAAGCAAAATGATTTGGTGTTTGATTCAATTGCGTCACCTTTGTGGAGACTTGTTGCTGAAATGTGGATATGTGCAAAGCGAAATCATCACAAAGTTATGAAAGCAGTGCGTGGCAACCTCACACAAGCCCTTCGAAGGCTCGGAAGCAAACCTAAAACCTTCGGTTCTCTTTATTGAAGAGAGAAGCACTCTGTTGCGACCGGAAAGCCCGAGCGGCAAGTACGCAAAGCTTCACACTGTGGGAGCAAGCAATAATAGAGATCATGCGCCGCGATCACTCCATTATTGCTTGTTTGCGACACTTGCATATGGGTGCTATCTTTCGCGCACAGGTTGCAACAACTTCTACTAACCAAATAAGTTGAATAAATATGAAAATTGAAGTGTATTTAAGTGTACTGTTGCTGATAAAAGCATCGAGAAAATGTGTATAAACAAACTAAAAAGCCAAATAGGGTCATTTCCCGGTTTCTTGGGGGTTTGCAGCACATATTTTAGGTGAATTGTCCATGAACCGAAGACTCTGTTCCACGGTTGCAAATTTTGAAATCGGAAGATAATGTTCAGTCTCAACATTGCTCAACCCGAGGCGTGCACCTTCAAAAAAGTGAAAACATTGCGTGCGACATGAAAAGCACGATGAACGTATGTATTTTTTCTACTCGATTCGCGCTACTCGACAAGGGTTGCTGAATTTGATCCAGAATTTCACTAGATTGCCGTTTAGGCGTGCTTTCAAATCTACCAGAGTAGACGCAGTCTGCGCTGACAACAATCGTCTCGCCAGATGCGTAGCGGGTGCAACGCGGGGCCTTCACTTGTGGAAAGCTGACAGGGAAGTCTGTCGCGAATTGTTGAACGGGCTCCTCTGCTTTAGCCCGAACGCGATGCTTGGTCACGCGCGCGACAACCGATGCGCGATGAATTTCATAAATTCTGCGTATTTCATGGTAGTAGTTTCCCAAATTATACCGTCGGACAGAGCGGTCGCGCTATTTACACGGCAACTTTGCGGTGTCAAGGGATATTAGGAGAAGACGTTGCTGTGGGGTGATATGTGTAGGAGAGACCTTGCATTGTATTTACTGCAAGCGCTGTCATGCAGCAATCACTACACATGAAAAGGAGGGTCTATTTATTGCGGTGTCACTTTTCGTAACGGGACCGGGTGGAAGATGTTTTGGTCCCTTTTCTGCCACAGCAACTCAGGTACCTTTTCTGCCACAGCACCTCAGGTACCTTTTCTGCCACAGCACCTCAGGTACCTTTTCTGCCACAGCACCTCAGGTAACTTTTCTGCCACAGCACCTCAGGTAACTTTTCTGCCACAGCACCTCAGGTAACTTTTCTGCCACAGCACCTCAGGTAACTTTTCTGCCAC
>Ga0210059_1010086_pt1 | contig 14643 bp, 9 predicted proteins | sample Ectturendosymbi2_FD_188042 | JGI IMG/M metagenome (GOLD analysis project Ga0210059, IMG submission 188042) | Ecteinascidia turbinata endosymbiont from Florida, USA - Sample 2 (SPAdes) (version 2) | ecosystem: Host-associated > Tunicates > Ascidians > Unclassified | place: Key West, Florida...
AAACCGGAGCTGAATGCAAACATCCCGTCGATGCCTCTATGCATTTTTAACGTGTAGCAGGCCGTCATGCTTCTATCGTGACGTCACGTGCCATCACCATTGGCGCGTATCCAGCTGAGTCATGTGACTACGTATGCTTCGCGCCACTACGTCACTACCGAAACAGCCTTTTGCGTTTTTTCCTTTTTTACAGCGCTTTTCTCCTGATTAACCAATAAGAACCTGCAGCAAGATCACTGCAGTTCTATTGCTATGCACTGAAGATGATAACAGTTGTTATCGAAACGTTTGCAAGATGTCAGTTGTATCGTTTGCTTTGGCCGTAGTATTTATTATAAGGCTATTTAGCACTTCCGCTTTTCGTGTACCATAAAACGATGAGTTCACGACATTCTGTGTTTGTTTCACCAATCTGTGAGTTAACACTTCTGTTTTGCTTCCGTCACTAGCACCAGAAGCGTAAGACTTTCTCCAATGTTAATCATTACCACCCACGCTAATAGGTTTTAAGATTAACTTTTTGCTTGTTATGAAGAGGAGCAAAGTAACTGAGTTGAAAGTTTAATGCAACAAGAATTAATTAGATTATCATCATCATCACCTACTGAAATATTGATGCTACAGTTGACACTGCTTCTTCGCAAGTCAGACCTTGCAGCAGTAGGATTTTAGAACCAATGCAAATTTTCTAGTGTTTGTTACCTTTCTAAGAGAATCATTCGTCAGTTGTTGAATCGTAAAATACAAGAAATTGCATAGCGCAATGAACATAGTGTCATACTGTACATTAGCTCAACAAACACAGAGTCATACCGACGTTTATTTTACATTCCGAAATCTAACTTCCTCACACTCCTAAACGTTCAGGTCTGCAGCTACTGTAACTATTATTCTAAGTGCATGAAGGTTGGACAAAGGATGGGATAAATGAGTTTTAACGAGCATATGCAGCAGACAATGTATTTTCGCCTGCGGGTTCAAGCACAGTATGAAAGTTTGCTTTACAAGAATGTGTTCGTTATTGATTGAAATCGAGTTAAATTATGTTTGTGTATGTTGTACCCGTAAAAGATAGCGGTTGAAAAATGATGCCTTAGCAAAAATCGCAATTGGCAATTAGGCGAATGAGAAATGAATCAATTCCGGACCATGATACCGCATGTAAGAGTCCGGTCTTAAATATTTCGTCTTCGTTCACAAATCGTGAAAAGACCAAAAACGCTTTTGAAGCCCACAGACAATTACTTCCGAATAAAAGTAGCTGATTTTAGCGTCATGCATTTGTTCCTCACCAAATAAAGTATCTAGATTGGTCTAAAAATCTTAATTTCAGATAGAAATTTTCAACGAACATGAACACCGTTCTACGAATGCGTCAACAGACTAAACATTGGTCAGGTGGTCAACACGGATTGACAGGAATCCAATATTTTTCACGCGTGGATTTTTGCTGCAAAACGATATTGCGCTAAAAATGAAAGCAGTGGTCGCACCATCATTAGCTCGGCTGAAGTCAGAGATTCACGTCGTAAAAACAGAGGTTGGTTAGTTTTGTTGTGATGAAAACAAGTATTAAGCGTTTTTGTTGCTATGCGAAAACCGTACCTAAGCCTTTACATATAGCCAGCTCACAAGCAACGCGAGAAATTAGGCGAACGTCTCGAGGTGGATTTGCAGAGTTGTTGTGAGACAGAGATAAAGCGCTTTAAAGTTTGTTTTTTCGGCTCGCGTCACCGCAATCTCTGCATCACCGATAGACGTCGTATTGCGGCTTGGAAATGAAACGTCTGTTAAGATGAAAAACGTTCGTGAGAACAACTGTGTTGCTTCACTTGGTGTTACGAAAGAGTTGTCAGTTGATTACCAACAAAACATAATCGCTCTAAACGTTTTGCACCATTTTTAACAGTGTAAATTAATCTGTTTTGTCTTGAACTCGAGTTGCAAATTTTTCGAAGATTATCTTTTATGTATGCAAAAACATTCGTCAGAATGATTTTTTCCTTGTTGTAGGGAGCTTCAAAACAACTCCGAAGCAACACAAATATTTTTAAATGCCTAAAATCGACAAACGTGGAACTTTTCTGAAAACCTTCAAGAATTTAACAGAAAATGAGCAAAACTGTAAAAATCGTTCAAACACTGTGATTGCAATAGTCTTGCTTCATTCGCGCAAGCTTGTGTTCATATTTTGATGACGTAAAGAGATAAGGATGACGTGCAAGTGGTTTCAGCAAACAGTTAACTCCAAGCCAAAGCTTCAAAGTCGCATTTTTTAACTTGAAACAAAACGACATCTCAGCGGTATACTTCGGAGAGACTTGAAAGCAAAACAACTCTGATATAAGAGCATTCAGAAAAGCTCATTGCAAAAGAAAACTCACCCAAACTGCACACCAGTTGTCATAAAATCTCAGCATTTCGCAAACATTCAGATGAGATAAAGTGCACAGGCAAATAACTGGTGCAACAAAAACTGTCACATATTTTGCGACACTAAAGTTCAAAGAATTGCTTTAGTTTCATGTCCTTCAAAATTCTTGCAAGGTTAAAAAATTTTCGCAATTATAATTTAGAGCGAATGGCATCAGCAATAACTAACACAAATTGTCTTTTCAGAGTGTTCTGTTGAAGCGAAAGATTAACGGTTGTATGACCCAAGGTGAGCCTGGCAAACTGGGCACTTATGGTTCGTACTGTACATGTTGTCCATCACGAATGGGATCCAAAAGCAGAGCAATCCACCAACCAAGCACAGCAGTGCGGACAAGGTGATGGCCTGCCCTCTCAGCGACTTCTCGGTGCTGGTCATCACGGTCTGCAGACACTGATGGCACGTGACCTGGATCGGTTCGGATCCAAACACAACAGTGTTCACATTCTGCGTCACAATAACTGCGGTCGTCGCTGGCGACATCGGAAACTGGTTTGTGCATGGTTGGGGGTAAGGGGGTTGATTGTTATGGATACCCATCTGATTTTCCCTTTGATCGATTCTGTCCGCGACAGCTTGGGGACTTTTAACGACTTGATCATAAGTTGGCAAACTTGGAGGCTGGGAATTCTCCGCCATTCTTGCTTTTCAACACTCACTTTGCACACAGTTTTCTAATTCAAAATGGTAATGAAACCTTCCAAGCTGCTGCAGAATACAAATAAACGTAAATGCTATTTTGTGGGCAACGTTTATCAATATTCACCGGGATACCTTCACGTTAAATTTAGATTCGTTTTTAAAAGAAACATGCAGCAAGCGCTCCTCAAACGCATTTTACGCCAACAAGAACCACATGTATGTTTAGGCATGCTTTTTGCAAAGATGATTTCTTAGGCTTTTTGTTTGGTCAAGGTGGTATTCTATACAATAATTTGAAATAGAGTTAATCAATACAAAGGTTTGAACAAAATATCTTGGGTAATTTGATAGAAAACGTTAGTAAAATAACGCAACACATGCGGCACAGTTTACATAACATTCAAAAATGTTTTCGGAGAATAATACGCAAAATACTCATTATTTTCACATGCCTTGGTGACCTAATCGAAACAACTACTTGAAAATTAGAAAAAAGCAAGTTTACTGACGTTACACAAACTTTCGCTTCCGACAAGTATACGTTTATTTTTCAACTTCAGGCTATTCCAAACTCAATGCATGCAAGTGCTACGAAAATGAACAGGCAAAGCAGTGCTTGTGTAAATCGGAATGCCTTATTGAAAAGCTGTATATTGCCTACACAGCATACTGCATGATTTCGCACAATTTTTGTTGTCGTTCACTACACTGTTTTTTTCCAATAGATTTACATGCAGGCGCGTGCAGAGAGCTGGTGATGCCTAGGGTAACCGCTTGATTGTATGCCCCTCTGCCAAATTCTAGTATTGAGGAAGGTTTCAAATACAGGTATTTGAAATAGGTCAAAACTGTATTGACAAAACACAGGTTTCTGAAAATTTAAATTGAAAGTATTTCAAATAGTATTTTTGGTTTTTAATGTGTTAGTCGGCAGTAATTTGATTTAGTCTGTAGGCCTGATACATATGTTCATAAGCAATAGTCCTATAGTGTTTGGTGCGCGTTTCGGAATTAGATGTTTCAGTGATGTTTGCAAATAAGTATCAGATAGGCCCATTGAAAGTGCCGAGCACTTGTGAGGCAAACAGACTTGTCGTTTATATTTTTTTGTACAAATAATATCTGATATTGCACAAGTATCCAGTGTGTAACATTGGTGCCCTTTGTTGTCTTGAACTATAAACAAATTACCATGGATATTGTTGAGATATTTTGCAAAGTACAGATTAACAATAGACAAGCAGGAGTTAGTCAGCCTACAAAGATGGGAAGATAGTATGATGTGAGGCATTAAGACATTGGTTCTCAAACTTTTCTACACGTAGACCCCAATGAACAATTTTCTGTAGACCCCCGAAACCAGTAGCGTACTCAGAAAATTGTCATGGGGGTTTCATTCAGTGGCATGTGGTGGTCTTTTGCATTTGGTGCGTGTTGTTTGTGACGTCACAATTTGGCATCACATGCATATTTCCAAACCAATGTTTTGGTGACGTTTGTTGACATAATATGTATATTATTCTCCAAGCACTCCACTTATTTTGTTTGTTATGGCATTGAACATAAGCCATAAGTGCTCCAAGTTAGGATATCAGAGGAATATAAACTTAACGTTACGACATAGGTGTTCATAACTGCAAAAATACCAGGCTGCGCATTAAAACAGGCGACTAAAACACACTCATTGCGTCAGATCAATTTACAACTGCAAAATGAGGCTGCGCTTATATCTTGTCGAATACGAGCAGTCGAGCATAGAAATTGTGCGGCTGGAATGGCTGCAGCACACCCTGTGGTTTGGAAGATCGAATCTTGCTAAACTACACAAGAATTGAGAATGCGCATAGAGTACCAAAGAAAACTTTCGATTCTTTGTTGTGTATAGAAGTCCAGCAAACTTTTAGTTTTCGTTTTTGCTTCCTGAGACATTATCAAATACCTGAATGCTTCTATGTTAACAGCTGCTGTTTTTGGGCTCATGCAACAGTTCTATCATGCTACAGATATTGGTAATGTGACCAATGCAGTCAGCGCGTGCTGATAAGCCATAGCAGACAAGATAAAGACAATTGTTTTGGATAAAGTGAACTATCGTGGAACACAATATTAAAGATGTGTAGTGGACAAAACGTCTGCAGAAGGTGGTGAGATGGTTTCTGGATCCAAGCGATAACCCAGATTCCCACCAAAACCTAATTATTGCTTTTTGGCCAATTTACAATGTCCCTTGAAATTTGCATGCATATTCATTCCGTGGTACAGTAGTTCACGTTTATTAAGCCCACCTCGGAACCTGACGACTTTGCACGGGCTTATTAACCGATGGACAAATTTCCGCCACTCTCATGCGCATAAATGAGTATGCCCGACTGTACTATCGCTAAAAGTTGCTAAATCTATGATGTAAAACAGTTACAGGTAACGAGCAATTTTCTTTGTTACTGATAATTACGAAAAAATAATATTCATTTCGTCTCCACGTCTCTTCACCATTTTGCAAATGAATTCTACAGAGCACCAGTTGTCTTGCTTATTGATTACGGCACAAATAAACGATCTGTGACGAAATACTTGAATTAAGAACTAAGTTAGCAGGTTACAAAGTGTGAAACTGTCGAGAACAAGGCAAAGAAGTGTGAGTTGCAACGTTTTTTTACCCAAATTCAAGCAAAGGTGTTCCGAAAATTGGGCTTATTAAGCGGGGTTTTGAGCTTAATAAGCGGATTTTTTTATTGAAGGAATAAATGGAGTAATTCCGGACCGAAATTATGGGCGGATGAGCTTATTAACCGTGGTCTTAATAAGCTGGGAATGCTGTATTTGCGTCACGTCCACAAATTAACAAGCAAAAAGTATGCGAAAACAATTAAATGTCTTTTGCACAGGTAATAAAATTTTTGTAAAATATCAAGCACAAACCCCAACCCCCTATTGCGTACGCCCTTTCCCGAAACACTTTATGTTGGGAAATGCATACACTGAGCTCTTTCCCTATGACGCAGTTTGACTCACTGTCGCTAGCTTCGCAAAAGTATTTACTGCGGCTATCACTGGGGTTTATAATAATTTTTCTCCGTCTTACTGCGTAGCCTACTGCTGTGCCAGGGTTGCCAGATTTTCTTCGTAGCTTATGGCCAAAATGCTGATAAAAAATGGCCAAAATGGCTGTTTTTAAAAAAGTTATGGCCAAAATCAAAAAATGTTTTACTGTGGCAATTTCCATACTCATAGGTGTCTCAAATTGTTTGGAAGGCAGTATATTTTTTGCCAAAAAATGTAGTTTTGCCAAAGAAGCAAGTTTTTACCTTAAAACAGCAATTTCTACTGTAAATTTAAAATTACCTGTTACGACGTGTCTTTATTTATCTTAACAAAACTTAGAACCATATATTAACCATTATTGTAGATACATGCTTCCATTCTGACCCATTTCTGGGTTAAACAATTTGAAATTAACTTTCCAATTCAACGATAAGGCTAGAATTCTCTTGAACTTGTGCTCCAAACATATGAACAAAAGATTAAAGTCATGAACTGCATTAAGTTGACGATCATGATGAGATAACCACATGCTCACACCATCAGTAACATATGAACGAAAGGGCAGGAACACTTGAGAAAAACATTGACTCATGACAGGTCCGACTGAAACACTTGTTGAACAAAATCTACAAAGGGCTAAATAATTACAACACACTTTGATTCTTTGAACATCACAAGGTTGAAGTTACTGCAAAATAATGTTACTGTAAAAGTGATGAGAAACTTCCAAAAGTAAAATATTACCAAAAATGCAAAGCACTTCTAGTATAGCATTAACAGTCACACAACCGTGTGCAACAGTCTTCAGATGCAGTACAAGCGCAGCAGATACCAATGGTAACCAAAAGATTATCATCTACTGACCGCAAGGCTTAACCATTACTACACACTTCAAAGCAAAAAAGGTTGAATTGCTACGGTGTTACTGCAACAATGAGTGACATGAATACTGTCCAAAATATATGAAAATACAAAATATATAATGAAGACTTAATTTTACAGTGGCAAACCAACATATGGCCAAAAAAATGGCCAAATTTTACAAAATGGCTAAATGCGTTTTTTCATGGCCAGCGCAGTTAAAAATGGCCAAATTTGTGGAAATTTGACCATTTCAATGGCTAATCTAGCAACCCTGTGCTGTACTACCAGTCTAAGAACTGCGGTAATTTGACACATGCACTACAATAATGTTTGTGACTTAGAATCGAATGTACTTTTAAATTACTGTGGCTGAAATTTGATCAGCCCTCCAAATTTTGTTTGATTTGTTGATAAACGCCCTTTGCATTCCTTGCCCGATTAAAAATAATTTTGAATTGGAGGCTTCATTGTTCCAGTAGACCCCAGCAGCTGTTCATTGACCCCCGGGCCATTCAGTGATCCCATTCGACCCCTCGACTATTTATCGACCCCCTGTATGGTCCAATCGACCCTGGAGGTCGATATCGACCACTTTGAGAACCACTGCATTAAGATAATGATAGAAGTGCTTCATCTCCTCTAGGCCAGTGGTTCTTAATCATTTTTCATATCCTGTCCTTTTATCGAACAAGATTACCAGATTTGCCTCCAATACACGCAATGGTGCTCATTTATTGAAAATACGAAATTACCAAACTCTTGCAGTTTAGACTGATTCATAAAAATTTACATTGGCTGCAATTTATGATTCAGTGAATTTGCCCCCTTGGAAGATGAAATATACCTCCAGAAGTAAATTTACCCCAGGTTAAGGACCACTGCTCTAGGATAACATAACATTCATACACCCCCCCAGGTAAGATCAATCAAATCAATGCAGCATGTGTCATAAACCTTACAATCAAGTTTCAGCATTTCAATAAAGTGTAATTTTTTGCACTTTCAATTTTTGGATATCCTTTGCCTTGAATGCCAGGGTCTTCGCCCCGTTCGCCCTCCCCCCCCCTTTACACACATGTTGGATACATTTTTGCTCTCAAACTCTCTTTTTTATAGAATTGAAAAGCGACTCGCAGCATCTGACGTATAACCTTGGTTGTATGTTGATTAGTAGATTTATTCAAAGCGGAAAGTTTTTCAAGTAAAAAAAAAATGTCACAACTCCTGAGATTCACGCCATGCGGGAACAATAGCAATTTTGGCTTCTTTTTACAGCAACTGACTCGCCAAGTAGCTACAGTACACACAGATACAGCTGCAAAAAGATTTCCGAATTTAAACATGACCCATTGATGTTATCGGTTTTCAAACAAAATAAAGCAGTAAAATGAAACCAACCTGATATTTCCGCAACTAAAATGCCTCAACAAGTTGAGAAATTTCTAGCTTTTACCCACATGCCACCGTCTGATACGACATTGCTCGACGCATAACAGCTTGGCAAAGAATGTTTGATGTGAGATCGAGCTGAAACGTTTTGTGAGTCAAATTAATTTGGTTTCATAAAATTTAGATGACGTAAATGTTTTCCGGTTTCATTGCACGATTCTTTGAAGTGGGTTTTGTCTGAGGACTCCTTGTCACGTTTCTGCAGTTGAAGCCCAGTCTGTGTCAATCGTTAAGTTGCCAAAAAATTCAAAGTAAAATCTTAATGTTTGTAACAAATAGAGATTATTACTTTAAGTTTTTCATGTCAATGACAAACCTTGTGCTGGATAAGATTTTGCTTTGTCAATTTGAAAAACTCTTATGGTAGGTTATGCGTCTCATTCCGTTGGCACTTGATGTACACTTGGAGAAAAGACGTACTTAATTGTTTGATTTAGTGTAACATCTCATTTTCCTGAAAATGTTTTCCTATGCGAAGTCAAAAAGCAAACCGATCAATAAAAATGGCCCAACTCCAATTCAGCAATAAAGCAAACCAAATAAATTTATGAACAGTACTCGAATTTCAACCTCACTAATTTTCCTGACTGTCTTCTGCAACGAAAAATGTACGCCCATGATTTACTGGAAAACATTTCAAAATCTACATAGCGTTTCATTCCCGGACTGTAACTGCTGCAACGGCGCAATGTATAAACCAAAAATATTGCTGCAGCGTTTCAGATACAAAGCAAACAACAACAAAGGATTTCAGCATCAAGACACCACAAGGTTGACAGAGCCGAATTTGATCACCAATTGTTTTGCTAGAAAATCGATTTCGTGTCTGTGACGCACCTTCTGTCCAGTAAACTGCAAGCAAATGCTTACAGGTGAAATGCTGAGAAAGACTTAAGCAAGACGAAAAGAAAGTGCACTAACTACAGTATCAATCACACGCTATACGCACAAAGCTGCTGTCACCAGAGCCAAAAGCCAAATAAAGCTAAATACAGAGTGGTTGATAGCGGGCTGCCTTTGTGAATGAGTCACACAAGCAAGAAAAAATGTTAGATACTCAGGTGGAAGTCATCAAGGTTTGTTTCACTTTTCTAGATTTGTTTTCGCTAATAGAAGAAATAATCAGTGATATATGTCCTATACAAAAAATGTTTCGTAGTTTTTCAGATTCAATAAAGCAGGGGCTGGCCGACACAAAACTACGTTATATCCAACACTTTTCAATATAGTTTGGTCTTAGCTAAAGACTGAGTTTGCATAACGTTGCCAAACTTGTTTTTTTTAATGTGTTTTGTGTGTCAAACAACAATACCGACAAACATGTTTTCATTATCATCTTCAAAAGACTGCTGACAGAATTGCATGCTCTTGTCAAAGCATCACAAAATGGTCTACATTTCATTCGATGACAGACGCCTTAGAAGTGAAGTCTTTTCTTTCAAAGCAGCGCAAGCTAAATCCATATGTTATAACTTCTCTCTGCAGTAAAACGTAGCGCTATGTCTCTTCGCTAACCAAATTTCTTCCATTCGTTAAAATGATGATACTTCTCAAAAGCTGCGCACGAACACAGAAAAAGGAACAGGGAATGCCTGAGGCGTAAAAACTCAGCAGAGCGTGCGGTTTACGAAGATCTATGTGTCAAATATTTTCTGATGAAAATTCCAGTCGTGCTGCACGTCAATCGGTGCTTCATGCCACTGTCAGTGTTCGTGTAGAAGGTAGCACCGCAGCACACAAAGCTTATTCCAGTAGCATCTTGTATCTGAAGCTTTCGTAGCACATCATTGTCAACAGTGTTGTGGAAAAATTTGTAATGCATGCAACTTAACGTAACGTTGACTTCTAAACACAGCTCACGTGTTTTTTACCAAAATGTTTTGCACAAAAATGTGAGCATGTACAGTACAAGGCATTGTCAGGAGGGTCTCGGCATGTTCTCCGAATTGCTTTTGTCAATGACTAGATATGACTACATGACTTTGTCTAAATGGTGAAAGGCAGACAGCAAAGTTACTCGCATTCGGATGCACAAACATTCTCAGATACCGCCTCAATAATAATTACAAGTGCTTATGGCTTAACGTCCTCACATCCACACTCAACGGAGTAAAACACAAGGAGCACACAGGTATATGACAGAACATGATCATATATATGTTTCGATAATGAAAAGAAAAGTATGTGCGTAGATGGCGCTAACATGCAGCGACGGATTTGCGCATAGGCCAAATAGGCCATGACCTAGTGCCCCGCGCAACTCTTTCCTGTAATCACTCATTACTAACGTAAAATTTGGGGAAGTGCGCAGAGACATAACTTCACAATTTACTTTGAAACGAGCGAAAATACAAACGTCTAGATTGGTATCAGTACAGAAACAACACGATAATATTGTTTGTTATGCAATACAAGAATGACAATACTGCTTTTCATCGGAGTTCTGCAGTGTCTGTCGTCCTTGCGTTAAAATTTGATGTTACGTGTGTTCTAAATTGCGAAAAACTTATTGGTAACTTCGCTTGCCTGAAGGCATGAAAAAAACCTTCATGATAGAGTGTCACTGTTGGATATGTTGGTGGCAAGTATTTGGCATCGACTGATGCAGATAATTATATATTTGCCCTCTTCTTCATGGCTACAATTGCTTGTACTAGTGAGTGGTACCTGTGGTAACGGTTTCAAATGTGCTTTCAGTTGTCAAAGTTGTTGTAGCAGTAAATCATTTAGTCGCTTCTGAAATACGAGATCACTAGTCTTGCAGAACAGTGGTCTCTAGTAGTAAGCCATTTGTCAATTACGCTGATTCTGAAATATTTGAGCCTTAGTAGGAAAATTCGCAGCGTGTTTGAGGCGGATCCTATTTTTTCTTGTTTTCAACTAGATAGCCAGTATGCAGAGCTTGTTGTTGAAGCTATAGATGCTAGGTAAATCAGCTGAAATAGTTTCTCGTGAGTTTCACTTGGAAAAACGTGTTTACATTGGGCTTAGTTCATATGGCTAGCTGAGGGTGTTGCACAAATATCTTGTTGTGCAGAACTTGTTTTCGTGCTGTTCACCATCAGCCTATAAAAGAGGATTAAAAAAAACATATTTTTTATTGCTTGGAAAGCATGTGTCCACTGAATGGATTGTGCTTGTTTGTTCGATAAAATAGGCTATGTGGTTACTATGACAAAGGAGTTTACGTACAGCAACTCAGATCGACAACTAGACGATATTTTCGAGGTCGGCAACATGGTCCCACAGGAAAATGTATACATCCGAAAAATAAACCTGCAAAAAAGCTAAAAGTCACGGAAATTTAACGAAGAGAACTTCAGTACTACAAGAAAAAGCTATAAAATCCATGAAAAGATCGCATTGCTATTTGTTCTTTGGAACGTAACTAAAGCTTAAATTTCTGTTGAAGATTTAAGGCAATCGTAGAACCAAAATCGGCACCACAAAGATAAAATTCTGAGGGGGTAATACAGGTAAGACGGGCATACTTTCACGTTTTTCAGACAAGCGACCAAATAGGTTCCACCAACATGGGGCTGCAAAATCTAAGATGGTCTAGGGCCCCGCGCTCCCTACATCCCTCCTTGCTTACACGGTTACTTTGAAGGAAGGTGAGCACAAACATGCGGCACTACCAAAAAAGCAGAAACACGGATGACTCCAGCACGATTATTATGATGTTTAGCACAGCTGCATATTACTGCGACGTGTTCCAAGTAGACCGATTCAAATAAAATGTATGGGGGAATTGGAGGTTATGAAGGACCAAGGTCATTTGGGCTTCAAACCTGCCCAGGGCAAAGAAACTTATAGTGACAAAAGAACACTTGGTTAATACTCTGATACAGTCCAGGAAAGCGCTAACCGTTCTATGCAGTTTCTTTCAGTGGGATGCAGCTGTGTTTATTCAGTCAGTACACGTACCACGCATTCCGTCTCAGCCCCACACAGGGCGCTGTTTTTGTGAGATTCGGTAATCGTGCGGTTTCTCCCAAACACTACTTCCAACAGAGCCTTGCTCTCTACTCAAACCTCTACACAGGGGTGGACAACCCTTTCACACATGACCAAATTTGCCAATATCAAAAACAAAACACGTTTTTTACAAAATGTGAAATCAAAATTTCAACAATAATGATTGTCATACATGGAAAAATTTTAGAATTCAAAGGCAAAAAATATTGAGACACAAACATGAGCAACAATCACAACGGATGGGAGAAGATAAATCCAAAGCAGCTAATACAATACATGACAAAAAACATACATATCAGCAACACATGACAAAAAACATACATATCAGCAACTCATTCTTGCAGCGACCGCCGAGCTGATCGGACGTGCTGCTCACTGTCGAAACGTTGTGCTGCAATCACGAGCCTGGTACAAGCCTCAAGCAACGAAGTAGACCGCAATTCAATCAATGAAGAAAATGACTGTTGCATCGCTGACTGAAGAATTGGGCAACTTACAGAGGTTATCCAAAATTCTCAAGAAAACACTGATAATACTTTATCGATGATTATGAACGAAATACAAGAAGTAAGAAGAAGCCAAGAATTCCTGAGAAGTGCACATGAAGAATTAAAGAATGAGCTTCAAACTGTTAAAAGTGTCAACGGAGATTTGCGGTATCAGAATACCACTTTGAAAGAAATTGTATCAACCTTGAAAAAACAAAATGAGGAAACAGATGTGAAACTAAATAACCTTGAACAATACAGCAGAAGGTGTTGCCTTAAATTTCAAGGAGTTACACACCAACCCAATGAATGCGCAGATGTGATTGTAGTAGACTTGGTCAAGAAACTTGGAGTAAACATTACAAGTGGCGATATCAGCATTTCGTATAGATTGGCACCTCCCAACAAAAAAGTACCCCGATCCTATCATTATTGCGAAATTCAACAGTCAAAAGTTAAGAGACAGCATATACAGCAAGAGGATGAAACTGAAGAATGTTGACAGAACTATGTCTGGTGGATCAAAGTTGTACATAAAAAGCATAACAAAAACAAATAAACAAATTTTCAGAGCAGCTCTATCTTTCAAAATGAAATACAACTACAAATACATTTGGACAAGACATGGATTAACTTATCTGAGGAAAACAGATGACAGCCAAGCAAAAATTATAAGAAGAGTTGAAGACCTCCTAGCAGAAGCTGAAAGGAAGTCATAAATATAAGGTGATTTTATTATAAGAAACTCACATGAAGCATGTTTCTATGAATAATGTTATAAAATGCAAAGCATGCGAAAATCCATTTATATCTGACATTGCTGTATGTGTTTTATGAAAGTATTGGTTCCATTTAAAATGCTGTAATATGTCTGATGATAAAATTAATTTTTTGTTGGAAAATTGTACAGTTTATGTTTGCTCCAACTGCCAGCACACAAATAATGATAGGTTACATGATTTAACACCATCTATAAATAAGCATTTCCCTTTGAAATTTAAAGTTAAATTTAAAAAAAATCTTTCCGACTACTCTTCACGTTTCCATACAAACGTTCAACTACCTTCCTGTAAAACACATTCCTTGCATAATTCTTTATTTTATAAAGGCTCACAACTCTGGAATTCTCTACCCACATAACTTCATAATTTACGTTCACGCCAATTCTGCTCAAGTATCTGATTTATTCCTCACCAAAAAAACTAATGCTTGGCATTTGCACGGTTGCAATACTAACGCAACTGCTATCTTGTGTATGCTTCATCTAGGACATAGTAAATTGAACATAGATGGCAGCTACAATCAGATCAGTCAATGTGGTGCTATTAAGACTGAAGTTCACATGTTTCTTTAGTGTCCTTCCACCTGTGCGTCACGACGAAAGTTTACAAATGTCTGTAAGATTCTCGCCGAGGAAAATGTGTTTTCCTACTCTGAGTTTGCTGCATTGAATCCAGCTGAATTGGTCGAAATAGTTTTCTTCGGACACCCTAAACTGTCTAAAAGTTCGTCATTGCGCTTGTTTAGACGGACGTGTCTGTTTTTGTCCAGAAATACGCCCTTTTAATATGACCTTACCGTTTGACACGTTTTCTGTTTGTACTGTTTGATTTGTGTGTATGTAACAAAAACCGCCTTGAGCTTTTCAGCCGGCTGTTTGAGGAATCTCCTGCCTAGTTTTGCTCCCATCTCCTTGCAATGATTCAGCTTGTACGTATCATTCAGCAATATTTGTAAAGCCACAAC
>Ga0210059_1010087_pt1 | contig 14643 bp, 8 predicted proteins | sample Ectturendosymbi2_FD_188042 | JGI IMG/M metagenome (GOLD analysis project Ga0210059, IMG submission 188042) | Ecteinascidia turbinata endosymbiont from Florida, USA - Sample 2 (SPAdes) (version 2) | ecosystem: Host-associated > Tunicates > Ascidians > Unclassified | place: Key West, Florida...
GATCAAGAACTTGTACATAAATTCTTTACTTTGCTCGGCGGTTTCTTTGATGCTGGCTTGGCTGAAGCCATGGGAAGTTTTTTCTTTTGAGCAGTATTGCTTAATGCTTGTTTTCTTCTTGTTAATTTTCCTCATTTTTGAAATGTGATTTCGCGAACACGGAAATCCACCTGCAAGATCCGTCATTTCACTGTGAGCGTTTTCTAGAAGTTCCTTTGCTGCTTCTTTGCCTTTTATCAAATTGTTCTCCATAGAATCCAACCGTTTTACAGCAGTCTGCAGCAACACGTGCGATTAAGCTTTTCAGTGGCGTTTCGTGTTTCCTGGACGAAGAGTTGAGCGCATTTCGAAGCCTTGATGCCATGTGTGATATCTTAAGACATGTCCCACCGGCTCGGCTGCTAAGCACGGACTGCGCGCTCATCATCGAGGTGCAAGACGCCTCGGAAATGAATTGATATTATGTGCTTTGCTTTATTTGAACATGCATCTAACGATGTATTTAGCAAACACGAGGCTCCGAGCTAAGTTACCTGTAATTCTTCCGCGTAGCTGTCTGGTACGGAGTTTCTGCTGTTCACTCTGTTATACGTCAGAGGATGTGTAAATGTGGGATCATCTAACTCGTTGTGACCCCATTTGCGATAGCACAGGAGGTCGACAATTATGTCCCTGCGAAGAGTTCCGACAACAGGCATTATGCGCCCAAAAGAAACTCGACACTTTGCAATACATTTGCACGACACATTAATTCTGACATTCTGGGTTTAATTTGGCACGATACTTATCTTACTCTCCTCAGTCGATCGCAAAGAGCATATACCGCTTCAAAATTGCGTGAGTCTAGCACAAAAACGCTAGCAATTACGCACATTCGTTTTTTTCTCTTTGTTGCGATCTATTCAAGTGCTATTGAACGAATTAAAGAGTATTTCATAAAAGTTCAAATAAAATGAAAGTATATGCCAGGGGTGCACAACCTGCGGCCGTACGGCCGCATGTGGCCTTCGATAAAATTTGATGCGGCCGTGCACATGATTATTTAATTTAAAATATAGAAGTTATGGTAGCGGTGCATTATTGAAAACTCTTTGTCTGCTGTATGAGTATACAGTACTTAGTAGAAAGGAGGCCAAACATACGTGTGGAAGCAGGGTAGGCTCAGTGTGTGAAAGCAAAACAGAAGCAATGCAAACAGAACAGAAGCAATGTTAAATATAGAATATCTTGAACTCACTGGCGGCCGTAATTCATAAAAGTAAACGTAATGCCGCTGGCAATAGGGAAAAGGTTGTGCAGCGCTGGTATATGGGAACAGACTGCTTAAAATAATTAAAAACTGGCAAATACACTGCTGGGTATAGTTTGGTGCCAGCTTTGCTTTGCAGCCATCACGCAACATAAGTGTGTAACTTACAACCAGCGTGCGTGAGTTAGTACTTCGCAGTTTTTACAAAATGCAGTAGAAATCGCCAGGCGAAAGTAGACATAGCACAGCATAACAATACCAGGAACCATAACTTTAAATGACTCGCAAAAAAACTAATAAAACATCGAAAATAATGCCAACTTCATCACTCTGCAACTCGTAGCAGTAGAGCATCGAGTGAATATGGTTAAGAATATTTTTTTAAATTTTTGGTGCAAATGAATCACGTGTGCAAACTACTCGGTTATTTACTGCAAAATTTATGGCGCGAAAAAAGCAAACATAAAGATGATGAAATGAAAATTCAGCGCAATTTACAAATGCTTTTGAAGGTCTAAAACAGAGGTTCTTAAAGTTTTTTTGTCTCGCCCCTTTGGCGTTAGTTATTGATACTCGCACCTCACCCATGGGCGTCGGAAGGGTGACAGGGGGACGAAACCCCATAGATTTTGAAATTTGATATATTCCTTTTTATAATTTTTAGTAGAGATTCTTTTCTCTTTTCACCACCGTTGCCTCACCCCGGAAAAAATACTTCCGACGCCCTGGCCCCACCAAACCTCAAAAACAAACACAAAAACAGAACAACAATTTATTTGCAACTATCCTGCTTTAATGGGAAGGATGCAACTTCTTTATGGAAACCAGTAGATTAATTTGAGGCTGACTTTTTTCGCTGAGACATTTCGGTCATTTTTTCTGGCACAAATTGGTCACTGAAACCGATCGGTCATTTGTCTCACAGTTGTGTATTCAAAATCGCCGGAACAATGCTTATTAGCCTATATTTTCAGACATTCTGACCGAAATGACAAAAATTTTTTCGGTCATTTCAAAAAAAAATTTTCGGCCTATGACCGCAAAAAAACAGATTCGAGGCTTAGTTGAAGACAACGCACATCCCAAATCGGCTTCACATTTCAGTTTGTTTCGAGACTTTGTCTTGTTGGCTTTTATTTCGATTATGGCGTTAATGTGAAATTACAATAAATATACGAATGATAAAAACAACGTATTCAATAGTTTTCAGCAATATGTGGCTCCCATACTCGCGTCTCCTTGCGAAACCTTTCACGCCTCCGATCGCCTCCCAGTTCAGAACCTAGGGTTTAGAATTGCAATGTCGTATACTCAAACTTTCTCCTCTATCAATCTGAAGACGTTTCAGCAGCAAAGTTCGATTTGTTGACAACAATTTTGAGCTGACGAAACAGGTAGAAGAAACATGAGGTGCTTCAAGCACAAATATGTCAACACCTTCAGAACGCGCAGGACGAAAAAAATGCTTCAATAAAGACCAAAATAACATCTATGACAACTTTCCACCTCAGAAGTTGCGTCACTTTTCTGAACTGAATCATGCTGCAAGCAAACACAACGCATGTACCGAAGCGCAATCAAGCAACAAAACCACATACTTTCGAAAAACTTGTCGATAGTCAGCGGCCAATTTTGCGGCTCTGGCAACTTGTTCCGGGTGATCCCCCGATACGTGAATAACGGGACATCCAATCATTTTTCCTGCGACGTATCGATTTTATGAGCATCACTATTGTACAAACAATTTCAGAATTTATGAAAACCGCTCATCAAATTCAAAAGATTGCTGTGAACCCGTCCTGAGCGAAATTAAAAAATACGCAAAAATACAACACGATGCAACCTAATTTGAAACTGTTTGCAATAATGGACACCCTTTGGAATAATATTCGACAAGGCATAAGGATCACTAAGCAGTGGCAAAGATATACAACAAAAGCTGTGGTCGAATTCAGAAGCGTTAATACAAGACAAACCCAAAACCGTGGTGCAACAAACACTGTACGTAGTCACAAACAACAAATGGAAGAAATGTCGAGGGAGTGACCTGGCAAACTTAATTGAAAGACGCAATGCGTTCCACAAGCGAAAGTATTTTTTTTCTACAGCATGAATCCTGCTGGCATACCCTTTTGACGGCCGTGGAATGAGCAATTCAAGATCTGTACTCTACGAATTAATTGCCGCGTTAATCTTAGCAGAATCATCACTACTAAACAAATACTGACCTAAATCGCTAACATGCCTCGATGATCGTCCGAAATAATATGGAGTCGTGAAGCCAACTAAATTATTAGTGATTAAATGGACAGTACCACCAGTATCAAAATGCGGCAGTTGACTCATGTTGAAACATTCCATGTTGATTCCTGCAACAGAGACATGCAACATAAGTAATGGGCAGGATTCAATCAAACTTTACATCACTACGCTCACATCTACTCTAACAAACAAGCCAAAAACAAGTTCGATTGTCATTCGAATAGTTACGATAACAGTTAGCTTATCTGAATTTATGAATTCAAAATGTGGGCTTTAACGAAGGTAAAAACTGGAACAACCGGGGATAAAATTGTCAAAAAAATAGAGAAAAGCACAATTGGACATCGATCCCAACAGAATGACGTGAATCTTGAAAAAAGGAACTAAAAGTAGTCTTGTATCAAAATCGCCTAACTTACGCCAATCAAAATGTATAAATTTTCTTCGCCTATCTGAATATCGAACACAAGTCACTGCAGTTGTATCTGCCCGTGCAGTTCAGTTCAACAGTCATGGAAGTTTTGCAGGGAAATACAGAGCTTAGAGAAGTCAAGCAAAATGGTTCTACGACTGTATAGAAAACTGACTATTACAGGGCACCAAGTCGTGGCAGTAGTGGTGCTTCATGTACAGACCCATTATATGCAATGGACAGGATGCGTCAGTGGAAGCAAGACGGAAACGGCAAGTTAGATTGAATTCCCAGCACTATAGATGGTTCGTTGACAAACCGAGAAAGCATGAGTTGGTATAAGCAACACGGCATACGCAGCTGCCGGTTTGTACATGCAGAAGTTTGTAGTCGTTTGAACAGAACATTACGTGATCATTCGCATTAAGCAAAATGGTTTTAGTTAAACATAAAAGGCTGGAACACTGATAGGCGCGCTGCAGAATTTCTTTTTAGTTGAAACTTATGCATCAGATTGTCTTGATCTTAAAAATAGCGTTGAAGTTTTCTGCATTTTTACCGTAACGTATGCTTCTCACTCAACAGCACTAGATATCCCTTACTGTTTATGAAGCACGTCTACACCATGTTGATTTTATATGGACTTCTCCATATGCTGTTCACATGCAGTTCAGGTAAGTTTCACTGCAAAACGTAGCTATTTGTCGAAATTGTTCTTTTAAACGTTTCCGAATAGGCGATTGCTTTCTATCAGGGATAAAACAATTTGGGAATATCAAAAAAGCCGCCCCAAGAAGTCAAAGCTCAAACAAAGCGTCGTGAGTTTTTTTTTAAGATAAACATGCGAAGTGGAAACGGCACACATTTACAGCTATTTCCGGGAGAAACTCCACTTCGACGTATAGTTTACAATTTTAATGATAGTACTTCAGCAGATTTTCCTGGATTTTCCCACCTTTAGGAATAAAAATACCACTACCAATCGCAAATCAAGCGAGCGCGCAAATCATTGGTCGTTCCTGTTACAACAGCTTTCAACAGATTTATTACAGGCATGATAAGAACCATCATTGTTGCATAACTGCTATGTATGTCTTTATATCACCATTATATCAAGGTTCTGTTGTTAATATATTCCAATTATCATATTGCTATTGTTATTTCCAAAGGGCAACATACAACCAGTTTTCATGATGACAAAATATACATATACTCTAATTTCAAATCTGAATGGAAAAATGCGTATGTAAATTGTTTCAAAATTTTCAACGCTGACTTGATGGTGATTAATTCCCGTGCAATGCAAGAGAATGTACAGAAGGACTTTCGAACAAGTGGGAGCAGGTAAGTCTCTTGTTCAACTGAGTTTGGCAGCCTGCAAACATTTGGAAGGGGCGTGCAATATGACCTGCCCTGCAATGACGGAGTTTAGCACAACAAACGATAATTCCAATCCCTCTGATTCTAGGGGCCCGATTTTATTTGATTCTAGGGACCCGGTGGTAATTTTCTCTGATTCTAGGGACCCGATTTTCAATTCTATGGACCTAAATCGGGTCCCTAAAACACCTTTTAAAAAACCTGCCGTATAATACCGACATAACCATAATTCCTAGTGTACACAGTAGGATAAAGGGTCTCCCAGGATTGCAATATGTTATCACATCAAAAATAAAGAAAAACTGATTCTGCTTTATGCAGTTGCTTATTATACGTCCAATTCTGTTCAACACTACCAACAACAAAAGCAAGACCGATTTAACCCAGAAAAAAGAACGTGACAACTGTTTGAATTAATCGTTGTTTCCGTCGGAAAACGACTACATTAATCCGGCCATCAGCTCCACTACCTTTTTGTGATAAAAATCAACCAGAATGCAGCAGTAATGACAAACAAATAGCAGTGAAAAAAAAGTGAAACCAATGTTAACTGTAGCTTGTAACCAGTTCCTACCAATCAGGGGTGCATCTACGGGATCTGTTTAGCTGTCATGACAGACCCCTTTGCACCGCAGGTACTCAGCATTAAAGCCGATAAAATATCAAGCGCTGTCACTGACAGGTCTCTAATGCGGCTGTTTTGCAACAGGCAACAGCCCACATTTCCCTTGTGACGTTGTATAGTACTATTACGAAACAACAACGTTACTGCCTTGTCTAAACAGCGCCTGCGCAGTGACATGAAACAATCCACATTTCTGAACACTCGAAATTGATATTGCGTCGAACGCACGTGTTTCTGAATTTCCTCCTCTGGCAGTGCCGGCTCTAATGTTGTCAGAATCTCATACACTGCCACGCACACGCAGGAGCTGTTTTGTAATATTTCGCTTCATGGCGAGAGGACCGTCTCAAATCACGGCGTTTCGTTTTGCAGTTTCGGGCTAAGTTTACCTGCTGTTTACACCTACTAGGTTATGACAAAATTTAAGTAAGTTTAGGTTTTCCTCAGCGTCACGCCAAGCAACATGGGTTCGTTTCCACTGAAACCATATTTTTATAAGCAACTTATATTGAAAGGTGCGACAGCTAGCTTCAAAAATTGTGGCCGCACTATCTGAACAAAATATCAGTCAAGCGTCATATTTCGAAAATAGCCTTTTTAGAATTAAGCAGTTGACGATGTTGCTTGCTGTGCAAGAAGTCCTCTGTTGATCTCGAGTAATTCACTTTTACGTTACGATGCAAAGTAAGAGCAATTGCAATTCAATCGGTCTTGTCCCCAGTGATTTTACAAGGAAATTTGTAACACCGCCATCTTGATAGACAGCGCGCTCCACAGACGCAGTTGTGCAGCTGGTTGTCAGCATCGATTTTATAAGTGTATGTACGTTTCGACAAACAGCTCTCATTGCTGTGCGATTGACATTTGTAGAATGTTCGATAAGCTAAGTATTTTTTCAGCACCATATTTGTAGGAACAAACAACGACTGTGATGTAATAAATGCGTTGTGCCGAAAGCAATGATAACTTGGAAATTTTTTTCTTATCTGTTTTGGCAATGAGATCAATACCATTATCTATTCCAAATACAGTCAAACCTGTTTGTCCGAACTCTGATCAACCGGAATCCTCGCTATCCGAAACAAATTGCTAGGAACAGATTTCTCCCTACGCATTTCAATCCTTTTAATCCGGCACCTCGCTGTCCGACACCGACTCGGAAATTCAGGAACGGATACGTCATATCAACAGAAAAAAAACGCTAAACCGGATTACGCCAACTGTTACTTAGTTCTTTATTAAATCACAATGGAAGGGTGAAGGTCAATTTTCTACACACAATGAATGTAACAGTCGCACACCCTGCAGGACGCAGTTATAGGTCTCCTGTACAGTTTTTTTCGTGTTTAAATCTTATTTTGAATGCATACTTGGTTATATATACGGATCTGCTAATAAACAAAAACAACTATGAGAGCTTCATTTAGTCATGTTTCGCATGCAGTCTACATACTTGCTTAAGTTGACAGTTCGTCTGAGACTACTCTACAGTTAGTATTGGGTTTCTCCTTTGAACGTTCGCTTAGGCCAGACCCGTAGCCTAGGTCTAAAGGTTTGGGGGCATACAACATGTTTAGGGGCTCAAGACTTGTTTTTATTATATTTTTTAATAAAATTTTTTTCTTGGCAAAACAAAATTTGGAGGAGCACAAAAAGTTTAGGGGGATTGCCCCCGAATGCCCCACGTGGCTACAGGTCTGATTCCGATTTTCCGGATACCTCGCTAAACCTACATTATTTGACGAAACAAAGTATTTGGGATAAGCGAAGTCTGACTGTAGTTACCGTATTTCCGGAACCATTAGGTGCAGTATCAAAAATTGAATGCTAGCTGTTCTTTTTTCATACATAAAGCGTACCGGTACATAAGGCGCATTAAATGAATCAAAACTCAGATAATTCAAACTGTATTCAACTCTTTCCCAATAACTCCCGAGTGCCGGAGTCGCCCGGGTGCCTGAGTCGCCACTGGGAGTTTAATCTGTCATTACATACGAGAGAGTTTAATCTGTCACACATGCCTAATCCGCTAGACACGAATAGAATATAAGTTGTACGCGTGTTTGATTCGGCGTGCGCCAATGGAGTCAGGAGCCTCGCCGAGTTGTACCATGTTCAGGGCTGCCATACCGTCCTTATTTCTAGGAATTGTCCTTATTTTGAAGTACTACGTCTTAGAAAATGTTACTGTCCTTATTTCTAAGAAATGTCCTTATTTGTAACTTGCGTCCTTATTTTTTCTTATTTTCTGTAGCATAACAACTTTGAATAGGCAGTATTTGATGAACGTACAGACCATTTCCATCTCATTTTGAACGTTTGGTAACCAAGGTTTTGTGAGGTCATAACATTAGTGTAATCTCGGAGCACAAAGACGGAACGCCTCATCAGGCATTGTTCGCTATGTAAGCTGTCTAGACTGGTTAGGGATTCTGAGGAAGATTAATTTTTTAGTGAAGGTTTAGCATTTTTTAGTCAAGAAACAAGCAAGCGAAGAAACGTTTTCAGTGACGATTGCAAGTAGGAATTCGAGATGCACGAGTTTTTTTCTAAGAATAAGACATTACTGAAGCATATTGTATCTGGAGATGAATATGCAAATATATGATCTGACATTAGTCGTGCAAACGGAAACAATATCACCAAGTGTTGTTTCATTTTGGGTAGGAAAATCGAATTTTCCCCAGTCGTCCTTATTTTTGTTTGTAGATCGATGGTAGCCCTGACTATGTGGTATGTGCTAGCTACTCTCGTATGCTGCTCATTGCAATTGTTGTTGGTTTATTACGTCTGTTTACAAAAAAAATCGTAACTAACAATTAAACAAATGGTACCGTTTACCACATAAAACTGGTTCTAGATGAAAAAGCACAACCAGATTCATACATTAGGCGCGCTTTCGATTTTCTGAGAAAATTAAAGGATTTTAAGTGCGCCTTGTGGTCCGAAAAATTCGGTATTTGCCTTGATTTGTTCGCAGGCAATCATCTGCTCACCGCGCATGCAAAAATCTGTGAGTCAATGCTACGTCATAGAGCGCTTTATGGCGACAATTGTGGAGTGCTATGAGTATTGCGCACTACTTGATGCAGTCGGAATGCTGCGCATCCTAAGGAAGAGTACAGACAATTTGCGTTAATTAATCAGAGATGAAGTAGCAACTTGGGTTTCGGAAATTTGGCAAAATTGCAAAATTCATCGGTTGATTTCTTAGTCTTAAGAGAAAATGTGGTTTTATGCTGAAAAGTGATATCAAAAGCTGCCCTTTCGCGACAGACCCCTTTTCTCCACGCTAGATGCGCCACTGCTAACAATCAACACGTACTGACGAGGCGTTGATCTCTTTTGCGTTGCAGAGGCGACTACTGGATAGCCCTGCAGTACACTCCAACAACTGCATGGATTTGGCCTGGAAACAAATCTCCTATATTTACTAATTGGGGAACTGGCAACCGAGATACGAACGCAAGCTGCGCAGCTATATCGACGAAAGGAGTGTGGAAAGCATTACCGTGCAACAAACAGTTGCCTTATATATGTTACGGAAACTGTGAGTATTTACCTGCGTAAGGCGTTGAATTTTTTCAAATTTAACATGCAAAAGAAGCTAGCTGTCACATGATAAAATGAGAGGGATTACAACGCAAGCTGAACCGTGAACTAATCTGAAACGAAGTGAAAGCCTAAATCATATACCAATATCATTTTCAGCAACTCTTAAAAGTATGCCAATTAAAATCAAGTACAGTAATCTCGCGGCTAAGTTCGCAACTTGAATCTGAGCTGTTTCTGCGAACTTATGTGGTAAGTGCGAACTTAGCAGTTTGTGCTTTTAACTGCATAAGCAAACAGATGCTGATCATTAAGGGCTGATGTTTGGAGACTGATTGATGCTTTGACTGAAGCTGCAGTAACTATTCTTTTCAGCAAGGCATATAATATTCACTTACATTATGCTATTCACTTCACAAACAATGTTAGGCAAAGTCAAGAGTCACAGAGATTGGAGTTAGACTCTAAGTTGAGACAGCCATATCATCCAACTGATCCAACGAAACATCGCACAACAGTACGGAGTGAGGCTGCTGTGAAAAAGTCTGTGCGAAGCGGGAAGTTGCGCGCAAACGTTCTGCTCTAATGTCTGAAGACACGGTCAAAAATGTTAGTGCGTCTGTCCGCAGATTTATAGAGCTGGATGGTAAGGTATTTCTTAAGATTGATAATATACATTGAGCAAACTGCCCCTTCCACCTTCACTCGCCATTTTGAAAGTAAACGAAATTGCTGAAATTTTTATGACAAGTTGTCACGTTTGAGTTGCTGTAATACCAATTAATGCTGAAAAAATTGAATCAAGATTTTTTCACAATTTTCTGCGAACTTATCTGGGATATTACTGTAGTACATTGCATTTACGGTTATTCACACAATCAGCAATAACGTTTTCAGTTTCAGACAGGTGGAAATTATTATGAGAAAATTTTGAAATGGCGATGAATGAACTCATGCGCGTTGTTTGGGTGAAAAAAATTTCATCGGTTAAGCTAAGCTACAATGTGCTTCTAAGACATTTCACCTTTGCTTACCCTACAACTATGACATACCACATTTGGTTATTATCTGACCCCAATCAACACAGTAATACTTCGCAACGACGTTTTAGTCAGGTCATTTTGGACATTGTACGCTCATTTCATCGAAAAATTGCAATGAAGAAGTCATGTCCAATTTCAGCTTTACTGGAATTTACCAGAGCAACAATTGTTGTTTTCTCAGTAATTAGCTATTTGAATCGTACGAAACATTCTAAGATTCCGCACACCCCACGATCTGAGTCGTGTGACCCGTTCTACAATTGTACCCACTTGATCTCTTAACACAACACTTGCCCTTCCAGCCAGACACGTTACTGTTGTCCCCAAATCAATTCGCGGAACCTGACAGGGATTCAGGCAAATTACCCAATGCTTTGAAGTTCTTCGAAACTACGGGATCACAAAGAAAAATAGAGTGGGCAGATCCTTCCCCGCGACAAGTTCAAGAAGTCAAGACACCAAGTAAATCAAACGAGAGGTAAAATTATTACAAACGCTTATAAACCTACATAATTTCAAAGTCAAACTCGTCCACACCCACAGAAACCAGTAAACACAACCATTTGCAGTTGAAACTCAGCACAACCTGCCGTCATATTCTCTGTAGCTAGAACATTGGCAACCGTGACGACCGTTGACTACGTTTAACTTCCGTAACATCGAGTTGCAATGTCACCCACAGCGGGCGTCCACCTTTATAGTGAGACCGCTTACCACAACAGAGGCTATTTATTGCTAGCACATTCCCTGATGCCAGCGCGACATTCCATTTTGTGGCTTAGCACTGTCGATCATCGAGGTTTAGCTCCTATCACTTCACTTTGAACATTCTCACCGAATGAATTTCTGGGTTCTTTGGTCGCACTGAAGCAGGGTGTTAGAGCAAATCACGTTACTTAATCTGAACTATTGGTTATCACAACGAGATTCTTTTATTATTTGCTGTTTACCTGGCCGTTCTTAAAATTTGTGGTTGAGCAAAGTAAATGGGCGTGCATTATGACAACATGAAATTACACTAAACTATTTACAGATGCAACGCACAATGCCAGTCAACAATATTTTGCCTCAACTACCAAACTGCGACAACATGACGCTGAAAACGTATGTGATCAAGCAGGAAAAATGAAGCTTGTTGCCATATTATCAGCTCACGACCAACGTGCCGTTGAGAACACCATCGCAAAAAACAATCAATCCGGATACTACATTGGATTGAAAGCTACCCCAGGTATGATACCAGATTGATAGCAACTGGTTTTATAACAAAATCAGGTTCATATATGCATCGCCCATAAACAAGGTGCAGTGCACACATAGGCGCACCAAACGTTAAACACGGAGTGGGGGTAAAGCAACATCAGACTCCGTGATTTCATTCCCAGCGTCAGTACCAATCTTACTGCAATGTCCTTTTCTAGACCAACAAGAACAGGCTTAGCCACCTTCTTAGTTGTGTCGGACGGTTCAATTTTAACAGTTTAAATGGGGTTTAGCTCCATCAGCGGCCTACGAGTATGGTGCTGAGGTACAAACCGTAGAACATATTGCCATGGACTGTCCCAAACACTTACATCCTTATGGGACAAATGGTCTGGCAGATTTTGATGACGAAACCCAAAAGTGGTTGCTCGATGCATGTCCGAACTCTAACTGGGCTGAGTGGCACGTGAAAAGAGCGACTCAAACGACACGAATGCGAAGACATTTTTTTGCATGCAAAAACGTTATCGGTGATTTCATAAACAATTCCAGGTTTACAGACATACGATCTAAAACATAGCCGTATGCTGTTATTTATAATGGGAAACAAAAATGTTCACACTGCACATACATATATATCTGATACTGTACATGAATGCAGGTGGATATATGTGGAACGATGAAACAAATTTGACGGAATCTGGTTTCAGCAACTGGGCAGTGGGTTATCCAAACGTGAGCAAAGGAGATTGCGTGGTTTTGTCTTATGGAACAAACATACGCAAGTGGAAAAACATGAAGTGCTCGAGCCACGTCCACCAATTTATCTGCCAAAGTAAGTACTCGATCTGCCAACACTAACATGACATGATCTTCAACTTATACGATACAAACCGCAAGAAGTTCTGTCGGATTCCGAATCTAAAAACTGAGATTAACTCTAAATATTTTTACCAGATCTTGTGGAAATGCACACAAGAAGAGTTTTGCAACGTGACCCGCACGCCCACAGTTTTTTGCTTTGCCATAGTTTCCTGATTTCTACTATTTGATTGCAAAGAGACAACGAAAGATTGCGAAGACAGTAGCATAACCTTTCCTTTAGTTACGTTTAATCACTTCAAGTAGATTATGATGTCATATAAATTGATAGGTCAAAGATTTCCCATTCTTGCAAACACTGCGAGCTTGGGGTCTATGCACATTGTCTACTCTTATGCTCAAGTTAAACAGTTGCATATCTCGCCAGGGGAGAGCTCACGATGCACAAGCGAGAGACACCAAATATAAAACAACCACTGTATTTACAGTAAATGAATGCAAACTTCTCAAAATTACAATGTCTAATTTTGCCAGAAGCCTGAAAGTGATATCCTGCATAAATAATAAAGACACAAGACACTGGGTAGAGGTGAGTATTACGTGTAGGAATATATTATACATTCAGTAAACTACATGGATCATTTAGAACAGTGGTTTCCAAACTGGGGGTAAATATGCGGTTCTTTGAGGAGTAATGTGGAACCAAAACCACAATGTTCTTCTATATTATGAGCGATCACTGCAAATTATTACATGCGTAATAACACATAATCACTACCTTGATTTGGGTAAAGGCTCGAACAAGTTTGGGAACCACTGATTTAGAAGATGTGTATGTGCAATACTAAAACATATTAAACAAATCGAATATGAACACACATTCATCAGTGCAACTGAATAAGGGCATTCACTAACTGAGCCAGGATACAAAACTTCAAATGTGCTGCAGATACCAAATATAATTGACTTACAATTTTTTGCTTATGTTTACTTCTATTCTAGAACATTCAATATTACGTGCAGCGAAAATGACCGTCCACTTTGCCTACACCAACAACTGATTTTGTGTGCTGAATAAAAAGGAAACTAAGCTTGACTAGAGTCTGTGTGGGGTGGGTTAACCAGTGCGGGTTGCAGGTACCCGCATTTGTGGGTTGAGTGCAAGAATTGAATGTTGATCGAATGCGTGTGAAAGTGAAATGAGTTAGAAATTCAATGCTACAGAGCTTGTGGTGCAAGAGTTTAGCAACATTCTCTAGTGATGGCGAAACTGCAGATTCGAGCTTCCAGCTCTCAGTGATCTTGCAAGAAATACGTTGTGATGGCAACCAACTGCTGGTGCATACGTGTTAGGTATGGCTGAGTATATCGTGAATAGCAAACGAACAAATTTAAAGAGTTCATCAGTGAACAGCATACTTCTTTTCAACAGTAAAATCTAAGAAAGAAGCGCTCAGAGTTGACTAAAAGGTTTCACATTTTTACTTTAAAATGTCTTTTACGAGCTTATGTTGGCTTTGAAATGAACCGCTGAATAAATTGCCACTAATGATGAAACACATTGCAAGAGTTTTTAGTTGTTTTCAGACACAGTGACAGGTGCAGATTTGGGATGGAAGCAGTGCGGTTGAGGTGGACGTAAGTTGGGAGGGTGCAGGTTAAAAGTCTGCGGGTACGGGAGGAAAATATTTCTCTAATACCTGTGGGTGCACGGCAGGGCAGGTTTAAAATTTGCAGGTGCCGGGCAAAGCAAGAGAAGACAAAAAATAAACCTGTGCAGGACTCTATTGACAAACCACTTTTCTCTTATGACAAAACATTTATGCAAACATGAAAAATTCATTAAAATTTGATTTTTATTTTTCTGAAGTTCAATTGTTGCTTAATTATAACTATGGCAAGTTTTTGTTGCAGTAACAAAGCGAGAAAGTTGCATTTATTTTCAGCGAAAGTTGCATTTATGTGCTGTAAGTTGCATTTATGCGCACATTTGACTGTGAAAGACTTGAAACAACCTATTTTGCATGCAAAAATCGAAAAAGTTGCGAAAAGTAACATGCAAAAATCGAAAAAGTTGCAAAAGTTGCATGCAAAA
>Ga0210059_1010088_pt1 | contig 14642 bp, 8 predicted proteins | sample Ectturendosymbi2_FD_188042 | JGI IMG/M metagenome (GOLD analysis project Ga0210059, IMG submission 188042) | Ecteinascidia turbinata endosymbiont from Florida, USA - Sample 2 (SPAdes) (version 2) | ecosystem: Host-associated > Tunicates > Ascidians > Unclassified | place: Key West, Florida...
CGCCAGCGATGTGCCTCCAGACTGCAGGTGACTGCGGCACCGCCTTGTTCGAGCGCCGCCTTTGTCCGGACGTTTGCTTGGTGCGTTGGTGGCGAGTCAGTGTTGCACCAACCCGCCCGGGTTCAGTTGCATCGGTCTGTGATACGCGAACGGTCTGCATCAGCAAAACATTGTCGTTGCAGCGTCATCAGTAGACGACGTCAACCGACCGCACTTCGAGGCCTTCTCGTATTCGTCGAGCGGCAGTCACTTACGCAGATAGGTGACGCCGCGCGGAAGTTGGTGAATCGCGACCTTCTCGCATTCTTGCCCAAGTCGAAGATCAGCGGCCGCCAGACGCTTGCGTGACCCCTGCAACTTCAGCTTCACACGCAACCAGGCGGATTTGAATCCTGATAACGAATCGTTGAAACGCACTGGTGATATCAGTAAAACCGATTTCGTCCTAGCATGACGCTGCGAGGGCCAGCGGCATATGTCACATTTTTATTTCTACTGCTTAGTTTTATCTATCGTTACTTTCAAGTCTAGCGTCTATTACTGTTGTTACCGGGTCCGCCTTTATTATCGCTTGTAGGTTTATCATATTTTTGGCAGCGTTCGGCGGTTTTGCACTGCGAAACACGCCCTGTGCTTTATTGATTCGGCTTGCGTGTGCTTCGGCCGTACGTCGAGCGTTATCGCACACCTGCGCACATAGACATCTGCCAGCTGTTGCCCGTGTTGTCCAGCTTTAAACCTTCTTTTCTCTCAGACGATCTCGTGTTTGCGTCGTTTTGCACTTGTGACCGTGTGACCATTTATTCATTTTCCGCTCGCTGCGGCTGCTCTGCAGCATGCGCTTACCGCCAACCGTGCTTTTTGGCCGAGACGAGAAAGTTTTTAACTCCCGCATCGCCCGTTTTGAGGCCAGGTTTTGTGTTGCTTTTGCTCCTGGCGAGGTTCCTTCACCTTCCGTTGGCCATCTATTGAGCTTTGGAACATCGGAAGTGGCGTAGTATGCATGGAGGGAGTCACTCCTTCCATTGCCTGTTGCAGTATCGGTTACTTTCTCCCTTCATGGGCCGGCTTATTTTGAAGTTGCGGGCTCGAAACCAAGCTTGCGGTGCCAGCCGGTCAATAAGCATGCGACGTCTTCTGCTACAGACTTTCCAAGGACGATCTTTGCCCGTCCGTTGACGTATTTATAAGTTGTGCTTCTCTGCGAACGAAAAACACTGCGCATCGTCAGTGCTATAGCATTATTCAAACATAAATTTCTGAGAGCGCTTATTCAAATGAGTATACAAATTTCTGAGAAACTCCAGAAACCCCTAGACGATGCGTAGTGTTACGTGAAATCGATTTCCTATTAAAATTTTGTTGATTGATTGTATGGAGTCACCTGTATGGAGACTAGTTTCGCTTCGTTTTCAAAACCTTTGGGATGCCACAATGATTGCTCTTTTGCTTGTCCAATCCGCCATTAACATCATTTTTGGTTGAGAAAAAATTTAAGGGTGTTTCCGTAAGTGCGCAAATAGTTGCCCACACGAAAGTACGAAGACCAGAAACTCCTGGTTTCTGTAATACTTCGGAATTACTATCAGTTATTGCAAAACAGAGATTGGTGAGGTTTTATTCCGGAATCGTGTCGCTTGTGTTTCGCCCTGCGTCCCTTGAAAAGGCTTCTTGCGCCATTCGTGTTTCAACCCGCGCGCGAATGAGCGGTCTGTATATTTTCTGAACGACTGGCTTGTGTTTGCGCTTTTATCGTTTTCTTTGTGCTCTGGATCGGTTTCGAACCCACGACCTCTATGCAGACGCGCTTAGTTGCGTTTCTTGTTTGTGTGGTTCCTCGTCACACGAGCTTTCCCCAGTGCATGTTTGTGCACTCTTGTCTCCAAAGGTTCGCACGCATACGAGAATCTCAACAATCCTCGATCGCTTCACAGCTCAGCTACGAAATGTCCCAAGTTTTCAATCGTGCCCTTACGCAGCTCGCGCTTTCGCGCATTTGATCAAAAGCAACCAGTGAAAAGGTACTCTCGCTGTCGTCATACCAGGGCTCCCAATCTTCTTAGCACTGCTTTTCCGGAACAGTGAACTGAGAAAGGCGTTCGTGGAACCCGGTCACGCGGGATGTCACGCATGAAGGTGCGATGATTAAAATCGCCGCGTGCCTGCTCAGTTAAGGTGCTGTACCGATGTGAGGCAAAGACCCACTGTAATTTTTTAAGTAATCTTCTTGCAGCCAAAGAGAAACGTTTGAATCTTTTCATCATGGTTTTTCTTCACCTGCGGCGGATTGCTCCTGAGGTCACGGTTTGCATCTCTGGGAAAAAATTGCTATCGTTTTAAAGTACAAGCTACACTTCGTCGCTTGAATTTGGTGACTTTCGTGTAAAGTGGCGGTAAAGAAATGCGGTCAGTCCTGTCAGGTTTCGACTTTTATCAAACCGTTGTAACTGAAGCTTGGAGCTTCGAGCCGCTCTGTTTTTTTTTTTAACTTTTTACGGTTTTCGTGAACGAGCTAATGCTTAGTTGTTGCTTGTGAACTCTACGCTGTGGCTAGGAGAAAGTTTTACGTGGAACTGGTGGAATCGGAACCGGTTGCCAAATCTAACGACCACGTGTGCGACAAATCGGAAGGCAAGAAACCACGAGCAGCGGTTCAGGGTCGACGTTCATTTCCGTCTCAGATTACTAGTGTTAACTGTTTCTCGCTCGACGCCTTAAGCATTTTCTTGTTATGTACTCTGCAAAATCTTGTACCCTTGTCACTGCCCAGCCGGTGCAGACTTTCCGTGTCGTCATCACGCAGAAATTGACTCCTACCGTTACGGAGATTTCACGACGTCGTAACTCCGGATAAAAGCGGATGTCACTGGGCCCGATAACGTCAAGGAACTGTTTGATATGTGTTTGGTGATCAGCAGCGGCCTATCGCTTGTACTCTAAGATTGTGAAGGAACGTTGCGCTCCAAGATTTGTTTTTGAGCAAATTTTATGCTGTTACTCTGTTCTTTGTGTGTGTCTGCGTCGATTTCGCGGCCGATCTCCCGACGAGCTGTGGACGATCATTTGCAGACGGCGAAGTTGTTCTCTTTTTGTTGCTACCCGTCATCGATTCCTTTATATCTCTGTAAGTTTGACGCAAAAAATATCGTGCTGTGCGGCGTACACCGATATAATCATAGATTTAGATGCTAAACGCCAGTATCTCGTTGCTTCAGCAGCGGCGTCGTGCCTGCGCAGTGCTGACACTTCAACGCTTCGCAGCACAGATTGTAATCTGCGCGGACCACATCGCAGAATGTTAGACTGTAACTGCTGCTTTCCGTCTCGTTCCAGATACATCTGTTGCCACCAGGTGCGCAACGCGATACCTTTAACCCTATTAAAGCAGGAGTGTACAATCCGTGGCCCGCGGACCAAAAGTGGCCCGAGAGCTGAAGTTTTGTGGCCCGCGGAAAGGTCCAGATTTTAAAGCAAGCATTCCGATAATGCGTCAATCGGCTGTGGGTGGCCAACGCTTTGTCTGACCCGCAGAGCTTGACGCATGCAGCTGTGGCCCGCGGATCAATTTGGTTGCGTGCATTTGGGCTGGCAGTGCTGCATGGTTGCACACCCCTGCTTTAAAGCATTCTCGGCTATCGTTGCGCCTGTATTCGCCTGCACTTTGATTAGCCTCAGTTTTCATTTCTGCGTACCGCATGTCGCAAACGTACGAAAATACCCGCTGTTTTTCTTGTTTCTGCCGCTTTGCTCTTTGTCGACACCAAAAACGACCGCCGTATTTTGATTCGTTTGCGTGTTTCAAACGGCAACGGAAGTTTACTCGACAGGCGTTTAAATTATCCTTTTATGTCGTGCTTTAACATGCGCGTTGCTGGTTGTCACGATTGCGAAATATACACCTGCCAGAACAGCGCCCCGAGCGTTTGCCCTGTGGTCAGGACTTGTTTCCAAGAGGGCGGCTGCGCTGATGGCGCCTACCGAATAGAAGAGTGAAACGATGGTGTTGCTCGTTTGTCTGCAAGTTGTTGAGTAAGCTGAAGGTGACGGGGAAATAATAATGCATCATGAGCATATTTAACGGGGCACACTTGTAGTTGCAGTTAGCATCGGTTTTGTACCTTTGAAGGGACAGATGAGATGTGAACCTTTTCTGGGAAGTAACAAATGAAAGTCTGGTATACCTTCGTGTGTAATACTGACCCTGTTTTTGTTTCTGAGTCCGAAACTAAGAATGCACCAGTCTCTACACCAGTTAAGAGCTCATGTGTCGGGCCCCTATTTGCAACTTTGGCCCTCATGCTGTAAATGAGTGATAACCCTTTTTTTCGTAAAACCCACAACTACCAAAACCAGGCAACGCACGTGGAATGCGCATCGGCACATTGGATCTTTGTGAAGCATTGCAAAAGTGCAAACACGTACCGCAACACGCTTGACGTATGGGAAATATAAGGTACAGAACGGCAATCACTGCCCAACGAAAATTTTTTGTGCCGTAGATGTTTCAATTGATTTCACCTAATTTGGCTCGCTTATTCAAAATTTTCTCTGTCAGGTCTCGTTTTCCTGCTGTGATGTGCCCATCAGGCCCGTTACCAGCTGGAGCGAAGAGTTTTCTGAGAGGAGCCGAAATTTTTGAACTATGTCAAAAGTTTTTAAACCGTGTCCAACACATACTTCCAGGGAGGATTTGCTCCCCCCTGGTTACGGACCTGAAAAGACTTCATGTTTAAAGTAAAGAATGTGAGCAGTGGTGAGTTTAGGGTTGGGGTGGCCCGAGGCAAGACTAAAAAGGTGTCCTCTGATGACGTCATCATAGTCAGCCAACTGTGGTTATCACTTTGGATATGCCTACGATACGGCCGCCCAAGGGTATGTTCCTGAGACTATGGCATAACTGAAATAGCAGTAGAAAATGCAAAAGAGTGTTCATGATACACAACTTTGAAAACACTGAAAGCTGGGAAGACAAGGCTGGCAACACAAAAGTTAGGCAATAGCAAGTTGGCATCGCCCCCATTTCTTTAATTTCGCGCCCCATTTCTCTGCATTCACCATCAATAAACTACAAAGTTTACCCCTTTGAAAAAATTCATGGTAGTTGGTCTCCTGAATTTGTTCACATTCATGTCTTTGTGGGAATCCATGAAACTATAAAAAACAACCAAGAAGATTTAAAACACTAAATTTGTTTTAAATTTCATCCTTTTAGCTGCAAGAACATAGCATACAAAAGCATTCTATTAGAGATCTGTTTTGGAAGCTTTGAGGCTGGATAAGTCAAAGCTGCCCTCATCTTGCATTGACACTAGTTGTTGAAAAATGTGCAAAAGTAGGAAATAATTCATCATGTACCTTATCGAAAACATTCCTACTGCAAAAAGTAGCCTACACAATTGATTAAATCTGTGCCAAGAAAAAACGGTTCAAGTTACATTGGCTAAGAGCTGCCAAAAGAGCGTAAACATCACCTAACAAATCTGCCTTAAACCAACCATTTACTAGTCAAGCTTCAAATAACCTCTGAATTCAACCACAGGCTAAATCACACCACCTAAAATACCTGAAATATGCGTAGAAAAAATGAGTATTCATAATACTCAAAAATTGCTATTTCTTCTACGTGACAAGAAGCATGAATGTAGCCTTGCTTGTTAACAGTATTTCCAGCGCAACGCCGATAATACAAAATTACTTCGTAAACTAAGAAGAAAATGTCCTATAAATTAAAAGATGTAGTGTTGTCCCTGCTATAACAATTGCATGCTGTCTTATTTTGTGATGGAAATGTTCACTACAAGGTACACTTTTCATAAAATTATCAATATAGCAAATACTTTTCAATCTCTAAAAATCATCATTTGGTATCAAAAATTACCATTTGGTAAAAAAAGTTGTCATTTGGTATAAGTAGGCCTATTTGCTCTTATTTGATAGGGTCTTTACAGAACTTTGTGGAATAAATTTTAACTGATATTCTACAATTTTTTTAGGTATAGAGGTTGGTTTGAAGCTTTTCTATATTTGCTCATTGGAGATGGTGGTGGGGTCGCTTTGAAAGGACGGCACTTACACATTACAGTTGCTGTTGGGGCCCCTTTGACAGCATAGTAGCCTACTTGCACATTACAATTGCTGTTTGGGTCCCCTTTGAAAGCATATTACTTACACAATACAGTTGCTATTGGTGGCTGCTCTGAAAGCAAGGTACTTACAAATTAAAGCTGCTGCTGGGGGCCCCTTTGAAAGCAAGGTAGGCCTATTTGCACATTACAATTGCTGTTGGTGACCCCTTTGAAAGCAAGGCAGTTGCATATTACAGTTGCTGTTGGGGGTCCATTTGAAAGCAAGGTACTTAAACATTGCAATTGTTGTTGGGGACCCCTTTGAAAGCAAGGTACTGAAGCATTACAATTGTTGTTGGGGGCCCCTTTGAAAGTGAGGTACATACACAATACAATTGCTGTTGGGACCTCTTTGAAAGGCCCCTTTTTTTACATTATAATTGCTGTTGGGGGGCCCTTTGGAAGCAAGGTGCTTACACATTGCAGTTGCTGTTGGGGGCCCCTTTGCAAGTAGAGTACTTACACATTACAGTTTCTTTAAGGTCCCTTCAATGAAGTTTAAGAGCAGAGTACTTCCACATTTCAGTGACTGTTGGGGGTCCCTTTGAAAGCAGATTACCTTCAAATTGCAGTTGCTGTTGGGTCCCCTTTGAAAGCACAGTACCTGCACATTACAGTTTTTGTAGGGGACCCTTTGAAAGCAGAGTACTTACACATTGCAGTTTTTTAGGGGCCCCCTCAATGAAGTTTAAAACCAGAGTGCTTACACATTGTAGTGGCTGTTGGGGGCCCCTTTGAAAGCAAATTACCTTCAAATTGCAGTTGCTGTTGGAGCCCCTTTGAAAGCAAAGCACCTGTACATTACAGTTTCTGTAGGGGGCCCTTTGAAAGCAGAGTAATTACTTATGATCTGCTTTGCAGTACATTATATGAGTAAATAATAAGTTTTTCATCAAAAATAAAGAAAATTTACGCGCGCAACACCTCAAGGGGGGGGCCCAATACGGGAGGGCCCGAGGAAAGTGCCTCGCTCGCCTCCTGTTTAAGACACCACTAAATTTGAGGATTTCTGAAAGGTGTTGGTTATTGTAACAACATTTTCGAAACAAATTTTTGTCATAAGTCGGCAAAAGTCAACTTACCTTTTAAAATCGTCAATCCTCAGCCAAAAATTTTCGCAAGGGTGATCTCTGAGAATGGGTGACTAAAGATAATGGTTTATTCATGCATTTTTGTGACTCAAATCACGAAATAACAGAAATGCAACAAGAAGAAATCAAAGAGCAGAAGTCAATTGCGTACTGATATAAAAGCACCAAAAGCTTCAGCTTCTAGCAAATTTATGTATTGCAGCATAACTTGAATCACAGAGGGTTGGCGAAAGATCATATGGTCAGGTGTTCAGCCAGCCCTGTTGCTAGCACAAATCAATTGTATTAATTGAAGACGTTTCACATGTAATCCAACAAAAGTAGCAACATCCAGCGAATCAACGTCAGAAAAATAGGTTAACAAAAAACGGTGAAGAAGCATGCCTATGTATAGGGTGCTGGGGTGAGCAACTGTAGAGGTAAAATATATACGGGGAAAGAGGGGCACGAAAAACACTGTTACAAAAAAGTCACTAGCATATGAAACGACAATCAACAGGAATAGTGGCAAGATACAGGACGTTTTTGCACTACTTTCTAAATGAATAAGACGAAAGATATTTTTATATTTTAGGAATATCAGACCAAATTTTGGTACCAGCATAGAAAGATGATCAACAGACGTTTTCATTTTGAGTAAATGATATATTTGCAAAAAAGCAAATCTTGTTTGGTATTTTTGGACTGGTGTAATTTCGCCTCATTCGTGCCAAGGATACGTCTTGCCTGGCCTGTGTCGGTCCGTTCAAACACTGTTTTCTGTCGAAAAGTACGACCGAGCGACGCTGTGCGACTCGCCCACATCAACGCTTTGCAAGAGTCAATTGCAAAGTACCCTCTGCAACAAGTGGAAGTAAAATCGTTTGCGGTTCCCGGGGTAACTTGAGCTGGACGAAGGGGAGTGTGTTTCTCGGCCAGGTGCCCGAGAGACTGATTACTGGTTTCGCGGACAACGACGCGTGCAACGGTTCGTTTCTGAAAAAAACTTTCAATTTGAAACACTACAGCATCAACACCTCTCGTTGGTGAAGGACGGAGAACATATTTTTCAAATCTGCAACCGGACTTTGTCAACAAGAATTTCGTACGAAGCTATATGTCACTTGTTACAGAAATTAACCAGTACTACACGGACGGAGGAACAGCATCTCCCGATCCGACTACGGTCGTGGACACACTCTGTTTGCTTTCGATTTGGCCCCCACATTGGCTCAGCCGCAGACCTGTGAAAATTGGTCAAACACAGTGTTGCAGCTACAATGCTACGTCGCCCTGTGCTATCCAAAGAGCGAGTCGAACCGACAACCCTCTGCGCAACAGCCATAGAATATACCCACTCAACCAGATTCACTCTGCTATTACTGTTACGAGCTCAGCCTTGTATGTGGCATAATCACGTTGCCACAACAGAAACCTGTGTTTGGAAGTGCGATTTGGAACACCATCGACACAAGAGCGTAACGAGGTTAGATGGCGCCCGGGGCAAGAAGCAAGTATGGCGCCCCTATGTTCGAACCTGAGGTCTTTCAGAAGCAAATACACTGTATTGAAGAAAGTAGCCTACTTGTGACACTGTTGGGACTTTTCAGCGCCCCCAGCAGTGATTCGGCGCCCGGAGAGTTGTGTCCCCCTTGCTCCCCCTCGTTACGTCCCTGCATCGACAACGACCATCAACGCGATCGTGTATGCCGAGTTTGACAACTTGCTTATGCTGTCAGAGAAAATAACATGAACACATTAACTTTATTTTACGTAGAGACTCGTAAACTCAATCCGTTTTTCCTGGTGTGTTCTCTCATGACAAATCGCCATAAAGAATCGGTTGGCCCGCAGCTCTTATCTGGAGTTTGAATAAGAGACGGCGCGGACAGAAAATTTTGTGGCCTCTGTCCGCACCTCATCAGCAGTTTCTGTCCTGTCTGCACGACCGCATTTGTTGCACTTTTGCCTGTCCGCGTCCGTACTGCACCGCAACCCCCTAACACTTCTACTTCTTGAGTTTTCTCCCTCAAAAGCAATTACTTTTTGTACCTCCTAACCTGAAGTACTGTGCAGCCTACCTCCTAAAAAATCTTTCTTTAGTTCCAACTCCGGGTGTAATAATGGTTCATTGTTTCATATGACTCAGCTAGTAAACAGAAGCAATACAAAAAGCCATCGCACAATAAGTAAACGAACTGTCAGTGAACATTAGAGCAAATGAAAATACAATGGCACAATAGCTGATCAATGTAAACAAGGAGTGGCACCAGTGGCGGTTCTAAGGGGGGGCTGAGTGAGTCATGGCCCCCCCAGATTTTTGGCGGGTCCTCTGCTTGGCTTCCCCAGTTTTTTACTGTTCAAGTTCGTTTGATTGACATAGATCCTACAGCAGATAACTTTCAGTCAGCAAAATTTTAAACGATTTGAAGACTTTCTGGCGTCGGTTCTGACGATATTCACAAGCCTATGTTGGGTTTGATAGGTTTAATCATAGCAAATCAATCTTCATTACAACGGGAAATCAACATCAAGGCAGGGACACGATGCAGGCAAATATGCACGAAACTAATGCGTCGTTGCTGCAAAGTTTATATTTACAATACGTTTCCTCCAAAAAACGAAATGCTGAAAGTTCTCGGAGCTAACTAATACACACTAATGGCTTTGTTATCACTGGCCAACTTATGAAAAGTAGATCGCAGGTTTCAATTTGTTTAGAGATGAATCAAAACGAAAACTTACTTCAAAAATCGAATTCAAAAATTTAACAACAATACAACAACGTATGTTTGCAATCGTCTACAGAAAATACAGTAAATCATCACTGTATATATCCAGTAAGGTCCACAGCAAACTTTTTTATGCCTAACACTCTTTTTGTTGAAGCTGGTGTGACGGGAGGAGGAAGTACCATCACAAGTGAAAAAGAGGGGACTGCATGAATATCTTCTATGTTTGGCTCAGTAAAACCATCTTCAACCCTGGGATGCTTTCTGAGAAACTTTATCTCTAAATCACCTTCATCTTTTTCCTTCAGGGCCTGGCCAACGTAAAACACTTTTCTTTTGCAATCGTACTGCACAAGAACATAGTCACCTATTTTTGGTTCTATCACACCATCGCGTTCTTCATGAGATGAATCACTGACGTCTGGGCTGCTACTAAGTTCAGGAGAGTCTAACTCTGATTCTGATGAGATTTCAGAATGTTGACTTATACCAGTATTTTTTCTTGCACACTGAAATTCTTTCCCTAGCTGAAGTTTTACAGGCTGAGTCGGTAATAATGGAAGACTTCTGCTTCTTCCTGGTTCGTTTGTTTTTTATGCCGCGACTTTTGGGACATGGTCGTATCTCTTGAGGAGTAATATGACAGCTTGTGGATGGTTCATTTTCAGGGAGTGCTTGAAAAATTTCTTCAGCATCCCGATCAACTTCGTTTTCTTCAAGAGGGCTAGGATGATCCGTCACGAAACTTGACATACAAACTTCATCTGAAAATATGTGATCATCAAAAGGGAATATTCCTGTTTTTTAAAGCCTGCCACAATGTTAGATGGAGTAAATGCACGGTGAAAAGCTGAGGCACTTAACGTAGCCAAATCTTATATTGTTAAAGAGGATCCGAGGTTGGAAAGCATTCAACCGTTACAAGCAGAATTGTAATAACTTTTGAATGGGCCATAGACTGACACATCTAAAGGTTGCAGCCGATGACTGCAGTGTGGAGGAAAGGTAACAATCGTTACACCGTTTTCCCGAGCAAGGTTGACTGTTTCAACTGATAAATGTCTAATGTGGTTGTCCATCACCAAAACAGCAGGTTTAGATGCTGAAGCGTTCATGTGTTTCAAAAAATGTGTGAAAGCCTCAACAAACAACTCTGCGTTCATCCATCCTGACTGGCAAGCGGGCCCTAAGCTTCCATTTGGTGCTCCTTTCAACATATGCGGTTTGTAATGAACCCGTGGGAAAATATATACAGGAGGTAGAGCCTGACCATAGGCGTAACCAGGGGGGGCGAAAGGGGCCATGCCCCCCAAAAATTTTTAGAAAAAATAGTCATTTTGTGCCTTGAGAGGCGTTTTTCTAAGCAAAATAGTGTTATTCGCCTAAAATGAAACATTTTGATCCCCCAAATTTTATGCCCCCCCCAAATTTATTTTTGGGCTGGCTACGCCACTGAGCCTGACCTACTGCATTTACACAGCAACACATTGTTACCAAAATTCCTCGTTCAGCTGATGTTATTTGTCAAACATGTTTCAATCCTTTTTCTGATATCACCTTCTTGGGTTTCTGAACTGTTGAAATACCTGTTTCATCAATATTCCAGATGTACTGTGGCTGCGAATCAAATCGTTGCAAAACTTCAAAATTATGAAAAAACACCTGAACGTTGTGATTATTGAAACAAATAGCTCGTGCTAAGCTTGTTGCTTCAGGTAGCCTTACAGCTAATGTTTCTTGTCTCTACAAAAATCCATAAAACCAATCTTTACCAGCCATTCCGTTATTTTCCCAACTGGCTGGATACTTGTTGTCTGATTTGGCATACTGAAAAGCCACTCTCCTGCAATTTCCTCTTGTGAGACCATGAAACATTTTTGAACAATTTATCAGGTACAATGAAAGTGCTTTTTCTTCGTCTTGTGAAAACACCTGTAAAAATAAACATTACATCTAAGATGTAAACCGCGATAAATAAGAAAGAAACAAAAGTTCAAAAATATTTTTCGCCTGCTGTGTAACACAAGATTTCTTAAATGATATTATTTGGCAGGTTCCTATTTCTTTAGCAACTTTCACATATCTCGAGAAAGTGGTTCGGTCCACAGAGTTTTCCTTTGAGGAAGAGCGTACAGGTTTCCCACCATTCATCAAAAATCTTCAACCGCCTTCTTCATCTGATCGGCAGTAGACAATCCCCTTTGAGATTTGCACAGTTTTTTTCCGAGGCACTTGTGTCAGTAGCTTAAAGCCCTTACATCAAAACTACTATGAAACAAATAAGAGAATTATAAATCTAGCAATCATGACTTATCTCAAACGTTTGTATACCTACTAAGTTATTCGGGACGTATGAGCCACTGTTCATTGAGCCCCACATCTTGTGGCTCATGGGTCCCTTCTATGCCATTTTGAATCATAATTGCGTCTATACTCAAACCTGGCCAAACGGTGCTTTTCTTCTTTTGCAAAAATGCATATTATGTTCAACTGGGTTAACCATATACGAGATGCAGGCAACCACCTAGAAACAACAACACTAATGCAAGAAGTTCAAGACCCCATAATTTTACTTCAACAACCTGAAAAGTGACAACCAGCAACAAAAACCTCAAGGTTATACTTGCTTGATTCACGTTATCATGGGAAAGATAAAGAAGCATGAGGAACATTCAGTATTGAAAGGTGGCGCTAAAACTCCATGGTTTTCAAAAAAATCGGGTGGTTCAAGGGTCCCGCTATGATCACAGGTGAAGACCTTCCCAATATACTTGCTTGCAGAAATGCTGGAAATTGTCATTACTCCCAAAATTTTGGAGCCCGACGAAATCGGAAGCCCTAGGCTGAAGCCTTTTTATCCTAATTGTAAATCCGCGCTTGCTTTTGACTGGGGCGGATTTACAATGGAAATTGCTTAGTCTGGAGAGGAAGGTGTAAGGACTGGGGCGCAATTGCTTTCCAAGTAAGTGTGTTAAAAAAATCCTGATTTCAAGACAAACACCAGTGTACTTTAGGACATTGGATTTGACCCAGATTTTTGAGTAAACATTTCATCAATTTGCTCACTCCACAGCCACATGTGTCTTTTTAGGCTAGCCTACCAGTCTATGACTTCGAAACACAAAAACTGAAAAGAGTTGGAGCGTTTACAACTTTATTTAAAAGTAATAAAGAAGAGTTAGAAATTTTAAATTCCTTTCAAAATTTAATTTTTATCAACAAAGTGCCGCCCCCCAGAAGGTGCCGCCAAGGGACCCCCTTGCTACACCACTGGCTAGCTCTGTATCAATTCTTCATAATGATGAATTACATCTGCGACTAAACGTAAACGTGGCATCTATACGTTCAATTGATTGCTCGTGGCTCGTCAGGCGCTCAAGAGCGTGCTTTCAGTCGCAGATGTCTTTTCTGATAAGAAAATGCGCACATGTAGTCGTATCCGCGCACATCAGTCCAGCGGCGGATTTAGGGGGGGGGCAAGAGGCACGGGCCCAGGGCCTCCCACCAAAAGGGGCCTCCACCATATTCATGTGTTTAGCCATATGTGCGACACAGGGGCGGATCCAGGCGGGGGCGATTGGGGCGATCGCTCCCCCTAAAACCTAAAGATGTAACTTTATTCACCATAATTTTTTACAATTCGGAAAAGAGCATTCGCGATATAAGGTCATTTTGTTGTTCATCGTTTTGCCCCACAGCAGTGTTATGAAGTATAATTCATCCCTCCTACAGCAGCAAAGCCGTTATGTGACTTGACTTCCAAATATTACTGAAATTGCACCCCCCCTTAACGTTACTGGCTGGATCCGCCCCCGGTGCGACATTTGTATGACATTTAGTCATTTTTTAGCAAGGAAAGTATATTTGTAGAGTAGGCGCCATATTAGTTATCGGTCAGCCAAATGGGAGCATTTCTCTTGAATATTGTGTTATGACGAAACAAATATTACACTTATAGGTTTCCTGAAGCTGGTCAGGTATCTGAATCTAGTGAATTCAAGGCCAATGGAGAGCCACGTACATAGAACGCATCAGCTTAAATCTCCACTCGTTACTGTTAGATTTTGTGTCTGCCTTACTCAGATTTGTCCAGGTCGCATAGGAGTAGCATTGCTAAATAGAGCTTCCATACATCCTTTTTTGGAGGACATGTCCTCCTTTTTGATAAAAATGAAATGTTCTCCGAGGACATTCCAAAATGTCCCTAAAAGGGGCCCACTAGCCACTGTACGGAACGCACTTGCCAACACTCAGAAAAGACTTGAGAAATGACGGTGAATCCGGATGTGGATGGCTATACTGAAACCCTAAATACCCCGAAAAACGCAAAAACACAACCTACTGAAAAAAAAGAATGCTAAAAACGAAATACACTGTATGTTAAGTGAGGGAACGCTTTTTACATTTTAGCTTGCCATGGGGGCGATTTGCCCTTCTGCCCCTTTATCAGTTACACCGCTGGCTATAATGTATTGTATTTGCGTACAGTAAACTGTCCCTACTCAACTGCAACAGGATACGATCTGGTGGCATAGCTTAGTGCAGTGGTTCCCAACCGGGGAGGAATTCCTCCCCAGGGAGGAATTTTATGAGTTTAGGGGAGGAATTTACACCTGGTAGCTAAGTACCTAATCAGTGTTGCAAGTGTTGTACTTCTTTTTTATGTTGACATTGTCTCTTTCAATCAGTAATATCAGTTTATATTTGAAAGCATC
>Ga0210059_1010089_pt1 | contig 14641 bp, 13 predicted proteins | sample Ectturendosymbi2_FD_188042 | JGI IMG/M metagenome (GOLD analysis project Ga0210059, IMG submission 188042) | Ecteinascidia turbinata endosymbiont from Florida, USA - Sample 2 (SPAdes) (version 2) | ecosystem: Host-associated > Tunicates > Ascidians > Unclassified | place: Key West, Florida...
AAGCTTATCAGGATAAAAGTCTCAATTAAAGCAAATGCTTTTTAGCCGTTTCGTGTAATCACATTTCACATTAATTGATTTACACGAAATTGTTAGAATACTAAACATTTCTGAGAAAGTTCGCGGGAAGGATTGGAACCCTTCGCGGGCCGGATCTGGCCCGCGGGCTGGACTTTGGGGAACACTGGTCTATCTCAAAAAATCTTGACAATTTTCAGCATATGGTGAATGCGGAACTAATTGAAGTAGACAACTGGTTGCGCTCACATAAATTGTCCTTAAATTATTCCAAATCAACATTTTTGTTTACAAAATCTTTGAAAAATAATAGCAATCTATTGGAAACTTGTTCGTTCCAAATAAAAATTAATGGCAGCTGCTTTCAACGAAGAACATGTGTAAAATACTTTGGGGGGTTTTGATAGGCAGCTTGTTAGACTGGTCATCTCACGTGCAATACATAAAATCAAAACTAGTTAGGGCATCATATCTATTTTATAAAATTTGAAATGTGGCATCGGTTGATGTTTTAAAAATGTTATATTTTAGTCTGGTGCATTGTCATCTAAAATACTGCATTGTTTCATGGGGCACAGCTACCAATTCTGTTTTGCAACCACTAGAAGTAGTGCACAATGATATTCTACAAACTATTACATATAACAACTATAGATGTCATATTACACCTCTGTATAAATCTCAATATTCTGAAACTTCACGATATTTATATATTAGAATTAGCTAAACTGATGCATAAATTTCACCATGAAATGTTGCCAACATCATTTAAAGACTTGTTTCAGAAAACGGCTGAAGTTCATTGTCATAATACAAGATCTGCAACCAACCAAAACTATTTTATACAAGTTTCAACAAATGCTGGCAAAAAAACAATTGCTCGTCGAGGAGCTACACATTGGGCAAATGTAGATCAACAAATCGAAGATAAATCCCATACTGACTTCAGCAATCAATACTAGAGATTGACCGATATATCGGCCTGGCCGATATTTGGGTTTTACCAATATATCGTTATCAACCAAAACAGCCGATTTTATCAGCCTCAGTAGGTGTTGACAAAACGCTGTTGTATTCCTCTCACATCCAGACAATTTGCGCAAGAAAGCACAACGAAGCAAGTCAAGACAATTATCTCACAGCAAAACTAGCAGGTGCGGTTTCATAAACAAGCAGGCTAGATTAACCATGAAGCATGCGTCGGCCGTCGCGACCAAAACAAAAGCATCATCGGGAAGTTTCACAATGCTTGAAGCTACAACGTGCAGGTGTTGTGTACAAATAAACTCCTGTTGTACTTCTGGAAGTTTTCGCAGTACAAAACGTTTGACTGTAACTTGAAGGTGCAGAAATCCAATCGATGCCTAGTAGCACAGATTAATTTTTTTTAAGTTTGCATGAAAACTGAATTGCGTTATGTTAAGCAACATTTATGGCGGTATGAATATGATTGCAAATACAATCGCTACTCTCTAGTAATGACAACGGTCGCCGTGAAGCAGTTGCATGTAACATCTTGAAAGGATTTTACTTTCCTTAACGTGATGTGTTAGGCCTAGCGCGCTGGTTTATACTTTATGCAAGCTAAAATATGTTGTTCGTTGGTTGTTGGTTAACTGAATTGACATTTTCCACGAGGCATGATAATGATAATTGTGATCTCACAATCCAAGCTATTGCAACGTGTTGGTTTTGTGGATATGACACACAAGTTACGGAAGCGCTACTCCAGCATTTCACAAATACTTTAAAGCGGTGATTTGTCGTTTGGTCCGATAGCAGCGCGGTAGTCAGTGTTCATTGTTGCATCACAATTGCTGTTGTCCGTTTATTAAACACAATCAGCAAAAGCAGTGCTTGCAACAACGCAAGTTAAAAGCACAGTGTTTATGATTGGATCAGTACTACCAGGCATTATTGCACAATCATCGGATGCGTAATGCGCACATGTGCATCTTAGCTATTGTCATGGCGACTTGTTCTTGTCGAATTTACTTCTGGCAGACAGGCGGTAATCGATTATAGCCTAATGCTGCTTTTGTTTAGGCTAGGTTGTAGATGACCGGCTAACTTACTGCAGGCTACTTGGTGAAAATGCAGAAAAATTGTGCTTTCTGCATGACAATCTTAAACTGTTGATATGGAACTACTGAGTATTGACAAATCAGTTGAGGTATTTTATTTCATACCAATGCCAGTAGTTCAGTTGCAGTAACTAATGCATGTACCGTAGTTTGCCTTTTTAAGGACATGCAGTTATTTAATGTTATATTACATCAAAATTCCAAACTTGATTCTTTAAGACTTGAATTGACTTTTCAAATTGAAAACCTACTGAGCTGCAGAAGAGTCTGAAAGGTTGATTCATGATATACATAATCAAAATTTCACAGATTTATGCAGTAGGCCTATGTTAACTGTTAACAAACATATTTATCATAGACCAAAAAGTTAGCTGTTGTGGAAAATTTTTCATTTTAGGCAATGGGCGATTGAAAACAGTGCTGTACTAATTTTAACCTCTAACTTGATACTTCATTTTGAACTTCCTTCAGGCTTCTTTCTTTTCATTGTTCACCATCTTTAAACTTTCAAGCATTGTTTTTGGTTTTAAGCACCGTAGGCAGTTCTCTTTGATTCAGTGCTCTTTTCTCATTGTTTTGTTATTTTAACATTCTTTTTTTATTGATGGCACTGTGTTTATTCATTGCAAACAGTGTATACTATGCTAACAAGGTAATCAGATATGGAAATTGCTGCAATTTCAAAAATTTTTGCTCATAAAACATGATTTTTTAAGTTTTTTGAAAAAAAGGTATGGCATAAAATACACCATATTTTTGATAATGAAGCAGAAAACAAGATTTAAAAATTTTGGAAATATCAATATCGGCCGATATATCGGTATCGGCCTCAAAAAGCCATATCGGTTGATCTCTAATCAACACCAATCATTTTTGTTATTGCAATATGGATGAATGACTGAAATAGCTATACTACTGGATACATCTAGTTAACTTTTCAATAAAAATAATCACTTCATCAGTCTTATCATTTACGCATACGTTTGGCATGTGTTTCGGTTTGATCGTATGTTTTATAATGTGGCGCTTGGCGTTTAGTGGTATGGTAACTGAAATACTTCCATGATCCTTATCTCAGGTCTGTTTCATTGTTTTATACAATTGTCTTTATTTACACTGTTGACAATCGCTGAGATATTTCACTATGCTGGGGCACTTTGACTCGATAACTGCAAGGTTTTTTGGTGTCCAGGCTGCAAGGTTTTACTTGTTTTATTTATTTTTGTTTTATGAATAAGTGTGACTCTAGATTGTCAAAATGCTTGTTTCTATCCACGTTGCCGATAGCTTCGTCTTGTGTGTGTTGGGGCATGTATAATTACCTCGAGTGTGTTGAAGTTACGCAAGTGTCTTACTTTGTTTTATATGTGTGCTAGCCATGTCTTGTGGGCCTTGGGGCCAAAATCAATAAAACTGTCAAACTAATCCTTCAAAACCAAATGCTAACCCTGAACTTAGACACTAACACAAAACCTTAACCCTAAATGCTAAACCTAACACTAGTCCAAACACTTAATTGTGAACCCTTGTCTGCTTTTTGAAATGTACATCACAAGGGGTCCAAAAGTTTTGAGATGATCTTGTGTAAGTACATCAAAAGAAAAATCAAATACAACAAACAAGTGACTTGAACTGACAATTGTCTAGTCACCAGAGATGCACGGAATCTCATTTTTTGACTCCGCATCCGCTCCTCCTTTAAAAAGTTTTGCTCCGCATCCGCTGCTCCTCTGCAAATCATAGAAATATTCAACTCCGACTCTGCCTTGACTCCGCGAAATTGCAAATTCTACAGTGACATACAGGCATGTTGCTTGAAGGTTCTGCTTAATCTAAGGTAATGCCCGTTTTAACTCATGAGGCAAAAAGTGCTTGAGCTATTTTGCCTTTGGATGAACATGATTGGTTGAAGTGGTTACATGACAAATTCGGAACGCATGACCTACTTAGTTGACCATGACATCTCTAATGGCTCAGGTCGAGATGCATGAATGAATTTTGTCATGGTTTCGGTACTGGCAAGGTTTTGACAGCTTCTTTTCTGCATTGTGTGAACTGTAGTCTAAATCCTAACCACAAATCATGAGCCCTTTCACTACACTCTAAATTGTTGTCTCGGCATATTGCACCTTCCATAACAACACAAAGTACTGGTAATTGTGTTCGACTAAACGTAAAATAGCCCCAGCGTGCTTTCATCTCATGATTTGTGGTTAGAATTTAAGTGAGGCAAAACCGACACTACCATCTGTACTGTATATCGCATAACGTTTTTCTGTCAAAAGACAACTCTTTATCTACTTGAAACAAACAATTTCAAGTACTGCAGTTGACAGTATCATAAAACTGATTTTTCATAATTTCAGTCACTGACAGCTAGGCACCGTAATGCTAACAATCTAGCCTACTATCAAAAATATATCTCTATCTGAAATGCGATGACTTCAAAAAATAATTGCACTGCATATTGAACTATCACTGGCTTCATGCTTATACTTCAACATTAGATGAACATAACTCTACACTGTTACACAACAATGCTTTAGCCCAGGGATCTCCAAACTACAGCCTGCAGACCAAATCCGGCCCGCAAAGCCATTTCATCTGGCCTACAAAGCCATTTTGTCAATAATGTAAAAATAATAGATCTACGAAAAATTTGTTGATTTGGTAGAATGTAACATATCACGAAACAATCACACTATGATTACGTAAGATTTCCAGCCCTTGAACATTTGTGTAATAGTTTATGTGGCCCTCTGACAAAAAAGTTTGGAGACCTCTGCTTTAGCCAATGATACAAGTCTAAGTGAGACACAATTGATGCTTGCCAAAAACTTCCTTGTTTTGGTCTTGCATTAACTCAAGTAAAACGTTGTAGGTAGCCTAGGCTACAGTATATGAAAGAATGTTGGCAATAGCCATCAATCACACAAAAGCCACAGGCAAACAACGCAACTTGGGTTTGGGTACGATGGCAAGTTAATCACGAATGGGCGTAATGGTATTGTTCAGCTGTAGCCTACAGACTGCCTCACTGAAACATTGAACAGATTGCAAAACCACATGTCCAGTATGAGTATTACTAAAAGATTGTAGGGCGACCAGACGAGTGGGCCTAGATGCTTCAGTTTGAATGTCCAAAATAGTAGCCTATTAGATTTTGCATGCACTGAGAAACACGAGATGCAAAAACAAATTTTTGGCCATAGAAAAGCTCTATGCTGTGTCAGCAAAACAAATCCTCCATGAAACTTCGCAAGAAAAATTAAAGCAACCATGAGTTTCAAATGTGCAAAGAAAACTAAAAGAAACAAACTCCTCTTTCGCACTGCCGATAAAGCAAATTTTTGGACTCCGCATCCGCAAACAACATGCGGAGTCCAAACTCTGCTTTTTGTCTACCTCTGCTAGTCACTTCCCACCAGAGATGAGCAGAGTCACAATTTTCAGACTCCGGCTCGGCTCCTGCTCCACGCTTTAAGACTCCTACTCCTGCTCTGACTCCCAAAAATTTTGAAACATCAACTCCGACTCCTGTTAACACTCCGAAATTTCCAAGTAACTCATATCAAAAAGTTACTGTCTATTTTGCCTCATGAGGCAAAATATATGTTATGGCTATTTTGCCTTTGATAGAACACAAATGGTTGAAATGGTCACGTGACTAGCACAATATAGAGACACAACATGTTGAGGTTTAAATTTATGGCTTAGCCTAATCTTTACACAACATAGACAAACAGCCACTGAAAGCTTGCCCACATTTAAATCAGACATTATGGTCAGCTATGTAGGTCATGCATTCCAAACTTCAACTTGTCATTTGATCACTTCAAACAGATGTGTGCAGCTACTGACAAAATAACTTCAGAACTGTTTTTGTCTTATGAGGCAAAATAGACGCTGCTTATCAAATATACACCTTAAAAGCATAGGTTCTACTGTAATTAAATTGTGAAGTTGAAACCATTGAAACACTAGTTTAGTAGTTCAAGCTTCAATAATTAACCAGGAATTTTCAACTTTTACAAGACTCATTTTAAACCTCCGAGGTCAGGAACTGATCACCTGTTCACAACATTGAATCGTACTTTACCCATCCATCCATGTGCTCAGATAAAACTCTGAACTATGACTATGCCAAACTGAGCCATTAACATGAATGTGGAAGCAAATCATACAAAAAATATTAACAATATGAACATCAACATTACGCATAACTTACGCTACAATCCTTTTCAAATTTACAATCAGAAAGGCACAAGAGATGCAAAAATGAAAACAATATAGATTATCTTCAAAGCTGCAAATATAGTGCAACTATCTATCACCGCAAACATTCAACTTTATTCAGTATAGCTCCAACATGTGAGCAGAGGTTGGCCTATGCAGGCGGTGGCTAGGCAGATCAGAAATCTGCACAAACGAATGCGAATAAACATTGATTGTATTTTTTACTACCGCACATAGCCTACTTCTAACATCATCGTCAAATCCTATGACTCCCAAGGCCTACAGTGTTGTGTACAGGTCATTTCGGCATAGATACTGTTACTTCTCTATAACCTCTTTTGTTAGCCCTTGTTTTTTGTCATGTGTCTTGTGTTATTGCCCACATCATTAGCCCAACATCCTCGTAGTTACGGCATGGATACCCAAATTCGCGAACTGCATTGTCACTTGCGTAGTGTATTTTGCATGGGCCATGAAGCCATCATCAGAGGTGAAATGCTCGGTACCCCCACCCAGTGTCACACGTTTGTGACATATGACGACACTGGTCAGAAAACACGTCTCAAATAATTTCAATTCTGTTTGACAACAAAAAGCATCATAAAGAAATAAGGTCCTTTAAAATTTTTGATTGGCTCCTGCACAGACCTTAATGTTGACTCTGAAAATTTTTGCTCATAAAACCTGTATTTCTGTTGAAATACGAGTGTATCAGGCGCTCTGTGTACTCAAGTCAAACAAAAATACCTGGCGCCAAAGGCCAATTAAAACTTTGCAAGATAAACTACAAATTTTAGGATTAGATGTGACTGTTTTTGAAGAAGACCCAATACTGTTCTGTATATTTAAGCAGAGAATGTTTGGAAAATTTCGTGGGAATCTTAAGAAATATAACCATTACTGAGTCTAATAAATCAAAGACATTGGCAGTGGCAAGTCGATATGATATGGGAAATCCTTTTTAACAGCCCTAATCAGGAAGACAGTTATGCGATTATAGAGATATTGATTAATGCACCCTAGCCGACCCAAACAGACTATTCATTGTTACGGAAAGGGTCGACACTGCAGATTGACAAGCTGTTGATAATGTATGAGATGTTGTTATTCCATGTTGTACTTCAGGAAATTCCGAAGTAAAATTTTAATATAAAAATGGCTGCACATTCCCCTGATGAAGAATAACAACGAAAAAATAGAGGAACAATGGTGTTGACAACTAGTCTAATTTTGAATCTAATTGCAGCCCTCCAAGAAGCTTTGGTATTTATCGGCTCAATCATATGCAAGAGCCGCCCAGAAACACTTCGTTTCGAATTATCTGGATTCCTTAGAAGAGCAGAGGAATACCATACCAAACATTTGCAGTACTTAAACGACCAGCACCCTCTGAATTAAAATATACTTATCTTTGGAATTGCCGCCCGCTGGAAGATATGTTTGATGGTGCTCAAGGCAATTACCTCGAAACTGTACAGTTTTCTTTTGGTCAACAAGAGAACTCAGAAGGCTGTATTTAGGTGTAACTATAGCTAATACTTGGGTTCGCCTTAGCAGCTACATCAAGGACGATGTCGCAGGTTAACGCCTGTTTGATCTCCCTATGGCTTCTGACAACTTTCTTATTTAGTTCATAAAAGCTCAGCACACATAGAAATTGTTCCATTAAAATATATTTTATTGTTCAAGATAACATTGTCGCATTGTTAAATATGAGCACTTACCAATCCGAGTCTTTTATAGTTCACACAAGCTCTCTCGAATCAATCCCACAGACACAGAGTATATTTCCCAAGGCATACTTGCATTCAACAATACATTTCTAAGTAGACTTAACACTTAACTATTTAGGTATGTTACTTCTAGTCTATTCTATGGCCAACTGAATGCTTCTCGAATGGAAGCAAGGCTTTTATTGAACCTTCCTAACATGGCAAGCTTTTCCTATTTCAGGAGCTTGGTTCAGCCAATATGTGATGATTCAACACCTTAGTGCCTTGGATGTTTCCTAATTTGGTAAGTAAGCAGAGTCCACTGATCTGCAACTGGTTAGTCCTAAATTTAATGATTTATCAGTTCAAGTGAAGGACTACATTTTAAAGTCACACAATGACAGAGTTTCATCAGGAGAAACCATTTAAATTGTCCCTTAATTTGTCAACTAAACTTTTACGGTTAATGATGACAGGGATTTGATCGGACAAACCAATTATGGTCTTGTTTATTAGGGGTTAATCAGGGCGAGCCGTTTTATGAAACAGAGTGACAGAATTTCATTGGGACAAGCCACTTCTATTAACTAAAAATGAATCTAACTTCATTTTTAGGGTGAAGACTCAGGCTGCTAAAGGGACCAATGCAACCATTGGTTATTCCTCGCAGCACTCTCAGCACCCCTTCCGAGCCTCAGGGTAACTGCAAGGCAGAGCTTCGTTTTTACTTCTGGTGCACAAACCAAAGTGGTCTGATACAACCGAAGGAGAGTGGTGCCGTCAGGAGAGGACAAGCCTTTCAGGTGATACTAGAACCACTCTAAACTTGGACTGCCCAAAACAACCCTATTTAAAACCCTTTTTATTTCATAGGTTCTATTTTTAGCTTAACCAATTAAATTGGAGGGGTGTGGCTATTCATTACAAGGTATATAAGATGATATTACTATTTTCATCACTTGTTGAAGGGCGTGTCTTCTGCATGTAAGTGGTTTCGGTTTCGATTTATGTGGAAAGTCCCTAAGAAAATAACTAAAGATATTTACACTTCCAATGTTGCTAGGAAACAACACCATTATTGTTTGTTAATGTCCAATCAGCATACTGTTGAAGTAAGGGGCGTTTCCAATGTCTTTTTCATGCTTCATTGATTTCAATTTCTTGCTTGGAGTTTTTACAGTCTTGATCTTTAATGCTTCAATCTTGACCTTCAGGCACTTTCTGAGATTCAGTGTTTTTATATGTAGTAGACAATATTTTATCTGCTACAAAACCGAAGATTCTTTAAATATTGTAATGTTTCAAGGTCTTTTTCATTTTCAGTGATGCAACTGTATAAAAATTATACTCGGGTACAAAATAAATGAAACTTTGTGGTTCTGATTCTATCTATTTAGACAGCAGCCATAGGCTGAATAGCAATATCATGATAAAAATGTACATTGAGACTGTCAATATTGGAATTCTTATTATATCAGAAGTTTTTCACCATGATTTGAAGTTTAAAATCCTCTACACTTTAAAATTTTTTTCATTGACAAAGTTTAGACTATGAAACAGGATACCTAACTCGCTAACTTGATAAGCCAGAAGTTAAGTCGACATATTAATAATAACGAAATTTAATTGACATCAAAGAATAAGAATACGAAATTGAATAGAAAATGAAAAACACACAAAGCCGGAATTAATTGTACAACAATTTTACAATGGTTGGCTCGGTTTTAATGAACCGACCCTTGGACAGCTCCAGATCTTCCAATAGCGATGATCGGTCCCATGCGACCTGCCCACGAAGTAGATCCATAGCTGGGAACTCGAACCGGATGTAGAATTGATTGTAATACCACCGGTCCCTTCCCGTAAACCACACCAGACGGAATGTCGAGTGTTAGGTGGGGGAAGAGCTCCACTATGGTCGATAATGCTTTCCGCTTGACGTAGGGCAGAAAAAGGATCAAGTTGTTGACCTTGCCCGTTACGACTGAGAGCGAGGATAGTCTCATGTTGAAGAACTTCGCCAATATTCGATGCTGATGATCGATACAAGATTCTACAGTTAAATTGTAGCCTGTTGATATAAAATTTCGAATGATGACCAGCTCTGAAAGCCCTGCTTATACAGTCAATACGGGTGGAATTCCCCGGATGATGCAACATTGCATCACCTCCCATTAATGGAAAGCTTCGCTTAAAGATTTATAATACAAAAAGGGAGTATCCTACCTCAGACTTTTGAATTCTAGAATTCTGACAGATTGCTATTAACGTGAAAAATAACCAGGCAAGCAGGAATCAAATGCAACCCTTCCTACAATGAATTTCTTACAATTACCCTTTCATAAATTTCCTTTATCATCACTCTAATAATTGAAACTTTTAACAATATTTTTGTGTGGCACAACAATTGCAATCAACAAACTTACAGACAAATAAGGAATACACTAACGCTTTTATATTGTATATTATACACTTTTCATACACTAACGCTTTTATATTGTATATTATACACTATACACTAACGCTTTAATATTGTATATATACACTATATTGTATATTATACACGAATACACTAACGCTTTTATATTGTATACTAACGCTTTCATATTGTATTTTTTTGACATCAAGGCAAATATTTAGAATTGCTTAGCAATGTTCAAATTGTTATGCGTATATTTCCTCTTGCATATACAGTTGACCAAATCTGACAGTTTACATCAAATAAGAAATTGTAGTAATTAAATGGAACCTTTGCTTAACCTTGTTTCTAATCAAGGAAAGAAAGCTGTGTTAATACCAAAAAAATGATCAGATATCTTTGGAACATGAAACTCCCCACTTTGATGTAGAACCATGTGATTTACATCAATACAGAGAAAATTTAGTGGAACAGCACCATAACCATGAAAGATAATCTGCAAAACATTTACAAGTAATAGGTTTTCACATTGACCCCGCATGTGGTTGTAACTTTATCAAAAGTCAGGAATAGTGTCCTGACAATTGGTGGACGCTAGTTGAACAAAAACAACAACAACAACGTATTCAAGGTTATGAAATAATATACGTACTTTGGCCACGTGTCCGATCATTTCATATTTCACACATAGATTCATCCAGAGAAAAAATTCAAGTCATGCACCCTTATTACATTACAGATATACGTATGTTATTTCCTTATGTTTTAACATCTTTCTTTGAGAAATATCAACAGATTTCATGGAAACTTTTCTTTGACGACAGATCCTATCCTAGACAAGAGATTGATCCATGTTATATATTACTAAAAGATATGCCAACCATTCGATCCATAGGAGTAAATCACAATATTGGTAGTAATGTAAATGCATCTACTTTGGAAGAATGTAACTTTCGGGAGAAAGCACAAATTATCACCTTATCAGACTCAGAAGTCCAAATTCGAGTCCGGGCTGGACGAATTCGAGATATTAGGCCGGATCTACATATTAACATGATCGTTTATACTTTCAATGGTATTGGAGTACCCCAGACAGATCACATAATTGGATAATGATACACATCAGATATGGTCCTGGTGGAGTGACTTAGGAAGTACTGTTACTTTAGAACCAAGGACTTCAACTCAATGTTGGTCATATCATACCAGCCCAGCACAATGTTCAGATCATGAAAACTATACTTATTGCACACGTACTTTGGCAGATTAGAAAAAGTATTGTTGCAACCATTCACGAACATTACAAATTGGGAAGATCGTTTACAATATGAGCCTTTTTTCAAAGCACATCTTCAAGAGTTAGAGCCTAGACATGATATATCCCGATACTATCAGAGACTAATTCAATCAAGTCAATTTTCTGACATTTTCAATATTAAATGGTTCTCTCTGCATTTTATGCATTCAACTAATGGGAATACTGTCCATGCGCCGAGACAGTTCAATTTCTCTTGTTTGGAAAATCAAACACAGCAGATCCTGATACAGTTTGACCAACAAAATAACTTTATTATGGAAATGGTAAAGAATTATGAATATTATCAAATGCAAGTATGACATTTTGACTCGCTACTCTTACGTTTGATGGATCAATTGGAATGAATTACTGACGAAAATGATCGCATACATCTGTTTCAAACAATGACTGCACTAGGTAGCAAGGCTAGTACCGCGGAAAAGAGTCAGTTATGGATAAGAACTATCATAAAACGTCATGTTCAGACATTGAGAAGTAACTTGGAACGGTGTTATGTTCTAAAAACCATTCATCAATCCCTTTTGGCTTTGGATAACATTATTGATTTGCATCACGATATCATTTATCAACATCAGTTTCGTAAGGGAAAAATTGTCAGTTTTCCTAAGTTTAGGATTGTTGATCCTACTATCACTACTGAGGAGTTAACCACAACACCGATCACTTCAATGAGTACAAAGAAACAAACTGTGACTACTAATTTAGCGGAGACAACAGAAGTAACAACAACTACGATTTCTATCACCACTCAACCTGAGATTGCTTGGGAAAGAGTCAATGAACTAGATGAACAGGATTCTGAAAGAAATACAGGAATCTTTATACCTATACTTGCAAGTATCGTGAACACTTTAATGGCCATCGGCTCAACTATAGTTTACGGAGTTTATCAGATATGTACATCTTATAATACTACTATAAATAGAAATGTCGTTTCTATAAGTCGTTGAGTAATGTATTTTGTGTTTATGTTTAATATGTAGACGTGTCTTTGTTTGCTTTCGTAATATTCTAACCTTTGTTTTCCTTTAGAAACTATTCTAATAGGATCTACTGTAAAATCATAGAAATGAAATAGAGGCATAATGAGTAAAACTGACAATGAGAAGAAAACTACTCTTGAAAACTTTTCAGGAAAAAGAAACACCCACCTACCTCGGAAGAAATTAATCAAGTATTTCTGGCATACTGCTCGCTTTTTAAGGAGCTCTGTTTTGGATTCCTGCAACCTTTAATCATAATCACTTGTACGTATGGACCTCAAACTTTCATTTGTTGAATTTCCTTGCATTAGTTTCTGAATTAATTAATATATTAGTGAGACGTAACTACACTGAAGCACGTCACGCATTCCATAGTGAAAATGGACTATGTATAACTTTTATTTTAACATTGTTTGAAGAGCAAACCTTCTTGTCAAGACGTTGTACCAATGTCAGTTTCGGGAAGTGTAGACTTTTGCAACCTTGGAAAATGTTTTTTTGCTATTGTTTCTCTAGACAATTCTCTACCGTACCCATGCCTTTTTGAATACCTTAAGCATGATCTATTTTTTAGTTGTTATATTTTCCGTAACGTTCACCTAGATTTTCGAGTTGTATTAACTTAGACAGACTTGTTTTGGTTACTTTGTGGTCATTCCTTTACAAATGCACTTAGTCAAGGCAAACAGCCTTGGTCAAGAATAGGATTGAAATACCTGTTACGAACTTGCGCGCGGCTTTAGGTCGCTTTGCCTCAGGTCCTCTTGTGGCCGTTTTTGTACTTGCTGATGGGGAGCACTGGGTGTGGCGGAAACGCACGAGGTTTCGAGGAGGGAATTTCAAAGTTAGTGTATAGGGCTGGAGAAGGCAAATTTGTTGGTAACGGTTTCCACCGTGTTTTGTTTGACTTTACTTGCGGTTTCCACCGTGCTTGTTTCACTTTACTTAACGATTTCCCCGGTGCTTTGTCCTTTTGTGACGTTTGTGTTTTAGTCCGTGTGCTGTTTTGAGACAGTCAGTGTCGTGTTGTACAGTTTCTTTGCCATTTTCTGTTGCTTCTGATTAAAGAGGCTTTGTCCTCACTGCGCGCTGGCAGCTCAGAGTTAGTAAGTTAGGCAGGTCTGTTTGTTGCACAGATGTCTCAAGATAGTTACGGGACTGCAGATTAGCAGGGGTGAATTCGCGGTGTGAGAACCATTAACCAAACCTTCCCAAACCCCAGCCCTCAAGGCCTCTGGCACCGTAGGGTTTCCTACATTTATTACCAAAAATATGTTTCCTTGGTGTTTTTTGGGAAGTTTGTCTTGGTATCTAGACTTGTTCCAGGTTTTAGTTTTGTTGTAACCTACTGTAATTGTAAGTTACTGGTTTGTTAGCCATCTGTAGACAATGGCTGAGCATGATGGTGAACTACTCCAACAATCGTATGTTGGTGATGATTCTGATGGGCTGTTGGATAAGCCTAAAGATAGAAAAGCAAGATGTGATGACTTTGCATCTGCAAGTAATAGTGAAAGTTCTGAACATGATAATCTTAATGACAATATGAATATGATGCAGCATTTTCAAAAGATGATGTTGGATATGCAGCAGAATATGTTCCGAGCAATGGCACAGCAGCAAAAGGCTGCATTGGAATATATGAGAAATGAGCTTGATGAGTGACTTGTTAAAGACTGGCATGTGAACTCGCCCACATCAAAGTGTGGTGATGAGCGAGAAGGTAATTGTTTGCAGACAACAGGGCAGACCCCTTCTCATGCAACACGTGCTGCCACACGAGGTGGATACATTTGGCAAATGGCTTCGACAGTCAAAGCCAAAAGATCTCTGAAACACCTTGGCCCAAAAATCTGGGACTCCATTGATCC
>Ga0210059_1010090_pt1 | contig 14641 bp, 9 predicted proteins | sample Ectturendosymbi2_FD_188042 | JGI IMG/M metagenome (GOLD analysis project Ga0210059, IMG submission 188042) | Ecteinascidia turbinata endosymbiont from Florida, USA - Sample 2 (SPAdes) (version 2) | ecosystem: Host-associated > Tunicates > Ascidians > Unclassified | place: Key West, Florida...
TCTGCTGTGCAGATTTGATTTCACGTGTGCGGAACAGAGAAACACGTCCAGTTGAAAAGAGTCGATTCGTTTGAATTTCAGTTGGCCAATTTGAAATTCGCAGTTTACATTCAGGTTGAATCTTTGGAGCCTTCCCGAGTTAAATGTGCGTACAAGCAATAAGCGTAGCCAGGGGGGGGGGCAAGAGGGCCATGCACCCCCAAATTTATAGCATATTTTGTCTTTTTGTGCTTTGAGAGGCGATGTCCCAAACAAAATACTGTTGCTCGCTTAAAGTCAAAATATTTCCCCCCTACAATTTTGGGCTGGCTACGCTACTGGTACAACGCGCTATGCGTGTTGTCTGGAACATACACACACGAAACGTTTTTTCGCTGCGACGTCATCTTAGAAACGTGCAGTTCATGTAGTGGAATATGCATGTTCATCGCAATAAAATGGGACTGTAACTGTATGTTTACCGGTTTCTAAGTCGTAGGAAACCAGCACTGATTTTGTGCAGTGGCGGTTTTTTAATTTTACGTGTTACTTCTCCATAAAACTATGCTTCCTGTGGCATTTTCTTCGTTCGTCAGTCTCAGCAGCAGCAAAAAGCCCATCTCTTCTTTTTTGTTTGTTAGATTATAATTATTTTTAATCTGGTTGACAACCTACAGGTGCTTTTTGAACTTGACGAAAAACGAGTGTAACAAGTAGTCAAGTACGCCTGGCAGCAAACCAGCGTTCCGCGAGCAAGTTGATGTCGCATCGCGAATCACTGCATTGGGAGATGGCGCAACAATTAGGAAAACAAGGAGGCGTCGATTACTGAGCGTTAGATCTGTACTGCAACCGTCCGCACAGTGGCAAGTGAAATCAGTCAAATCAGCATAATGAAGACAGTTCTAAATTTGAAATCGTTGAGTCAGCTATACATCTTTGCACGCAATTCACTCCCGTGTGGATGCCGATAGCCAGTCCAACATGAAAGCTTTTGCCGTGACGGCGTTGATGTACGCCTTTTAACAGAAGATACCGCCTGTTGCGTTTTCTTTAAAGGAGTTCTATGACAAAAATTTTCTCCTGACGTTGGGATATATATTTTTTTCAATTTGCTATTGACGCACGGATAATACTTACAGGGAAAGACATCGCAAATATATTGTTTGTGCGCCGATTGCCCTGGTCACCTTTTAGACCAGTGGTTTTGAGCCTGGGAGTCGCGACCCCAGAGGGGTCGTGAACTAGTCTTGGAGGGGTCACGAGTAGATATTTTTTGCACATAGTTGTATGACATTTGCTTTATCCGAGTTTTAGATGGGGGTCGCTGGATTATAGTGGGTTGCTATCTGTTTTTTTTTTTCGCTGTAACATTTCGGTCATTCTTTGCGGAGAGATTTTGGTAACTGAAATATTTCACGGTCATTTTTCTCAAAGTTGCATTAAAGCTCGCCATAACAGTGGTTTTTAACATATATTTTGAAACATTCTGACCGAAATGACTGAATTTTTTTCGGTCATTTCAAAAACGTGTCGGTCTATGGCCGAGAAAAACCAGGTTGCTATAATGGGTCACGGTACAAAAAAAGGTTGAAAGCCACTGGTGCAGACCAAGGGCTGTCAAACTCATTTTTATTTCAGAGATCAGATAAGAACCCGTCCAATCTCAAGTTAGTCTGAACAGTAAGATCATGGCATAAGAGCGCAGCCTAGAACGGCAATTTTGAAATTTCCTTCTGTTTTCATTTTGCAAATACATGCAGTTTCTGAATGAAGAACATTTTACCGGGCAGAGGGCCTGGAACCGCAGCGACTCTCCAGAAAAAAACGGGCTGGAAAATATACGTACGGTATAGAAAACGATTTGAAAAAAATAAAAGATTTTTTAGTAAGTTCTTTGCAATGTGCTTCTACAACTTGGCATCTTTTGCCCTGGGTCTCAAATTCTGTGTAGCGACCAATTGAAGCATGGCATTTAAATACTTATGTGTAAACGTAAGAGCGGGTTTCTTTTTTTTATGTTGATTACACGGGTTCTCACGCAGTATTGAAAGTATTGAATTATGACATCGGTTATCAAGACCTTGTAAAAGTGTTGAGTTTAGCCAAAATGTACAAAAAGTATTGATATTCTCAAAGAAGTTTCAGGACAGAATCATCTCTGATTACAAGATTCGTTTGAATATATAAGCAATAAAATTGTGTTACTTATATGCAAAATTTATGGGACACGCCAGAGAAACCTACGCGTGTGATTATGCTCATGAAAGCGTAGAAGACACATTAGGATACAAAAACATTGTACAACTGTCAGTGGATGTCCCCAATGTCAGTTGGAAGTTCTCAGCTAGTTTGAAAGAACAAACCAAACGAACTTAGAACGGACCTGGTAAATGTGTAATCATGCAGTTTCCACAAACTACACAATGCTCTTATGAAGGATAGTGCAGTCTGGATTGCAGATTGTTATTTTTTTAAAGCTTTCAATGGTATCACAAAACATCTGCAAGAACAGAGGTTTACAAGCTTGCAAATTTTCAGTGAGATTGATGCGCTTTCAGCCATATGTTTACTGAAATTTTGTTTCTTTCCTCTTGTGACAGATTTACAAAAGATAAAGCAGCAGATATACAGTAGTTTGCGGTGGTATGCAATGTGTAAAATTGTGTTCCATGATTATAATTTTGAAAAACAAAGATATGTAATGGTATTGATTTGTTAAAACGTGTTATTGAAGAGGTATTGAAAAAGTAAGGAAAATGGTTTTGGAAAACGTGCAGGAACCCTGTTACAGAGAATGTGTTGACTAAAGGTGCTTAAGTGTCAAACATGCGCAGAACTCCCGCAACAAGGATCGTCAATTTGGGAAACCTTGCCAAGAGATGTTGCTAAAATATGCCTGTGTCTACTGAGGCATGTTTTTTACTCAAATCCGAGTCACATTGCAAGTCGCGGCTATATCAGAGGCGTTGGCTGTAAATGACGTGCTAAGAACTGCGAAATCTGTCTCAAGTTGATCAAAAACCGGAAACCGTTGCTCCAACGCCCGTACCAATCCTGCATGTGATGTTGTCTTCGCATGAATTCATGTTAACATCAACTGCGTTTGCAACAAAAATGAAAAGGTCATCGACTAAAACCGTGTCTCCCAGAATGGCATTTAAATGTGAATGCCCGTATGCTTTCACAGTACTGTCTGTGTGACAATTTTTTACGGCCTTCAGTTAGCAGTTAGTTGAGATTATTATTCAAGTGCTCTTGTAATATCAACCATAAGTGCTACATCCTGGTGGTCGAAACTCTAAGGCTGGTTTGCCGTTGTTCTTCATCAACTTTCCAATTTCTTCTATTAGATTAAATAAACGCTTCAGCACGGCAACTTAACCAGCTTACCGAAAGCAAGCTATAGGTTGTGCTTTATCGATGAGAAGACTGTCAAACTGACGGTGATTGATACCTCTAGCCAGTATGGAATTGACAGTTCGGACAATCACTCCCATGACGTGATCCTTTTTTAATAACTTGCAACACAATGCCTCCTGGTGCACACTACAGTGAATTGTCCAAAAATCACGTCCCCATTTGCAGTCTGTAGCGCCTCTTAGAATTTTGTCACAACACCCATCTTTCCAGCCAGGAGCGCCATCTACAGCCACACGCATCCAAACACTCCTGTTGCCAGCGCTCCAACAAGAGATATGTCGTTGGGTGTCTATGATCGGCACCAGGTCGAAGAACTCCCTTGCTGATGGAGAAATCCCCGTCAACATCATCAATACGAATGGCCAGTTGCGCGACAACCGTGTTCTGAGCGGAAATGCAATAAACGTTTAGATCAGTGGCTCGTAACCGGGGGTGAGCGCCCCCTGGCCCCCAGGGGGCGTCAATGAATTTTCATGGGGGCGCGATCCATCAGGCGCTGTACAACAGTTCAGTTGTGATCAATAAATTTAACAAACAATACATTTGCTTTTGCAACTTATTTTAAGTCGAGGGGTTGAAACAAAGGACAATTACTTAAGAGATGAGTGGTAAATAAAAAGGTTAAGAATCACTGGTTTAGACTTTGCGCTTCAGCTGACTAATTGAATTCTGAAGGTTTGAAATCCTTTCTACCACATTGTTTCTCGTCTGGCTGATATATGCAATAACTTGTCGCTTCTAGGGGCATGCGTGTCCTACAGCCTTCAGCGTGCACGTTGGCACGACATCACCCTCGCGGTTAAGCCTTGCCGCTAATGCAATTTCTGTAGCAACAAGGTAGCCAGCATTCACTGTGCAGTCGGGGGTAGGATGCGACAGATAAATAACGACTTAGCAATTTCATAGCTGGTACAGTAAATGACTACAAGAACATAGAAACATGCAAGACCGCTGTCCGGACAGGAAGAAAAAGGTGTACGTTGAAGAGAATCGCTTAGGAGGTAAATTTTGAAGCAACAGTTACTTCTATATGCAAAGTACTGTAGAATTTTTTTTTTGCTCATGATGTTTTGGCTTTTTGAAGTCATCACTTTGCTGCTGTCTGAATGTGAAACACCTCTGCTTCAGACAGCTTCGGTCGACCTACTAAATGTGGAAAGTAGTTTCAAATGAAGAAACTGGTCACAATAGTGGTGAATTGCGGGTGCACTTCGCGTAATATTTTGCCCATGCGAATTGAACACCAATTTAGTAAATTCGGAGAAGCTGACGTCTTCCTTCTCCCACTCCTTACCTGACTTTACCAAACCGTGAAAAGCGGCCAGTTACATTTACAGGAAGCAGAGTGATGGAGGAGTGAAGGGAGGCAAATTGCCTTTCTGCAGCTGAAAAATGGGGAAGCATTAAGTTAAAAATTGAAATAACTTTTTTAAATGTTCGGCAAAGTTTAAAAAATTTGAGAATTCGTCAAAACTGCACAAACGCGTTCAGAACACACTTTTTTAAGACTGCAAGCGGAAATGAAACGGAAAATACTGGCAAAAGTCGTGCTTCGACTGCGACAAAAACTTGGGAGAAATGGAGGAAGATACGCCAAATTTTGTCAACCCACACCGTTATGTGGTCGCTTTTTTCAGCAAGACACAGTTTAGGTATGTGATGACGTAGTTCCGGTTCACTCCCCCACCACACGCCCGAGAGACATCGCGGCGTGCACGCGACATGGCAACTGAAGACATCGGCGCCTTTGGGCAGTTCCACCGCCCTGTTTACCTGATGCAGTGTAATGCCCGATCCACTACAGGTTGTACGTCATGATGAAAAGCAGCTTCCTTCTCGGGGATGGCGTGATTTCCGAGAGCAGTCGTCACAATGCACTTTGCCAATAAAGCCGACGCGGGCACTGCATACTGTCCTTGATGCAACGTCTTCACAATTTATGCCAGACAATCGCAGTCCACTAGGGAAACGTCAGTACAACGTATCCACTGCGCTGTGAAACGTCACGTTTGGCTGTGATGGGGTCTCCTTGCGGGCGCTCCTTGTGAGATGGCCAGAGCTGAGCGAGTGCTGCCGATTCTTGATCATATTGCGCAGCAAACGGCTGCGAGAGGAATATATCAGCAGTGAATAGGGGAATATATCAGCAAAGCTTGCGTTAAAAAACTGAGGACGTGATGTTTTGTGCTGCACAAATAGTTCTTGCGACTTTCAGCTGCATAGTTCGATGTGATACAATGGTTCTCATTTGCGCCATCAGTGATCGTGTAGAGAGATACAAGCAACAAGCGTGGGTACTTGCGGGTGTGTGCTTTGTGGGTTTGCTAGAAATGGCTAAAGCTGGACGTGGGATGCACGCTGTGGTAAATTTTTAACGTTGCGCTCGAGGTCACGTGATAGTGCTTTCGCAGTCGATCTGTCATTGTTAGTCTTGCCATACGCTGTGCATTACTGCACCTCCAAAGTTTTGTGAAAAAGCGTGAATACTCGCAGGTATGCCTGCTTCAGTGTCAGGATATTTTGTCCTGTGTGGAAGCGAGATCACTGCCTCCACGGCACTTAACGCACGCCCCCAACTGCATGCCCATACTCTTCGTGTTTTCTTCGCAACTGCTCGGCCTTCTCTCACACAGCAGCGAGGCATGTCGGGCCTCGCTTACCTTTACCTCCGTGAACGTTGTAATATCTTAGCAATCATGCTTGCAATGCAGTTTGGAATTCTGTTCGCGGTTCCGAGTCGCCAGCAGCGACGTTGTTCTCAATCTATTGCACGGGCAATCCGCGGTTGGCCCCGTAAACAGGAACTTTCCTCTAGGGGGAAGTACCATAGTTTGCTGACAGCTGAAATCGTTCTGCCTGAGCGCGCCCTTGGTTAAACTTCACTATTTTAAAGCAGGAAACGAAAATGAACATTGGTTGCAAGGCAAGCGTGAGCTCAAGTCACAGTGGCAAACATCGCATGGTTACAATCAGATTAGGGTTACCGCACGACGCTGACTTTCCCGTGCATGTCCGGGATTTCGGCGTTGAATTCTGTGTCTGGGAGAATTTTTAAAAAATACTCAAATGTTCAAACTTTTGGAATCTAGGTTATGTTCTGATAATTATGTACTTATGATTACGTCACCTGAAGGTTATAACTTTCAGGTTATACACTGATAACCCACTTACTTTGTTAAAGTCAATTGCAAATACGTTCCTGGTGAAGCGTATTATATAAGGTGTATTGTGACGTCGCACGCTGTACCGCAATTACGACAGGAAAGTTGCTGAAGTGTAGCCCAGAAAATGATATTAAGTTTTGACCAAGTTTTAACTACTTTTAAGTGCATGTATTCGAGCGAATTTTCGCATGTTTTTGTATGATCAACTCTATCAGGCTATGCATTAGCGGTTGAAGGCAACCAACCAGTAATCATAATCAAGGGTGAAGAATTAAATGTAGTTGATTCAATATCAAACGATTTTTCATTATTTAAACCTACAGAAAACGCGACAAGCGTTTGATTTCCTGCTCTTAAGCAGTTTAGCGTCGAGCAATTGTTGAAATTGAATCAAGTTATTTACCAAGCGTCAAATCTTCCAAAATCTGTCCAGTCCAGACGTATTTAAAGGTTTAACACCGAATAACAACGCGTGTGGTGACCACACCACACCACACGTACGTTGGAGATTCGTCAGTCAGTTTTGTTACAGTTAAGATGGTTATATCATCACGAAAGTACGGTATGCATAATCAGAGATAATTGTTTGCGAACTGTTTCACATTTTTTTGTATTGTGCAACAATTTATGCTTTTTCTCATTTTTTCAAGGAGCAATGGGTACTTGGTTTGATAACATGACATCAGCGTACAATGCCAAACTCGTATTGGGTGGCGCGAAAATTGTTCATTGCGGTTTACAGAAATGTGTTGGGGATTGTGCCATCTTTAAAAATGACAACCCTGAATCAGAAGCGTGCTCCAGCACTGATTAGCGACGGCCTCCGCTATTGGCACAAGTGTTTGGTCACGTGCTGTATCGCAGCAAATTCATGGATATGTGCAGTGTGAAGAAGTGCTTATAGGTGGGGCTGATCTCCATTTTCTCTAATGTTGTCATGTTTAAGGTGAAGTGCGGCAGTAGCACATATGCAGATATAGATATTTATATAGGTTCGCAGGGAGGTTGGAACATTTTAATGCAGTAAAGGTATTTTTCACCTAAATTTGCTGCAGTTGTGGGTTTTTCTTGCAGCTTTGTACTTGAGCTTGTGTATCCACTTTAGATTAGTTACAGTTCCGCTTGAATGAGTGACGATGACGTTTACAACTTGTTGATTTTTGAATCGTTTTGTTCAAAAACCTCTGAACTTTGTTTACTGCTTTGAAATATCGCATTCTTGAAGTCACTGTCATTTTCTTCATTTGCTATTATTTGTCGCAGGCATTGTGCTTCTGTAAAAGCAGTTGTGTAACTTTTTTCTTTGGCAAATGTAACTTTTTGCCGGTCAAACAAACATGTTTCGAAGAAAGACCCGATCCAATACCGAGCAGGTCAACCTTTCCGGTCGTGGCTCGCAATCATCCCTTAACCGGGTCGGTTCGCTGTCCCGCATCCGACGTCACACGTACACTCCCGGCGAGTCGTCGCCCGTCGCCACGAGGCACCGATTCAGAAGACGCCTGCGAAAGGTTAAACTTATATTTAATGCGCGCGCGCTCGCCGCGGCCTTTCGGGGCAAATACGGAAAAGCGGTCAGTGATGCGTAACTTCAGTAGTTTCGATCAGATGATGTTGTTTACGCTGCATGCTGCCAGACGCACACAGAAGTGGCGCGAGGGCGGAGCACGAAATTAGAGCTTTCTGATCTGGTCGAGTTGTGCGCAGAGCTTTCACGTCATGACCAAGTTTTCACCTTGGCCGAAAGGTCTAACCGCTACTCACCGTCGCCGTATAGCGCTGTTGTTGCGGGTCCACGCTTCATGTTCCATTCGGCTTCGAGCGAAATCAAGGATGTTGCTTCTCCACTGACGTCGCTTTGTCGTGCTGCGCCGAAAACACGCCGCTTACGTTTTCTTCTTCTGGCGTCTGTTTGTGCGCAGGCCTCTGATGGCGCGGCTAAGTGGCTCGGATCGGGTTTTATTGAACATCACGTCGGTACTTTTGTGAAGTCGGTTTTTTTCAGCCGTTGCAGTTGATCTGCGAGGTTTGCTTGCACCTCGCTAGACGCTCGTAGCACCTTAGAAAAGTTGAATAAAAACTGTCATGCAAAATTAAATTGTCGCATATTCGAAATTATCTGAATTACCTAAATTACAAAAATATCTTTCCCTAGCAGAATATAACGGGCCCAATATGGCTTTGTCAGACCAGGTGCCTCAAGACATGTGACCGAATTTACTCGATTGTAAGCGGCCAGTCATAATGTTTCTTTTCCATCATTTCGTGCGGCTCACGTTGTCTTTTGCTTATCTTATCGAAAGGTCTAGATACGACCAGCCTATCCTTGGCTGCGCTTTGTCGACTAAACTCTCTTTGCGCATTCTATTCTCTTTAGCATCACGTGCACACTCCGTCACAGGAAGGACTATGATGAACAGAGGGCAGCTGCAGTGGTGTAAGCATCATTATCAGGGTTGCCAAAACGAGAAAGGTGCTAGTACGCGAATGTACTCGTTTTTCAAGAGTCTTAGGTAACCCATGCTCAAATGCGGCTTAGAATCAAGGGCCGCTTACAATAAAGGGCGGCTAACCATCGAATGAATACCTTAGTTAGGATTGCTTCTGCGCGATGTCATTCTGTTTTCGAATGCCTACTTGGTGTAGGTCGGCAAACCGCCATCGCGATCATGATTTTCAAGTTTGTAAATTTCGTCAACTTGCAGAAGGTTTGATTTAGTTCGACACATTTCAATATGATATTTCGCACATGCGGGTTTACCTTGCAAAGCATCGTGACAACTTGCTGGAAAACCTGATAGATAATATTTACACCCAATTGACGAACAGTCCGTTGTATTATATGTGTTTTTCTTGTATTATGTATGCTAAACCTCGAAACACTAAGCCAATCCGGCAAAACAGAAAAATGTTAGACACGCGGTTACGTGCGCTGGTTCCATTTTCATCATTTTCTGATCCGCATTGTCCCACGGGAATGCTGTGTAGAAGCAGCCCTGTTAGTTCGCGAAATGAATACGCAGTTCTCTGCAACCTGGCTGTTCTGCTCCTTCCACACCAGGCCACGACCAAGCAAGGTCAGCAATATATTTACGCCACTAGGACCCTTGGCCGGCCTCTGAGTCTCTTTCCCGTGGATGCAAGACATAGCCAGCAGCACCTGACTTTGCCTGTGGCGAATCTTCCCCGACACGCACTGATTTATGAATGAACAATCGCAGCCGAGATCCTTACATCCGTAGTAGAAGTAGTGCAAAAGCCAGTGGTCCTGTTCGTATTGTCCTGGCAGGGACATTGTTGTGCGGTCAACAGTTGCGCGTACCTTTTAACGCGCACGTCCAAAACTGGACGCCACAGTGCAGGGAAAAGATGGAAAAATCACCACCCACTTTGTATCAGGTGTAGATGCAGATGTCCCTGTGTTGGACAAGTCAGTTCAAATTGCTGGGAGTTCTTCCAGAAAAGTTGCCGCACACCCATTTTAATGTTGAGGTTGACATGATCAAGTCGGCCTTCACACGTACTGTTATTAACAAGATGCGTGTTAAAGTCTTCTTTTAGCGGTGGTCGACAGCTCCCTCCTCTGCGGGACTTCCTGTGACGGTGGAAATTTAAGAAATGAGTCTTAATTTAGACTTTTAAAAATATTTAAGCTCACTTGGTGTTTTTTAATGTGATTCTGGACTTGGTTGTGATGGTGGTCTTGTAACATTGAAATAAAACGAGTTACAAAAGTGTATCGAAGGAATCCTTTCCCAGCAAAGAATCAGACACCAATATCAGAGTATATATTTCGCGTACAAGGGAGGCATCATCAGCTCTAAACTGTATTGAACTTCGTGATCCCTCTCGTAGTACTTACGGTTTTTCCCCGTAGCATACAGGCAAAAATAATAATATAGTGGTATCTTTACCCTAGATGTCAGACGAGGGTTTTGTGGCTTCCCGTGTTTTTGTGCAGGAGAAACGAATCCAGCTTCTCCTTTGTCAGTGGTTAAATTTGCCGGCTCCTGTTTGAAAGTGGAGATTAATTTGCCTCCATCTTCCGCAAGACGGCTTTAGTTCTCTGCACAAGCTTGATACTGGGCGTTGAGTTTGGGGCAGATGCCTGCGTAAAGCACAGTGAACAGCCGTTAAATAGGTCCATTATTCAACATAGCCTGCTCGTCCCCATGTGCTTGCTCGCAACGTTGTCCGACTCCATCCTAATAAAACCGACGTTCATGGTCATGGAAATGCCTGCGAAATCTGTAATGACTAAATTGACGACCTATAGTCTTTTGTTACAAATTTTATCCAAGCCAGGGAAAGAATGTGATCCAGGTTAAGGGGCAGTGGTGTAAGTGACGGGGGCAGGGGTGCGAAGTGCCCCCTCTAGGAAGGTGCGGTAGATGAAAAAAACGGGCCCAACTTAGGTTATATTTCGGTATTTAGTATTCTTTTGGTTTTCAATAGGTTGTTATTTTTTGCGTTTTTCACAGTGTTTTCCGCTGATTTCGGGTTCTAGTATAGCCATCCATCGTTTCACAACTTTTTTCTGAGTGTTTGCCTGTGGGCCCTCATCAGCACAGTTTCCCCCTGGCTCAAACCTCTAATTACGCCACTGGTTACGAGTCTTGCACGCCAGGACCTATCTGAAAGCGACGGTGTTTTCGATAAGTTGCAAGCAACTTGTCTCACGCCTCTGACTCCCTCGGGTGTCTTTGGTATAGATCTTGTTTTGTTTTTTGGAAGTCATCATCGGACAACAGCTCGGCAGCGCTGATCCAGTCTAGTTGTTACAGAGGCCGATGCTTTAATGCAGGGGTGGGGAACCTGTTTACTATCACGTGCTGCATGAATTGTGCATTATCGCTGGCAGGCCGCAAAATCAATTTTGTCCCAAAATTCTACCTTATCTAGCTGAGTGACTTCTCTTGACTTACTGTGTAAGTATCCGCTTATCATGGAGCTTCGTTTTGACGCGATGTTGTGTTTTAATATGGGTAACGAAAATTCTGACGCGGGCCATATCAAATGCTCACGCCGGCCGCATTTGGCCCGCAGATTCCGCACCCCTTCTTTAATGTAATTTTAACGTCCGTCAGTGGCTGATTTGGACTCAAATGTATGTACGACTGCGTCGATGCTTTTTTTTGCATAGACCACTTGGTTGGGCATTCGGCGCTACGCAAGTAACGGCTTTTTCCACTGACAGACAATTCACTGCAGGGACGTAAACACTGAATCGCATAACGACAGCAAAGCAATTTGCCCCGAATGCCGCTGCATGCACTAGGTCAGTGGTTCTTAACCTGGGGGTAAATTTCATCTTTCAAGGGGTAAATTTACTGAACCGTAAATTGCAGCAAATGTAAATTTTTATAAGTCATTCTAAATTGTAGGAGCTCGTTTATTTCATAAAAATGAGCCCTTTGAGTGAAACGGGGGTAAATCTGGTAATCTTGTTTGATAAAGGGCGGTAAAAAATGTAAGAAGGGTTAAGAACCACTGCACTAGGTTGAGGGTTTCTCAACCTTTCTGGCCATGTACCACTTACACATTTCGACAGATGAGCACGTACCCCTAAAATTTCTTATGACAAAAAGGCTGAGTAAAACAACAAAAAATCCACAATTTTTAATAGAACGTTTAGAATTTTGGAACTATAAAGGTAGACTCCGTTTTCCTACCTCAAAGTTAATTTATTTCGGCTGTGCAACAAATGCACCTCTTCAGATCCGCAAATGTACCCAAGGCTGGGAACCACTGAATTAATCCAAGCGAATGGGACCAGACCTTCGTGTTACGACAATACCTATCAACGAAATTTCAATTTTCGCTAGGCTTTATTAAACTAAGAAACATCAGCAACGCACGAACATCTGCAACGTAAGAGATAAACACAGCAGCTGCATGCCTGGTCGGTAACTGAACACAATCTGACACCGGCACACATGTTCGACACGACAGGGTGGGCAAGACAACGCGACGAGGCAAGTAATCAATGAATCAATCAATCAATCAGCCATCAATGACGGGGCCGCGAACAACAAAACCGTAACAGTGAGTTCGTGCTGACAGCTGACAAGAAGGAATTCATTTTCTTTTTGTTATAAGATCGTTTTGGTGTTACATGTCAAGCGGACTTCAAATATCCGCGTGTTCGCAACCATCAGTGCGTAGAGATTTCCACGTGAAGTCCACAGGCGTATATCTTCATGATTTGACATCGACAGTCTGTTACCCCGCAAATCCCAACACTGTAGCAGGCGTTTGCGCACCGCGGCGCCGACCACACACACTCGCTCGCGCACTTTCCCATGCACACAAATTAATAACAATTCAGTGTCAGCGTTTTTGCCGTCAGCGTTGTCGATGCGCCCACGCGTCATAATCATATGAACTCCTTTTGTTAGTGCGTAACCTTTGCATGGGATATCAGCTTGCTTGCAGAGGCGTACTAGTCATAGGTAGATCGAAAGCGAAATACGCGCACTGTTTTCGATCTCCGTATACCGACTTGCTAAGCTGCTTACAAGAAAGCTGTAAAAGATGACTAACCTAAAGTTGGACTGGTGTTTCCTTTACTGTTTCGAGCGTGGTTCTTTATGCACAGGGCATGTCGTGAAATTTGTTGAACTCACACATAAACTCATCTGTACAGTGTTTCGGCAGTTTTTCCGCTTTCGCGACACTTCATAACCCCAACTTCGGAAAACAGTTAAGAAAGAATAATGGGTAGAAAAGGTGGAATCTTTCAGCTGTGCCAGTGAAGTGTTCTTTATGTTAGAATTATGTGTTGCATCAAGTAGGTAACTTCAGGTCCCTAGATTAAGATAATCTTGTTTCAACTAAAAGCATCATTAGCCCTCGCTTGGATGAGACGGAAATTTACCACCCACCATGCACAGCAGAACAGTTTGTGAAGGTGCGCGCGTACACCTGCCCTGCACCCACCTCACTAGAAGTTGTAATATTTCATTTACTACATGCTCGGGATACTTTTTTCCCAATACGGCAACAACCCGCCTAATCTTTCTCGGTCAAATGCTACGAAGAAATAGCAAGCAAAGAAACAAACAATCGCTGGTTGATTCTTATTCAGCGCGCACCAGGCAAACAAAAGAATGAATACGGTTTTACCACTTCTGTTAAACAATAATACGCTAATCTTTATCGGAAAAATCCTGCAAAGAAACAATAAGTAAAGAACAATTGCTGCTCGGTTTGTACTCAGCTTAACAGGCAAACAAAAGAGGCAGTGCGGATTTTCTTATTCTTTTAAAGTACTTACTTTCAAAGCATTGTTTGAGCGTGGCGTCGCAAACCTGCTAATGTACATGTATTAACTCAGTGTATCGCGCACAGCCGTCTTCGACCTTTCCGAACTACTAGGCCTCTTCAGGGGGCCTCTTAAGGGGGTCAAGAAGACACAAGGCCGGAAGAAACAAGGTTTCCAAAGACGGGTTGTTTTAGTTTATTGTATGAGTCAAAACACTAAGTTCATTAAAGATATGCACTGTACTGTGGGACGGGTACACTAGCTGCGTAAAACGCAATTTGTTGAAGAAACAGGCACAGAACGCAACATTAAATTCGCAAACGTTATTGGTCGATTACTTTCAACGCTTGACTGAACACTGGCACACATCTCAGTTCACTTCGTTTGCAACTCACATACGAATCAGACCCATGGCGGAGGCTGGGTGGAAGACAAATGCTCTGAACTTGCATTCAGAAGCAAACACTACGGAAAACGGAAACCCTCGGTCAGCTCCCAAACGAAAACCTCCCGACGTGTTGTTGATTAATTCTTCTGCGTTATGCGAACCAGCAGTATAATGAAGCCGAGACACTCACGTTAGAACGGTTTTCTGCGCAAAAGCAGAAGACATTTAATTGCAGCGAAGCGTAAGATGCAATATCAACTTGACAGCAGCACTTGTAACCGTGAATAAATAAGTCCACCACCGAAATAAACTCCAGCACCAGTCACCAGCTGCTTAAGCATGGCCAGGCTGACCCACGAACTCGATCGACACGTGCTAGAATGTTTAGAATCGCAGGCACTCCGCAGTGGAAGGTGACATAAC
>Ga0210059_1010091_pt1 | contig 14640 bp, 11 predicted proteins | sample Ectturendosymbi2_FD_188042 | JGI IMG/M metagenome (GOLD analysis project Ga0210059, IMG submission 188042) | Ecteinascidia turbinata endosymbiont from Florida, USA - Sample 2 (SPAdes) (version 2) | ecosystem: Host-associated > Tunicates > Ascidians > Unclassified | place: Key West, Florida...
AAGTTGTCTATAACTCATTAATCCATCCCTACCTTAATTACTCAATCCTCAATTGGGGACGTGCTTCAAATGCAACCATTCAACCTCTCACTAAGCTCCAAAATAAAGCTATAAAAATAATAAATCTAATTAATTCGGGATCACTAGAAGAACATTTCCAGCAATTCAACATCTTATGCCTTCCCAAACTATATAGCTTTTCAGTAGGTAAATTCATGCACTCTTATCATAACAAGCTGCTTCCAAATCATTTTGATGAATATTTTGTTCCACTCAGCTCAATCCATTATCATTCCACACGACTAGCAACCTCTAAAAACCTGTTTTTACCTAAAGTTAACTCTTCCTCAGGAAAATGTTCTCTTAAATTTATTGGTCCAAAAGTATGGTCTTCAATACCAGACGATATTAAACTTTCAACCACCTTTACCTTTAAATGGAAACTTAAGAAACACCTCCTACATGAAAACAATTCCCAATTATGAACTTTAGCAACATTTCCCTTGTCCAGAGCAAAATACTGTGTATTCTAGTATTCTGTAACTCTGCTTATTTTTTGTGAACACGTACTTTTTCATATTTTCTGTGTGCACATTCTATACTTCTCGACATATAAGTACACCCTTTGTTTTTTTCTGTTTTGCTTTTTTTCTTCTGTACCTCATTAATTAGTTTTTGTAACTTTTTTACTTTTTATTAGTACTTTTTTTTAATTTTTTTATATTGCTAAAAATATTCTAACCACACCAAAATCCTTCACTTAAATTCGATCCACTCATCTGTGTACATAGGCATGCGGTTTCACCTGCACATTTTCTTCACCATGTTCTGTGTTCATTCGTTTTTTTGTTTTTCTTTTCATTATGCTTATTTGATGTCCAACTGTTGTTTCTTAACACTTATCTAAAAATGATAAACGGGGTTGGTTGACTAGATGACCGCCACGGTCTTTCGCCAATCCTATATGACACAGCGCCCCTCTTTTTTTACACTGATCAACTACTGTGCCATTGTGTTTTCATTTGCTCTAATGTTCGCCAATGGTTGGCTTACTGCATGCGATGACTTTTATGATGCTTCTGCTTGTTGGCTGAGTCATATGAAGCAATAAACCATTGACCATTGACCATAGTTTGCCCGTAAGTTCAACCTTAAACCTAATCCCTAAACTTAACCCTCAACATGAACCTAACCCTAAACCTGAACTGTAAACTTAAAACCTAAGCCGTAAATCTGAACACAGAACTGTGGAAGCTTTCAAAGAAAAGAAAAAAAGTAGGTCGCATGAAGTGGGCAACCAATAGGCTTATACCAAAATGAAATGTACCTGATCACAGTGAGAGTTGAACTGAAAACCATTTGCACTGTGGACGTAAACCTACATGCAGAACTGCCACGATAGCGCCTTTAAGTGGCAAACTCAGCATTTTATTCGAACCATGTCACCACCTGCGGACCTATTGCAGCTTCCTTTTTTGCTATAAATCGGCGACCAGCATGTTGATATGTTGCCCAATAGGTGACAAAATGGTTTTCAGTGTTGCATCAACATGTTTGATTGCAGATTATTTATATCCAAATTTTTGTGAAAGCAGTTTGCATTTTACTTGTCTTTTTCAGTCTAAATTATTTCCACAAGTCTAGCCCAACCTTACTGCATGGTATACACCTTCGCATGCCCAATAAATGAAAATAACCTTGTCTTTCGCATGCTCAATAAATGAAAATAACCAGAGACGAACATGCAACATGCACATGCATATGCATTTGGATTTAAATCTTGCAGCATTCTAGCATTTTTATAGATTTGAATGTTATCATATTTGCTTCACCAGATTTGGATTGGTATTTATGAATATTCTTTTGACCGTCTTTGCAACTTTTGATTCATATTGGGGAGTGTAGGTTAAGCTACTGCATTGATAAGAATTTCTCAAATTCGTTGCAATTGTTTATTGTGTTTTTTGAATGTTGAGCCTTGACAATGACCAGCAAAAAGTCAGCTCTGTTGTGCATCCTCATCATGTCATCAGAGTTACAGAATTGGTTGAACAGTCCTTGATCCAATCCCTCTTATTGACTCATTATTGTTATAGCCTACCATGTGTATACTTTTTAACATTTACCACGGTTATCACGACGTAACATGGGCTAGGCTAATATCAGTGACAAGAATTTGCATATGTATTAGGCTTATATTGAGCTGTATATTTTTGCATTGGATTTTTATTTAAATAGTTTTAATCACGTTACCTGGAAAAGACTCAAAGTAACAGTATGTGGCCTACTGCCATTATCACGATATGCAAATACTTGATTCGATCATGATGATGTGTCAATAGGTCTATATTTTGCCCTTCTGGCCCCTCAGTAAAAAGCAAATCTCAGGTCTACCTCTGTGCAAGTTATGAATACTTGACCATTAGGATATTGCACAACACAACTTGAAAGTCAAAACAGAAAATTTGTACCAATTTCCATCATTACTGGACCAAAAAATGATCATTTCTTTGTATGCAAACAAACTGGGTTTGTCAATCAGAGGCTCTGAGATTTTGCAAAAATGACTCTGACTCAAGTCTCGAGTCATTGATTGTGACTCGAGTCGAATCGAGTCATTATGTGAAAAACGTGACTCGAGTCGAGTCAACATCTTTCTCAACGTGACTCGAGTCTAGTCAGAGTCACCAAAATCGTGACTCGAGTCGAGTCGAGTCGTTGACTCGAGTCATGCTATCACTGGCTACTGCTACCGGTAAAGTTGCGTATGACTGAATTGAATGCTTGTAAAAATATGTCATTGGCTTCAAGGTTTCACTGCATGTGCAACTACAGTTTTTGTTTTGAAGTATATGTCAATAACATAGTTTTTGTAGCTTGGTTTGACTTTAGTATATTTGGCTGAATGCATAACTTGAAGCAAACGTATAATTCTATCTTGAAGAAAGTGGCGTAGCCAGGGGAGAAGGGGAGACATCTGTCCCCGGGCGCAGCATCTTCAGGGCGTGAATTAGGGTTGGAATGTTACGTCACAATTACAAAATGTAAATGTTAGCGGATACTCGTAATTACGATTTACAAAATGTTGAATGCCAGACGCTGATACCCAGTTGCAAAATTCTTTCAAGATCACCAAGGTTCGCAAAGATAACAATTATGAACCTTAGTGACGTTTTAAATGGTCTCCTATGTCTCCAGCAACCAGTGCCCGCATGTGGTTTACACGGCCGCGTCACAATGCTTTCAGATAGCCAGAGTTGCGAACTTTTCCACTTCCTTCTCATTCTATAGTTGCGCCACAATGGACGTGAATCCAGCATTCACAGTGCATGCAACAGTGCATGCTTTTAGCACAGCGATAAACCTTAAGAGTATGTTGTTCTTGTTACGACATCAGATCTGATGTTTAGGAAATCGTTTGTTCTTTGATGGTTTGAAAAACTTCATGGTGAAATGGGTTTGATGTGGTTCTGATGGTAATTATGATTATTTTTATTCATAGGATGTTTAAATAAATCCTGACTACTTTTGAAAACTTCTATTTGCAAGTGGACAATAGCATTGAGTATATTAGTTAGCGTATAATTGTGTAGGCTACTTTTCAGTTACTATCAGGGACGCATGGATAGCGGGGGCATTGCTTCCACTGTTCTTTCAAAAGGAAGGCAACGGGGGCAGAGCTAACTTTTCATCACAGTGTCATAGGGAATTTCACGGTTAACAAGATCTAGTTGAAACAAATTTGTTGCAGCTATTCACGCACCCACAACACTCAGAATGGTTTTCTACACTCTCTGTCATTGTTTTTGAGGTCAACATTGTTGCTGAACAGGAACAAACATATTGGTGAAGAATGTTTTGTTTTTTATACGTTTGAATTTCAATTTAAATACTTTTACTGACCCCTGTCCTACCGCTCCTTCGGCTGCTACCTGTGTTTTATGTAATTCCACCTGTAAACTGATCATCTCCACTGACATGATTATCGGAATTCAGATCACAAAATTGCTAGCAAAACTTCTCACAGAGAGTCATTGGGGTTAGAGATTTTCTAGGTTGAAATATGTGGCACATTTAAATCATATCAGCTTTTTGATAAAATAATCGATCAATTTTCAGCAGCAAAAACAAGAAAACGTTTCCTTGGAATTAAATAATTGCAAGTAAAGCATCAGATTGCAGTGTTTCTTTTATTTTATGCTGCCACGAACGGGCTGGGTGGGAGTCCTAAACTGAGTTTGTCCCCAGGCGCGGGGAACCCAAGGTACGCCACTGCTTCAAGTGTCGTTTGTTTTTATGTGAATTGCTTTCATGTCTGTTGCTGCAACACGATACTGTAGATAGAAATGCTGTTTGGAATCTACGTAGTCCTATTTTAATTTCATTTAAACCAGCACGAAAAAAGTATTGTAACTTACCTTGCAATGAAAACTCACTTTTCTGCTACATCGCATGTTCTTTTTCTAACAGGCGTCACTACGTTTCTTTCACATTACAGTTAATTTGGGGAAACGTTATTTTTGTAAGCGTGGTCGCACGGGTCTTCACTTTGAGCTTCGTGCCTCGGATTGTGTTAAATAAACTTAAAACAACTAGGTAATGTTGAGTTCGTTTTACTTCTCAACATGAAACGCCTTGTGATTCTGAAATAATCATGAAAGAAGACACTGATCACAAAAGGAAAATGACAGAAGAACGTAATTCAGAAGTTTACTGACGGATTCATGTCAGGCCAAACGAAGCTGGACACAAAACACGTGATTCATTGTAAAATTGCACTTACGCATTTACTGCACAATGATGCTAAGAGAGAGTAACCAAATCCCTAGAATATAGCACTGAAAAACGTAGTCCAAACTATGGCAAAAATCGTAATCAAAATTACTACGATTTCGAATGACTCCAATTCCTAGAAAAGTGACATCACGCTCACACGATTGCGCAAGACGTACGAACTCAATGTGCAATCACATGACTGCAATCGACCAATGAAAATACATCAAAAAAATGATATATATGTGTGTATCTGCTCAGTCTAGCAGAGCAGTGGGCTTACCAAGCTTTTCCCTTAGACCAGTAGTGGGCTTACCAAACTGGAACAAACCAGATTGAAGGATAGATAGTAGGCGAACTTGTGGGGTCTGGTAAATTTGTGAACCAGAATACGCTTGTAGCTGGCTACTTTCCTAGAACGGCAAGACTAACGGAATCACCGGAGGCATAGCCAATTTCTTTAAGCAGGTTGTAGTGCGACTGCGTAATAGCATGGGTTACTCTCTCTCCTCTTCTTATAATATAGCAGAATGACGCATTGACACTTGATTACTCGTATTATAGCTTGTATATGTTAAAGTATATCATGAACCCCTGTGGTGACAGATAATCGCAGTGCTTAAAGTTATACTATTTTCCTGTCTCTTATTTGGAAAATCAAAGCCAGCAGATATTATTGCAGTTTGACCAACAGCGTAACTTCACTATGGAAATGGTGAAGAATTATGAGCATTACCAAATGCAAGTACGACATTTTGATTCGTTACTTTTACGTTTAATGGATCAACTGGAATCAATTACTGACGAAAATGATCGCACGAGTATATTTCAAATAATGACGGCATTGAGTAACAAAGCTAGTACTGCGGAAAGGAGTCAATCATCAATAAGATCAATTATAAAACGCCATGTTCGGACATTAAGAAGTAACTTGGAACGTTACTATATTTTAAACCACTCAGCAATCCCTCTCGACTTTGGATACAATTACTGATCTGCATCAAGATATCATTTATCAACACCAGTTCCGTAATGCAAAAATTATCAGTTCTCCTAAGTTTAGGATTGTTGATCCTACCACCACTACTGAGGAGTCAACCACAACACAGACCACCACAACTACTACAAAGGAACAAACAATGACTACTAGTTTAGCCGAGACAATAGAAGTAACAACAACTACGATTTCTACTGCTACCCAACCTGAGATTGATTGGAAAAAAATAAATGAACTAGATGAACAGGAATCTGAAAGGAATAAAGGAATTTTCAATACTTTAATGACCATTGGTTCAACTATAGTTTATGGAGTTTATCAGATATGTACCTCTTCTAATTCTACTATACATAATAATGTGGTTCCTATAAGTCTTTAAATAAGATATTTTGTGTTTATGTTTATTTTATAGATGTGTCTTTGTCTGCTTTCATAATGTTCTAATCTATGTTTTTCTCCAGAAACTATTCTAATAGGATTTATCGTAATCTAACAAGCAATCAAATAGTGACATAATGAGTAAAATTGACAATGAGAAGAAAACCGCTCTTAAAAAACTTTTCGGGAAAAAGAAAAGAAAACCCACCTACTCCGGGAGAAATTAATCAGGTAGTAAAGGCTCAGAAAGACAGCACTACGAATATAGGAAAACTAATATATAAAGTTCAAGACCATCAGCAGAAAGCCGCTGTCGGCACCCATGATCTTTTATCCGAAATAAGAAACATTAAAAATATTGAAAAGCAATGTCAAAAATTGATAATGGAATATATAGAACATCAAAAATGTGATACAACATTACCACCTTTAAGTGTTCAGCTGGTGCTAGACGAAACTTCATTAACTTCATTCCCAAACATCCACAGGAGAAGAAAAGAAATCTCCTACAGCCCCCTTATACCCCGCAGTGAATGAAACACTCGAAAAGGCTATGCCTGCTAGTACGATTTCTGACAGCAGTGGAAATTCTATACCCAATAGCGTTGAGTCTAAAAGTAGTGAAGATACTTCTTATGTACCCTTATACAAACCACACATAGATCACAGATATGACAGATATGCACGATGATGGAGATTTGATGACACAAAAACTAAAGAAGAAAATGTAGACTCTATCACACGAAAAGTGGCTGCTCTTCAAGAACAACTAGACTGGAAATACCCTAACGATGAAGAAGAGATAGAATTAGAAGGAGCAAAGAAATTGGTGGAAATTCTTCCTAAAATAATCACATCTTTAATGCCAATAAAAATGGGAAACAACCCACAACAGAAAGAATGGCCCTTTGGAGATATATCCCCCACTCTGCCATACGAAACGCAAATAAACCAGCCAATGACTTCCATGTCTGCCTTCGAATTAGAAATACTTTGGCAGAAAGCCACTAAAAGATTTGGGTTCTTAAAAGAAGAACCAGAAAATAATATTAAACTTGCTGAGCGCCTTTGGGATATTAACCATTCCCGATGGGAACATTACCTTGAACATCATGATGAGCTCATGATTCAGGCATATCGAAGGGAATTAGACATGCTAAAAAAACATGGAAATTAATCTACTAAAAGATAAATTACATATATTTCAAGAAGAAAATAAAGTTGAAACTAACCTTTTACCCTTTGAAGATGAAAATGAGTTTTATCATTGTGCAGAACCGTGGAGTATAAAACGGAATGACTCTCCACAGAAAATAGAAGGTACATTGATAATAGCAGGAAGAAACACTCGAGACAGAATAAAGGAGATTCCCTTAATGACACCCCGGGAACAAGAGAATTTTGAAAAATTTTATCATGATTTAGTAGAAATTGGTAAATTACAATGGTATATGAAAGAAGTTCCTTTACAACATTCTCCCCAGCTAGAAATGCTATGAATACTGACCAAAAGAAATTAATCATTCCTAAGACCTTGGTTACACCACTACTAGAAGGTCATGAAATTGAATGGGCTGAGATTACTGAGGACACTTTGAAAGAATTCCCTCACTTATCAGATAGATTAAAAATGCAAGGACTTATTCAATTCATGGAAGAACATCCAAAAACTAGAGAAGAAGCACTAGCTCAACTTCATAGAAAGGCAAAAGATCCGACCTATGAAGCTTTAAAAAATTTCTTTGATTGGCTTAAAAACTTTTATGACTTAACTGATCGACAAAAACAAAAAACTAGAACATGCTATGGCTCAACAACAATTTAATTGAAAACATCGCCCCGCTAACGACTTAAGAAGAGCTTTGCAAAAAGCTCAATTATCTCTGGAAGAAATAAGTGAAAACAAATTTTTGGAAAGTTCATTAAGAGATCTGTTAAAACATAAAATTGCACCTGCTTATTACCTGCAAATTTATCAAACCCCCATACGAAAAATACCCACTCAACTTAATGAATGATGGGAACATGCTGCTGTACCTACAAAACATGCACCTGGTGAAACTGGGAAAGAATATTACGATCTAAACGCCAATAATGTTGAGCAAATCTCAGACAACAAGAAAGAAGAAAGTTTGTGAACCAACACTTTCGGACCAGGGAAAATTCCAACAAATCACACAACAACTGCAAGAAGTTTCTGGTGAATTACAGAAGGTTAAAAATGAAAAGTCTAACAAACTACCAGCAAGAAGACTACGGGATCAACCCGATATGAATTGTATACAAGATTCTTCCCAGATCAGATGCTATCAATGCAATTATTTGGGACATACTGCTAAATTTTGTAATGATAACAACCAGACAGCAAAAAGGGAAACGACCAAGCCGTCCCTTAATCAACGAAGACAAGACATCTATCAATTGACACAAAATGTCGAAGTGCAGTTAAAAAAGGAACAAATTAAAAATTGCAGAGGGTTGATGAAAACCAATTCAACACATACTTCAAGGATGATGTCGAAAGATTAAATGACTTTCAATTAGATTCCTCAAGTGACGAAAATATTGCCTAAACTCTTTTGCATCAGCATTTTGTCCTTTTGAAATATAGAGAGAGTGAGAAATGTGTTTACATTTCACACGAGCAATTGTTATGTTATTTTATGATTTATATAGTTAAGAGTGTACAACATTAAAAATTAATATTGAAATACTTAAAATAGAATTATAAATTTAAAATTATATCGTTTATTACTATTGTTTCCTTTTAAGATATTCCTATAGGATTTGTAGAAATACTATTAAAACAATAATGAATGCGCATAAACGAAGTAACAGACTCATATTGCGTATACCCCCAAAACCAGTCTCAATCAGTGACAAGCATGAGGATAATGCAACGACAGAAGCCGAATTTCAAGAACTGTATTACATGCAACAAGCATTTAAGTTAATGAAAAATTGGAATTTCTTGCAACCTGGGAATGAGACTGAATGGATGAACATCACTCAAGATTTTCTTAAAAATTTTCCAAATGTACACTGTAAACAGAAGCTTCAACTGATCATTACACTCATGAAATACCACGCGGAAGCTACAAAGATGGCTCTTATAAAACTCCACAGAGCCATTGAGGAAGAAGATTGTAACCCACTGTTACCATTCTTCCAATGGATCACAATAAATTATAAATTGTCAGATAGACAAAAAACTATATTACTACAAAAAGCAATAGAAAATAAAAAAACTTGACTGGTAAAACAACCCAGCTGCCGAGATAGAAGCAGCCATTCAAGAAGCTCAATTAACTGCTGATGAAGTAACTAAAAACCAGTTTATATCAAAATTAGTAAAAGAAATTTTACGAAATAAAATGCCCACGGCATACTACGTACCAATCGCTGAGATGAACATCGCAGAAATGTTGCAGAAGATACCGGAAATCTGGAAAGAATGCGGTTCACGTGGAACCACATTCCCGCACAGGAGGAATGGAAATATGAAAAACAAACGCACAAAGTATCATGGCCTTCATATCCATGATGTTAGGAAGAAAGTTCGACATAGAGTGAGACTCTGCTATTGTTGTAGACAAACAGGACATCAAGCGAAGAATTGTTTGAGGAATACAAGTACGAAGACTAGTAAACAAAAAATGACCGGAACTTAATATTCTATGTGATTATTAAATTTAATAAAAGCTATGTGCGTACGAAGCCCAAAATAATCTGTGGTGATGGCATTATGGAGATTGTTGAAGTCTATCATAAAATATGATTGTAACCTTTAGACTATGTGAAATCTCTACCAGAGACAGCAAGGTTATAAGACATACTATGTGATATCTCTGAAGGGGAAGTAAATGTATAATTAAGTAAATAATGTATGAAACGACAATGAAACGACAATAAAACTAGTGCACCGATGAAGATGACTATGGACGATTGGATGAGAGGAGATGATAGATTCTTTAGTCTGACAAATACAACACTAATGTTATGTGGTTGTAAAAGACTACTGTTTTACCCCAATTTGCCGATTCCTATGATATCTACGGATATCATACCTATTATACCGAATGTAAAGGTAGTCTATAGGATTTTCGGACCTCTCGCAATCATGTACATGGGCCCGTGCAGATTGTGTTCTCACCTCTTCATTATTCCACCGACCTTGTTATCATCATCCATATTGAATACCTGTAGCGAAAAGATGTTCCTGAACGTTAAAGGAACAAAGAGATGCTCCTGAATGTTGAAAACAATTACCATTCCAGTTGCCAAAGACTTTCTTAAAATAAACATTCTCAGTCAATTAATTGATATGTCATTTACGATGATAAGCTTCAAATAATGACTTTCTCAAAAGCAAAAAGTTTATGTATCCATGTTATAATTGATTTTCCCATGTTTCACATTGTTATCTTTATAACCATTTATCGTTGCAGGATATTTTAAAATTTAAGACTAACCGTGAGAAAAACATGACTTCCAAGATTCAACAGTTATTAGACACTTTCATGAATTAGCAACAAAGGTGTCTGGAAATTGTAAAGAAGATACACGATATTGCAAAAGAGGAATCCCAAAGAAGTGAAAAAGATCAACAACCAGAAGCTTAAAATAGCAATCATCAAGAAATACCAACAACGACACAAAGGAGTCCTGAGAATTGGAAAATCCTTGGTCAAACCAAACTTTCTGCAAAACAGAATATGGAAAATATAGAAGTAATTCAAACAATTAGCCCGGAAAGTGAAGATCAATCTTCACTCAGTAACTTCATAAAATTACAGAAGACTGAAACAAGCTCACAGATCAAAGCAAAAAGAAGAGGCATTCAATGCTATAACTGTACGAAAAAAAGACATGCCACAGTAATTCCCTTTTTTCTAATCTGACGACTTTAGTCTTATGAAAAATATCGTCTTGGAGAACCGTGAATGACATTGGTATTACTCTAATAATAGTATTGTCTGTTTTCATTACCATTTGCATTTTCTTAGATGTTTACAACGTTTACAAGTCCAGCAAAAAAAGTTGCACCTGTGAAACACCAAACTTTTCGCTGAACAAAAAATGCACAGCAACGTTGAATAAAAATCGCCAGTTTGTCCTCTAAGCGATGTCAATCGTGAGCAGCATAATCTACGCCAGTGGTTCTCAAACTTTTCTGCACGTTGACCCCCAATTCAAGTACACAATTTTCTGTAGACCCCTTGACCTAGCCCAACAGCTACCAATACAAGAAAAGTATGTGTCAAAATAAATTTGAGTACTTTTTACTTGAAATGCATGATAAAATAATACACAATCCGAAAATATGCTTAGAACTTAGGGGCCATTCCGTGACCCCCATTCGACCCAGTGACTATTTATCGACCCCTTGGATGGTCCAATTGACCCCTGGCGGTCGATATCGTCCACTTTGAGAACCACTGATCTATGCGATTGCAGGCATCCACTATTCTCTCCAAGTAACACAATCAATTGTTGCGCTACGTGTTTTGCCCAAATCGAAATGTTTTTGATACAATGTTATAATTCAACGGTCATTCTGGGCTACCCTCATACTTGCAACGAAGCTGTTGTATAGCTAAGCACCTTGGAAAACACTCTTCAAAACCTACGAAGTTGAAAATGCAATTTTTTACGGCTTACCATCAACGCGCATAGAAAGCAAAGCTTCTTTGTATTCCAAGGGTTACACTGCTTGTAAGCAAACCTGCTAAATGGTTGCGGTTAATTTTTGGTACCGAAACATCTCGTTATGTTAATTATAATGTATCAAACCAACACTGAACATCCAGCAGCAACCTTTACAATAAACCAATGCCCAGAACAAATTTGCATTCAAATGTTGAAGTTTTCATGCATCTAACGTTGTGCACCAACTGCCAAGTTTTTGCGCACTTTGCTTTGCAATTTTTGCTGTTGAAGTTGTACTTTTGATATTTGTCTTGCAAAAATTTTCCTGAAATCACTCACCAATATATTTTTTGCTCCCCTCTTTCTTCGCTTGAAACATTTGGAGACATCTGCGTTACTTTGTGTTGCAAAAGGTATATTGCTAGACATCGGACTTAATTTGTGACATTCCCTAGTACTCCTATCGCAAATCAGTAATTTTCCCTACTCACTAAAAAAATCTGTCTCCTGTGTGAAATTATTTTCGTTGAAAAATTTTACACTTTCACTAAACGAGGCACCGAAAGCGCATTATTTTTGTTTTCTGCTGCTCATTCAACGTTCTGGTGTTTAGCAAAAATCAAATAAGGCTACTTTGCCACACCAAAAGCTTTTTCTGCTGTAAAACTCCCGTTGTACGTGCAATCGCTATATTTAGTGCTTCACACAAATTTTTTAGTTTTCAACACCAGTGACAACAGCTGAAAAAGTTCGCATAATCTGTGGACGTTACCAAATCACAATTCCCGGTCACTTGTGGATTTAGGTTTCCGAGCATGCTACAGCACGTCTCCTCAATCTCCTACCGCTCTGTTTTGAAACCCAAACGTTCTGGGGGAACTACAGTAAAGTGTTCTCGTTGAGATGACGGATAAATCACTTCGCGTTAAACTGGTTTTCGTGAGTTTGCTTGAACATAATTTAAATCAACAAATATCACATTTTCGTTCTTTCAACTCTACACGCCAAGTTCGCAGTGACGAAAATTTTGGTTCATCTACGTTTAAACCTGACACAGCCCTACCAAACATCAAGTACTTGGTTTTTTTTATCATTGCAATTTCGCTGAAAGTTCATTTGCCTCCATGTGTTTAGGTAAAAATTATATGACGTCATATTTTTGTAAGTGGCCATCGCCAGGGCTAAACAAGCAGAGTTGGTGTTGACAATATTTTCTTTGATTAAAATTCCTACCTGACACAGCCACACAACGTCAAGTGATTGATTTCTTGTATCATTACGATCTTGCTAAAATTTTGATCATCTCCATGTGCTAAGCCGCAAATCACATGATGTCGATTTTTGCTTGTGATTGTTGTCTGATGTAACACCAAACTTGGGATGCTTCAACTTCGCATTAGAAAAACACTGTTTTCTGACCGCTTGGCTTTGATTTTCTCAGTTATTAAATAAATTCTTTATGGTTCTTAGAGTATTTTGCTTATTTTCATGCAAACGTTTTTCAGATTTTGCGAAAAAGTACGTATGGGCATTGAATGTACTGATAGAGAAACTTAATTTCGTAAATGAATAAAACAAATTTATGATAGGATATTTTGTATGAATAAGATTCCAGTACTGTGGATGCGTAGAGGCACATGCAATCGATGCCCTATAAAAATAATTAGCTTGACTGATTCGCTTGTTTGTGACCTTTGTGGGGACCCGTAACTTCGATAAGCCTACAGGCTTGTGCAAGTTCAAATCATCGTAAAAAGATATAAGCAGACCTGTCGGCAGATTCCTCGAAATCTTTTACAGTAAATCGAGAGTTTCGATTGTTGATGTTCGAAGGTTTATTTTTTTAGAGCTAATGCCGGCTGCAACACTTTGGCGTCCAGCCAAAAAAAGCTACCAGCGGTTGAGTGCCGGTGAACGATATATTCGTACTTCACTTTGCCAAAACCAATCGTTGAGAGCCGGGCCCTGTCCTTTCCTCTGGTACGAATATCTCGTAGTAAGTCTCTAGCAATCAGAAAAAGGCATTTGCCACGTGATTCGATGATCGGTGTGGTCAGGAGAGCATTTCATACAGTGCTCTCACTTTTAGGGATTTTGTCCCTAGATTGGAACTTTTCGCCCTTTTTGGGGATTTTTTAGGGATTTAGGGATTTTTTAGAGATTTTCGGAAAAGTATGAAAATGTGTAAAATGAACTACTTCAGTATATTTTGGAAATCATATTTGGTTCTATTTTTAACATTTATCACAACACTGCGATTTTATGCTGCACCACTGGTGTAGGAGGCGGGGGTGCGAACGAACAGTTTTGATTTGGTGAAAATCCGGGAAAAATCCGTGGAAATCTGGGCAAAATCTCAGAAAACCTTCACAAAATCCCTGAAAATCTCAGCAAACGCCTGAAAATATGAGCAAAACTGGCACCCAACGGCGCCCAAAATAACATAAAAAGCTTTTTTTTGTAGGTCACTTTTTTATGGAGTTTTTCGGGCAAGTTAAGGAGAATTCGGGCAGAGATCATTCGCAACCCCAAAATTTTGCTTGCTCCTACTCCTATGTGCTGCACCACCACAGATTTAGGGATTTTTTGGAATGTTTTGGTTCTGTTCTGGGGATTTTTGGAGTCGCATTTGTGAGAGCCCTGGTTTTCACTCTAGCAGAGCATGGTACACCCAGCTGATGATACAGATGGAAGTACAAACCACGCAGGAACGAAGAAAGCTGCTTCAATATCTCTCAAACCTCGAAAATTCATAACCGCCTGGTTTGATAACAAACGTGTTGCTACGCCTTGTGGTACTGCCGAAGAACATTCTGCAATACACCCGATCTCGACTTACAATG
>Ga0210059_1010092_pt1 | contig 14640 bp, 6 predicted proteins | sample Ectturendosymbi2_FD_188042 | JGI IMG/M metagenome (GOLD analysis project Ga0210059, IMG submission 188042) | Ecteinascidia turbinata endosymbiont from Florida, USA - Sample 2 (SPAdes) (version 2) | ecosystem: Host-associated > Tunicates > Ascidians > Unclassified | place: Key West, Florida...
GGAATTCACCAGTAGTCATGCATTTGTTGAAGAGTTTGGACAACCATTCTGACACAATGCAACTAGCTATTTTTAAAAATTTGGATGGAATGTCATTGGGAGAACTATTTGATTTCATTTTTTTTTATATATTATATGTGACCGTTTGCGAAAAATTTGTACCACGGTTAGATAAGTACGATGACGTCATCGAATGAAATTTCATGAAAATTGCCCCTCCCCCCCGAAATGAAGAGCTGGTTGCACCCCTGACATCTAATACTTTCTTTTTATCAAAAAAGAATAAATCTTCAATACGAAGGCAATGGTTACCTGCAAAAGATCTGCCGCAGTTGCAAAAAAACTGACAAACTAAGAGCACCTTGCTCTAAGCAAGACAAAAAGAAAACCCAAGTTTCTTTAGGGCTTCATTAGCCCTGTACACTTTGTTGTTGCCATGGAAAACACATCGAATCGACAGTGCCAACTGATTCACAAATAATGACAAAAAATAAAACTTTCCCGCTGAACCAAAGCTTAGCACTTGCCAGCTATGTTAGTTATTTAGCCGTACGTACATGCATATGTAAAGAAGGCAGAAAGAAGTAGGAAAAATAATGACGAGAAGTGTGGCTAACAAGCAGAGAAAGCAAGATCCATAATCGGGAACTGAAAACAAGATCACTTTCAGTTTGTGAGTATTTGATTGTGATGTTGAAGATGCTTTATTATTCCTTATTGTTATAATAAGCATGATACATGATTTTCTCTCATTTTATATTGTTGTAAGGCAATGTGAGGAGTGGAAAGTGGAAGCATTTTTATGGTCGGCCCAGGGCGACAGTTAACATCGCTACGCCACTGCAGTAGGGCATGCGGTGGGATATTACCTCGCTGGTTCAAAGTGTAAACCTAATTTGTGCCAAAAGAGTCTATTACTCTAATAGGCCTAAATATTTTTTCTTTGCGTCAACAGAAGAATCACGAGCAAAATCTTTGAAACTTGTTTTGGAGAGATTGAGCAAGTTTGGATGGACGAAAAATTGGTTACAATTTTGCTTTTTGAAATTCAAAGTGGTGCTTTCGTTTTTTTAAATCTCCAAATTTATCACCTCTTAATTCGAAATATTTGGGAAAATCTTAATCAAATACTTGTCGTGTGATGAGAAAAGTAATTTGGAAAGGTGTAGGTAACGTTACAAAAAATGGCAAAGCTTTGTTAGCCAAAATACACGAAATATGTGGAGAAAAAATTTGAGTGTCAGTGCAGATTCCCAGTGTTAAAATAAAAACAATGCAGTGAAACAGGTAGCCGAAGTGGTAGATAGTAAAAAACTTTAAAAGTCTGTTACTTCATTACCAAATGAAACAAACGATGAAACACCTCGGCAAAAAATTGAATGATGGAAAACAACTATTCCTGTGGAGTTACCAGTTTACTGTGCTGTTTTGACTAGTGCTGCTGGGGATGTCCTACACTCACCTACATCGACTGTTCTTGTTTTAAAATAAAAAGTAATGATTCGCCTCTTCTCCACTTTCTCAAATAACATAGGCCTACTTCAATACTAGGTAGGAGACCTGAACATGGGAGTTTCATCAGAGCATCACCTCCTGCCCTTCCACAGAAGGGTTGGTATTGTTTTGTAACGAACAAAGCACTTAAACTTTTTCTGAGTCAAAACAAATTTATTGAAGCATGCCAACGGCAAACACCTCGAATATTCATTTGGTTCACCGACATTTTTCAAGTGAAAAATGCGTAGATCCTCTAAACGCTGCCAACATTTTTAATGTTCATGCATTTCTTCATGGAGTTTGTAAATAAGGCCACAGGTTTGAGTTTGCATATTAAATTTGTTGCAGCATTATTCAAGGGGTTAGCTTTAATAACCATCAGAGAAATGTGAGGTCTCGAGTCTCGGTCTCGAACTTCCAGGTCTCGGTCCCGGTCTCGGCTTTTATGACAAAATCTCGGCCTCGCCTCGAAATTTGAGCCAGGTCTCGGTTTCGGTCTCGGAAGTTACGGTCTCGACTACATCACTGCACATCAGTCTGTGGAATTACTGCCGAGTGTGGTGTAGACAAGTCAGTCAACACCAGCGCAGCGCATGTTTGCGCATTTACAAGACTAAGTCCTTATGCAAAAACGCAAAGTGTGACGCTTACAAACTTTTTTGTGACACAAACAGTCACAACCAGTGTTGCCACTGCTGTGGATTTTTCACTAGATCTGGGGTTTTCCTGTTTCATCTGGGGTTCTTGGATTTTTAATGAAAATCTGAGGTTTGTTTGATTCTGGTCAAATTTTAGAAATGTATGTTGTATTACCGTATTTACCATTCAAGAGTACAGTAGTTTCGTATAGGTGTAATGTGCAGAGTCAGTACAGTAGCCAGTACAGTTGAATAGGGCTATGCTTAACCAAATCGTTTAAAATCTTCAGAAATTTTACCAGAGGTGGGGCAACATTGACATTTCGCTTATCCTTTTTCAGGTTGCGAACGATTATTCAGTGTAAATGGACCTTCACAAAACGCTTTACCCTTTCTACACCACAAAGAAACTTCCACATCTTTTTATAACTTTTGCTGAATTCGGGTATCATCCAATATCATTATCATTGTGAAATGCAGACAACTGAATCTGAATTGGACTTGAACTATCCACAACTGCGTTTGCGGTGCTTACATTAGTCTGTGCGGGTTGAACCCCACTTCTCAAAATTTAGTCTGAAATGTTTTCTACACTTTGGTTGTTGGAAATGCTTTTCCTTTTCATAAATTACACAATATTCATTTTTCAAGCACTTTCTAAAATTAAGTCATAATTTCAGAATAATCAACGAACAGAACATCAGAAGCGGTGAAAAACACGAAAGTTAGACACTCTCGCAAAACTTTTCAAGCAATGAGAAGTAGACCTGCAAGTTGGCAATGACTATCGGGCAACTACTAAAGTTAGAACACCACGCAGGTTTAAAAATTGCGCAGATGAATTATGAAAATTCGCCAGAGCAATTACAGCTTTGCACTTGCTCACTTAGAAGTCAGAACTAAACGTCATGTATAGTTCCACAAAACTGCTCACATAACAAGCCACGCAGTGTGTAAAAAGAAGACTGCATAAGCGTAGTTTGATTAAGCAATATTGAGCTCCAACTAAAGGCCAGCGTGCTGCATGTGACCCGCGGAACCATTCAGAAAAAATCTTCGAATTTTAAATTTGTTGAAAAGCGTGTGAGGTTACATTTGTTTCATTGAATTGCTTGCACTGGATAAAGTGTATTTGCACAAGGACTATAAATAATACCTTTTCTACGTACCATTATTGTTTTTGTTTTATCTTTTTTGCGATCAAACTAGAAGGTACGGCGCTCCCCCGGCGTTCGTGGTCTTGAAGAGTACGTCTGGCGCAATGAACTCAATAACGCCAAACAAATCTGTCTATTTATCAGCTAAACGCAACCTTCTCAAAGTCGCCCTTGAGCCAAATTAATTGTCTTAATTAAAATCATTAATTAAAATCAAATCATAATTAAAATTAATTAAAATCAAACTGTCATTGCAAGAATTAAATTAATTAATCGAAATTGAGCTGCTGACTTCAAGTTTTCTAGAAAATTTGGTTCTTAGGCCCAATTTCCAGGGGGAGGCAAATATCCGTTTTGCCTCCCCCGCGAGGATGCCTATGGGCGCGTTGACATAGGTGTGAACGTAAAATTTGAATCTTAAACTAGTTGTCAAATATTACAATGATTAGGGTTAAAAAACCTGTAAGATCTTGAATCTATCATGTACATGTTTCAATTTGTGCATATAAGTGAAAGTAAAAGAAAACATTAAATGTTTCTTGAAAAAGATCTAACTAACTTTTATGTTACTGTATGCATTTGATTTTCTGCTAGCCTAGCTGCTTGTAAAGTGTCAGTTCAAAATAGCCTTGAATTTGTTAAAAACTTGATGTAAATCATGCATAGTACCAGGGTTTTTTAAGGTGTTTTAGGGACCCGCTTCGGGTCCCTAAAATTGAAAATCGGGTCCCTATAATCATAGAATATTATCGTCAGGTCCATAGAAATAGAGAAAATCGGGTCCCTAGAATCAGAGAACATTTTCCTTAAAAAAACTGATATAACCTTAATTTTTTTATGTGCAAGTACCGGTAGCGTACATTTCAAGTTTGATTTGGACTTTTTTAAAAACATTTTGTATGTCTGTTTTTTTATCATTTTCTTTTTTTTTTCAAGATAAATTCTGGGGTTTTCTTCATACCAGAGTAGAAACACTGGTCACAATCGGCGAGCAAAAGATAAGCTCGGAGTCAGATTTTTTAAAAGAATTTTTACCGATTCCGACTACTCAAAACCAAACTCCTTCCGACTTCGACTACGCAGGCCTGGTAGTGGTAGCAGTGTTCAAGATTAGTTCAAAATTTGTTGGAATAACACGCTCACTTGCTACGACAAGGAGACTATAGGAATACCAAAATTGTTAAAGTGTATTAACAAAGCACAGCCGGAGCGGACCGGAGCCATGTTACAAAAAAACACAGCTCCGGAGCCGGTGTCAAGCGAAATTTCCGACCTCTGCGAAATTTTTGACCTGTTGTTGTTTTCCAGTTATTTTGCTTCTCACAATAAAGAAATAAAGTCTGGCAATTACTTTTTGGTGTGTGTTGTGTCAATTAAAACATTTTTGTTAGATGTCTGGTACCCACAACAAGCTATAGCACGGACAAAACTATAACCATTGAAAATTTTCGGACTTAGTCGTTGACCTCAATTATTTTTTTCTTCTTCTCACCCTAACCCAAACCCTAACGCGACACACTTATCTAAACACGAATTCCTAAGCCCTAATAATCAGTTTCATCAGCGTATTTGGTATGTAGAATATAACTCTGTGCATGCGTACATGGTGTGAAGTCAGAAATTTCGCAATTCAGAAATTTCGCATGACACCAGATTGGACTGGATTTCGAAAAAACTCTACCGGATCAGACACGGATATCCAAACTACGTTGATCACTGCAGTCAAATGTTTAATCAGGGTTTTTTTCGGATAGAACCCGGATTGGATAATATATTTGGACAGTACTTCCGGATTAGGATGGGTCTGGATCACACAATGTAAATATTGGACTGGATTAGGATTGCAAAAATCTCCCATCCGTTCAACATTAGCCGGCAGTAGTCTAGCAGAGATGATCACGGAGCCCGAGTCGATATTTTAGGTTCGAGCCCGTGTCAAGCGAATTTTCTGACTTACGAAATTTCTGACTTCACGCCATGTGTGCATGCACAGAGTGATATTCTACATATCAAATACGCTGAGAAAACTGATGTTTAGGGCCAGGGGCGCAACCAGCTCTTCATTTCGGGGGGGGCAATTTTCATGAAATTTTGTTCGATGACGTCATCATGCTTATTCAACCGTGGTACAAATTTTTCGCAAACGTTCACATAATAATAACGTGTTTTTGCTCCCAGACACGAAATCCATAGTACAAACACACACATTCTGCACAACGCTGGCTAATAAAAACAGACAAAACAGACCGTTTTGCAACAGCGTTGGAGGCTGAATCACCATTGTCAAGCGAAATTTCTGACTTCACGCCATATGCGCATGCACAGAGAAACATTCAACATTTTAAATACGCTGAGAAAACTATTGATTAGGGCTCAGGGTGTGGTGTTTAGTAAAGTGTGCCGGGTTAGGGTTTATGTTACAGTTAGAAAAGAAAATAATTGAAGTCTAAGATTAAGTACAATATTTTTCACTGGTTTTACTTATTCCCATAGTGTAGCTTGTTGTGGGTATCTGACATCTAACCAAAAAGTTTTAATTTACACACCACACATCAAAAAAGTAATCGCCAAAATTTATTCCTTTACTCTGAGAAGCAAAATAACTGACCAAAAATAATGGGTCAGAAATTTCGCAGAGGTCAGAAATTTCGCTTGACACCGGGCTACAGAAACTTACTCAACAGAAAGTTTTGTAACGGCGTTGGAGGCCGAGCCTCAGGTTTACAGATGGACACTTAACACTATTTGCTTACTTGGTACAACACTACTGCAGAGCGAGACGCTATTTCCTGGCCAAGCCCAGCTAAAGTACGAATGCATTGTGACATGCACACCCTCAAACGAACAAACACTGCAATGTCCGAGCACTCAGTTACGAAGAAAATGCGGTTGTAGTGTCCAAAGAATAAGGAAGAATATAAACATTCTGTCTGCGTCAAAGCAGGCAACCATTATGTTAGTAGACCTTCTGCATCTTTCGAGAAACAAGCCCATTTTTTTTCTTATTACAGCCTCGAATGTAGGAATGTTACATTGTACCTGATGAGTCATGACTACTAACACTCGCTCTCCAGGGCAGGTGGTATAGAGCTCTGCATCCAAAATTATAGGCCACACGCAATCTTTGCATGCATGACTATCTGAAATTCCACCATAATTGTTATGCATGCATGGGCGCACAAAAGAAACGAAAAAGTACATTTTTAACCGCATTTGAACATCGGGAAAAGAGGCTCGCAGCTTGTTTGCTGCACAATATTTTTATCGCAGTTGTCTCTGAATGTCTTTGTCATCTGAGAGCTCAGTATTCAGTACAGCTCCCAGTTATTTGTATTGGTTAACAGATTTTAGATTTTGCCACCCATTTGTCAGTAATGGGGTGACTGTGCTTCTTGCACTCTTAGCCTTAAACGTCATACAAACAGTTTTGCTGCAGTTGAAAATATTTCCATGTGATTCTGCATAAGGTCTCTTCAAAACACTTCCAAAAATGAGAACTTTTAAGTTTTAATCAAGATGCAGACCGAAGGACCAGGACAGAGTAAAAATTAGTATTCTCATACAAACACTTGGTTCCGTACTCAACTAGTGCAGTCATGGCTTTAGTGTGACTGATGTATAGACTACTACAGTAGTAAACCTATCTAATTTTCGTCTTGTTTAGCACATCCGTTCTAGCTCTATTCTTCCAGCATGTGCTTGAATTTCTATCACAAATGAAGATCCCAACTTGATGGACAGCCTATATCAAGGGTTAGGGGATTTTTGAATGCTACCTTTTCGGAAAAACAGGTGAGGTGCCTTGTGACTTTAGCGCATAACGGATCAGGTGTGTTTGGGGCAAAATGGCTTTTTGTGGCATCCATGAATTGTGTGAAAGTTTTTAGAAGCACGTTTACGGTTATGAGCTTTCAGGACTTGCACTGGTTGCAAAAGTTAGGATCTTGTAAACCGTCATTTGGAGCCAAAGTGGTCTAGTAGGTAGGTGCGTTCAACACTTGACTAGTACTCATATGACATTTTACTAAGCCTTTTTCCCAAGCCGTGGTACTGGGACCAACCCAGAAAGACCTTAAATCGTGAAACAGTTCTCACGCTAAATTTAGTTAAAAACTCTCAGATTTCAAACTGAAAATGCAGCTATACAACATTTTTTAAAGAAATATACTACGTTAATAATGGTTATCCGCTTTGCCCCTAACAAAAATAATAATCAAAAGGTCGTAGAAGAACAAGCGGTTTGACGTGGCACTAACTGTTATGTCAAGATTTCTCTAATCAGTTTGAAAGTTTCATCAATTTGGACGGTTCAACAGTACGCTAATGCAGTGTTTTTCAACCATTTTGCTGCAGCGGAACCTTACGTAAATGTTTGCGTTGTTCATGTAACCCAGTACAATGATCCAAGTGTCTATATTGCTATAACCGCACAGAACTGTCGTTGCGAATTTCGCCCCAGGCAATTTCGGTCTGTTTCGGCGGAACCCCTGACAGCTACTCGCGGAACATAAGGGTTCCGCGGAACCACGGTTGAAAAACACTGCCTTAATGTTATAAACTTTTATGAGAGCAAATTGAGGCCTGTCTAAGAAACAATAGTACACGAACAAATTGACAAAAAATGACGTAGAAATATGAACATTTTAAACTATATCCAAGTTTTGACACTTCCAGCATATTTGTGGTTAAATACCAATCATTTACGAAATTTTCGATCAGACACCCTGTCTCAAGATAAATCTTGTAAGGAGATAATTTACCAGTAGGACAAAGAAAACTTCCAATAAGACTTCTTAAAAATAATTAGAATATAAATTTCATCTTAATTCTTTGAAAGTGTTGCAAATGTCAAAATTGCTATGCAATGTTTTGAAAATTTCGGGAGGGGGTCAAATGCCCCAAATGCCCTCCCCCCTGGTTGCGCTCCTGTTAGATGTTTTCGACAGACGTTGTTGGGATGCAAAATGCTGTAGCAGAATGAGCGAAGTTCGGGATTACCGGTGTAGTTGACTAGCAGTCAAGTGGTGTAGCGGCTTCCCGCTGATTTTATGGCTCTATGCATAATTCCTAGATTTGCTATTTTTATTGTCAAGTTTTTATATTTTCAACTTTTTCATATTTTCCATATTTTTATGTTAAACTGATATTCACAACTGTTCCAAATGTCCGTTTTTGCTGACACACTTTGAGTTTTCGCAACACCGCATGTCGGTTAGAAAACGCAGAAAGGCCGTAAAGCCTATAGCAGTACGTCAAAGTAGCTGATCAGCCATGACGCATTATTTGCTCTCTGTATAAAACTCTTTTATGAGCAAAACTTTTCCTCAGGAGAGTTCCGAGGCATTTTTGAACTTAAAAAGTCTGCATTACGCAGAACAAAAAAAATATCACCAGCGTGTTTACAGAGTGCTTTGAAAAGCACTTCGAAAAAAAGACATGGTTTATTTGGCTTCTAAAAAAAGAAACTTTTTGGCCCTCTCCCACCTATTTTGGATAAGCCTATGGGTTTCATAACAAAACTTCTGGAAAAACTGTTCAAAGATAGTCCTTAGCATAGCACTCCCAACCTGTCGTTGCAAAGATTACGCGCTGCGGTTTGATTGGTACATACAATTTTTTTTTAAATTCATTACACATTTGAAACGGGTTAGAAGGCAAATTGTTTTCTCCATCTCGCAAATAACATAACAACAAGGAAAGAAATCTTAGCCACTACCCTCTTTGAACGGCTAAATTTTGAACAATCATTTTTTAAAACCGTTTTTTAAAAGAACTCCTTCTTGCAAAACTTCATAAAAAATAACCTATACAAAGTCTCGAGACGAAGAGCTCGAGACCGAGTCCGAAATCCTTCGAGACCGAAACTGAGACGAGACTTTCGAGACCGAGACTCCCAAAAACGGGTCTCGAGACGCGTCTCGAAACCGAGACCATATCTCAAGACTCCATCACTGCTGTTGTGACTAGAACAAGTCCCAACTTGAAACAAAAATTCATTGTGACCTTAGTCCCTGGTAGAACCGACCCTCGGATTTTGCCGCGGCGACCGATTTCGATAAAATTAATTAGTCGCACAGCATGAGCGAACCATGGCAACTGTCAGTGCGCAGAAAAGGTCCGGAGCCGGAGCTGCTAAATTAACCACCAGCTCCGGCTCCGCCTCCAGCAAAATTTTAAAAACTGCTCCGTCTCCGGCTCCAGCTAAATCTTAAAAGCAGCTCCGGCTCTGGCTCCACCGAAAATGGTCGGCTCCGGCTCCGCAGCCATGCTTAGCTCTAAACATAAGTTTTCTCAGGGTATTTGATATGTATTATATTTGTCTGTGCATGTGCACATGGCGTGAAGTCAGAAATTTCGCTAGTCAGAAATTTCGCTTGACACCTGATTGTAGTGGTTGTGGGTGGTGGTGTTCTTGCTGGAGGTTCCCTGTAAATGCGGAGCTTGGTTGCGGAGGTTTGATGACGTAACTGGAGTGGAAAAAAGTTGCGTTGAAAAAGCAACAAAAGGAAAAAAAGTGAAGGAAAAATTTTGTATCATTGCAACTTAATATGTGTTTCCCCAAACATGGAATGCGTGGAAGTTTGCGATGTTTAAAAATTTTATACATTCACAACTATTGAAACCTATTTGTTTATCCCCGAACCGTTGTGAAACTCAGAAAACCAAAAATTTCGAAACTTCACAATAGACTTTTTTTACCGTAGTGTAATATCACCTTTTGCAGTACAATTATTTTTCTACCGTTTAGTTCTCATTGCTCAACGCAAAATGTCGGTTTTAGCGACTCCCGTTACGTCATCAAACCTCCGCAACCAAGCACCGCTCTTTACGGAGCTCCCCCTTTTACAGGGCACCAGAGATGAGCAATGATCAGGGCTGGGTCGGACTGGTTCAGGACTGAAGCCAATTTTGGCCGGATCAGAACTGGATCGGACTGCAATTTTTTGAAAATTGGCGAATCAGGACCGGATCGCACTGAGAAAATTTTTGTTGTTTTAATGCGATTATTCTGAAAATATCAAAAATTTTAGTTGTGATCCGATTTCGCAGGTTTGCTGAATGGTAGTGTATATTTTGCCATCAAATGCAAAAACTCTCCTGCGCCTATTTTGCAATTCGAACTGTATCCATTTTTGTTAACATATAACATTGAGTTCTAGTAGCAACGTAGACATAGGAGTGGTTATGGCCTATGCCTGCTGTGTGATTGTTCGTTGACTCTGCTCTCACAATTTCCTTTGGGTTAGCTAGCAGAGGTTGCACCTTTGATAGGAATGCTTTTAATGTGCATTTCCAAAAAGTTTAGGTTTTACGTTTTGGGTTTACTTTTTGGATCAACTTTTAGGTGTTGAATTTAGGTTTGAATTTTGGGTTTAGGTTTAAGTTTTGGGTTTAGATTTCGGGTTTAGGTTTTGGCTTTAGGTTTTGGGTTATGTTTTGTGTTTAGGTTTTGGGTTTAGGTCTGGGTTTAGGTTTTGTGTTTAGGTTTTGTGTTTATAGGTTTTAGGTTTAGGGTTTTAGGTCATGCAACAAGGACCATACACTAATCCAAGTGCATCATCATGGTACTTCACCAATCCAAGCAGTCGTATTCTCCTAATGGCAAAATAACTCCAGCAGGGCTTTTCCTTCTGATGCCAAATAGACACTTTCTTGTTAAATTTTGGAAATGCCAAAAGGCTGTGACTATTCTGCCTCATAGGCAAAAACACTGCTGGAACTGTTTTGCCTTCAACCAATCGTATTTGGCTAACAGCAAAATAGCTCCAGCAGAAAAAAAAAATGAATAATTTTGCATTGGCGGATCAGAACTGGATCGGACTGATGATTTTCAAAAATTTTGCGGATCAGGACTGGATCGGATTCAATTTTATCGGATCAGGACTGGACTCGGACTGAAAAATTTCTCAGCCTCACATGTCTGCAGGGCATCCTTGCTGGATCATGTGGGAAGACTGAAGTAGGTCATAAGCAGTGTTGCCACTGCTAGGGTTTTTTGACGAGATCTGGGGTTTTTCTGTTTTATCTGGGGTTCTGGATTTTTTATTAAAAATCTGTTTTTTTTACTCTGGTCAAGTTTTAGAAGTGTATGCTGTATTACTGTATTTTCCATTCAAGAATACAGTTGTTTCACAGGTGTAATAGCCTATGAGTACATGCAGTCAGTAGCCAGACAGACGTCGGACGAGTAGGGCTAGGCGTAACGAAATTGTTTGAAATATAATGGTTTACAGATTAAGCACTGACGAGGCATAGGCCAGAACTCTAATCTATTGCTGATATGTCAAGGGCTGCTTGTGCATTATTTTCGAATGCTTTTTTTCGTTTGAAGATGCTGTGGTTGAGAACCCATTCATTGTTTTACAGGCGCATGATTGTGACATGAATGTAAAATTTTGAATGTTACATTAGTAGTCAAATATTGCAATGAATGCAATGGTTATTGGTTAGGATGAAAAGATAATGTAAGACCTTGAATGTATCATGCACATGTTTCAATTTGTGCATTTAAGTGAAAGTGAAGGAAAACATTAACAGATTATTTCAGAAAAGATCTAACTAGCCTTTTTTATGTTACTTCATACATTTGATTTGCTGCTAGCCTACTTGTAAATTGTCAGTATGTTTAAAAATAGACTTGAACTTGTTCTAAATATGATGCAAATAATACATATTACCTTAATTTTTATGTGCATGTACCGGCAGCGTGCATTTGAAGTTCAGTTTTGACTTTTTTTAAACCTTTTGTATGCCTGGGATTGTTTATTTTCTGTTTTTTTTCAAGGTGAATTCTGAGGTTTTTCTTCATAACAGAGTGGCAACACTGGCCATAAGCGGTTCGTAAGCTGTAACCGGACTCGGCTGATTTAACTTAAACTTTGGTCGCTTTGCAGGTTCAATTCATTGTGCGCTTTACTTTGCAATTCATCTCACTACTTTTATGAGTGCAAATGATTGATAAGAAATCAGAAGTTTTCAGCTACCTACTGTATTTTTAAAAAGCCAGAGGTGAATTTTTTGCTAGAAGCCATGCTATTTCTTTAAACAAAGGGCTTTTTAGTACATCTTGGCATTTGTGTTAATTCAAATGTGTGCATGTTAGAAAGAACAAATGATTGAGAAAGGTAATCGTAATGGACTATGTGTTTTGCGTTCTTTGCATGGTTTGCCCAGACAGAGCTGTTAGCTGGAATTGCCAAAATGGCAACAGGCAAAGCATGCAACCACCAGTGCAAAACACTTGGTCGATTGGGACAGGACGAGGACTGTGTCTAAATCATAAAATGCTTGGACACTGAAATGTAGTTTTCCAAACAGCCATTTTTTATTCCAGTCGTAAGCAATAATAAAAGGTCGCCAAGCATTACAGTAATACCAGCAACTGCCTTTCCAGAATTTATATTATTATTACCGTAATTGTGAGTCACATTTCTGTTAGTAACTGTATTCTGAATCGTGGAGTTGAAGCAGTATCATTTTTACAACAGTTCCCCAGCCCTGCTTCCAACTGCTTCGGTTTTCTGTGAGCCTGGTTGTCTTCTAAATGCTTACACTTTTTTTGTAAGTTCCCCTGTGCAGTATTGTTTCGTTCCCCTTTTCAGCTATCCTGACTGCCACGTGGCCTATTGTTGTGATCAGAAAGCCCGAGCAGCAAGTGCGCAAAGCTTTACACTGTGGCAGCAACCAACAATAGAGATCACCTGATGAGATCACTCTTTTATTGCATGTTCGCCCACATATATATAGGTGTTATTCTTTATGCACATCCCATTCGTGGTGAATCGCACATTCAACGCAACGCCAACTGGGAGTTTGCAACAACATCCTTTTCTTTTTACAACGAACCACACCAATCGCACGTTCTTTTTGTGAAGTGTGCACTTGGCACGACCTTCACATCCTGGTCACAGCACCATTTTGTTGCAATCGGAAAGCCCAAGCAGCAAGTGCGCAAAGCTTTGCACTGTGGCAGCAAGCAACAATAGAGATCACTCTTTTATTGCTTGTTCGTGCCGAATATATATGGGTGTTATTCTTTGCGCACATCCCATTCGTGGTGAATGGCACGTTCAACGCAACGCCAACTGAGAGGTTGCAACACCATGATGAAAACACAGCTCTGTGAAATGTCATTTGAAACTCCTGAGGCCTATAAAAAACGCTGCTAAAATATCTCTTAGAAGCTCACTGATAGTGTGCACGTCTACATCTAACCAAATCTGATTTTTGCTTCTGAAAGACTAAAATAAACAAATCAAACAAAATTTCTGACCTAAACCCTAAGTCTATACCTAACCCTAATCGAAAACCCTAACTTTAAACCAGGGCACTAGAGCTGGAACTCATATTTCAGGCTCTGGCTCCAGCTCTGAGCAACTGCAGTTAAAATTTTAGCTCCAACTACAATATCTAAAAGTTTTTGGCTCTGGTTCCAAAATGATTTGGTCCTTTGAAAACTGAAAACATTCCATTAATTGTGCAACCCACTTGACCAAAGAACTAGGGCTGTGGAACTGGAACCCAAATTTTAGACTTTAGCTCCACCATCTAAAAGTAGAAGTTGGGCTCCAACTTTTACTCTTAGATGGTGAAACTGAAAGTTGGGCCCAACTTTTACAACTCCTAAGTTGGGCCCAACTAAAACTTTAAAGTTGGGCTCCAGCCATCCAAAATAGCTTAGGCTCTGGCTTCATAGCCCTGCCATAAATCCTAACTCTAAACCTGAACTCGTGTGTGGTTTTTAAAGCTATTTAACAAACTACATGAAAAACGCTTACAAAAAAAGGTTGTGAAAACGTAAAATATGTTGTTATAACATCAAAAGTGACATATGTGTCAGTAAAGCCAAACCAATTATGGTTAGAGCTGAACCGATGACCATTCGCATAACAGGAATAGAGAATAGAGATTTTCTGCTCAACCACATTCACTGCACTGCTGTTTGATCAAAAAAATAATCAAAATGCCTCAGCGAAAAAAAACAGCTTTAAAGACTAACAATAAAGCTGTGTCTGCTTTTCAAAATTTGTTAAGAATGTACATCAGTAACAGTCCCAAAACCTTCACGTGTGTGAGAACATCAACAATGTATTCTGCACTATAAAAAAAAAACAACATGTGACCTGAACCAACAACCCCTTGCACAGCAGCACTAGTCACATCCCACTCTACCATGTTGACAGTGGTGCGAATGTCTCCAACTAAGTTTTACATCTGGCACCAAACCGGTACGGTTTTCTGACCAGATACAGGTTTCTAGTCCTTCGAAAGCGAAAACCAGATATGGTTGTTAGACACTATCTTTTTCTAAACTTTCCATGTGATGTGGAAGGTACTAATATCCAACG
>Ga0210059_1010094_pt1 | contig 14638 bp, 12 predicted proteins | sample Ectturendosymbi2_FD_188042 | JGI IMG/M metagenome (GOLD analysis project Ga0210059, IMG submission 188042) | Ecteinascidia turbinata endosymbiont from Florida, USA - Sample 2 (SPAdes) (version 2) | ecosystem: Host-associated > Tunicates > Ascidians > Unclassified | place: Key West, Florida...
GAAATGTATATGCAGCCTACGTTGTTTTAAATCTCCAACATGTCGTGCATTATTTTGTGATAAGTTTGTTAAACTTTATAATGACGACATACGCAGCCTAGTTGCTTTAAATCTTGCACCTTGCTAAGGTGGTAAGGTGTTTTACTGCGTTGCCGACGTTATTTTCGGGCAATAACGCTTAACCGAGCGTTTCCTTTCGATGCGCTCTTTCTATGAGAGCGTTTTTCTCTTTACAATACAATGCTCGTCACCAAGCGAGCCCTTCGGTTTCAACGCGCTCTTTCTGTGAGAGCATTCTCTTTGTGCGCCTGGAGGCGCTGAGAGGCAGTGAGCGGCGCGTGGTGAGAATAGTGGGAATGGTCGGACTTACACTTGACGAGACCCCAGTTTAGGTTTCCGTTGTACTATAAGTAGCCTACATACTGACAATCTGAGATTTGTGTGCAGGGAGATTTCCATATGCCCACTGGCACCGTGGTGCAACACTTTTTAAGTTTATGATTTATACGCACTTGTTCCATTGTCACTAAACTTGCCTATGAAATCACACTTTCAGAGGGGTCAAAATTGCCAAAGAGTTGTTACCATTGCTGTTGGGATTTGATCACTTTCTCACTTTCAGTAGATTAGCTTAAACTAGATTGAGTTTACTAAGATCAAGGTCATTCAGTGTGCAGTCCTCATTATTATGTAATTAAATGTGAGGCCCTGGCTAAGATACTAACATAATTTATGGCCCAGCAATTTTTGGACTGCTTTACATCAATGAAATTCAGTTGTTCAACCAATAACACTGTATGCCAGTGGTCAGCAAACTGTGGGCCCTCAGCACTTTTTATTGAGCTCCGCAGCACTGACGGCTGCAGGCCACTAGTAGATAAGAGCTACAGTCCTACACTGGTTGCATGGGATAAAACATAGGCTTGGCTATTGTCACAACTACAGAACATTGTTGGATGTTAGCATGGCATTGCTGTTGTCATTATAGGGTTTGTGACATTAACATCTTAGCATTGTTATGTTACGGAACTGAAAACAACATCAGTTTAAAATTGGGCCTTCAAAAATAAGCATGGGCTTTAATAACGACTGAAAGGGGCTTGGGGCCATCGTAACAGACGTTTGCCCAATCACTGCTGTATGGAAGAATGGGGCTTGCTGAACCATTTTTACATTTTTTGCCATTGTATACACTAGAAATCTGATATTAGGGTACTTGTTAGTTAAATCCATTTAACACATTTGCACACACATTGCTTGAAAAAGCTTTGTGTATTCTTTACAAAAATGTAAAAAGAAAAACATCATTTTTGTATGCATCTAAAGCTTTACTGTAGTGATTTGTTGAGCCAAAAACTTTATCCAGTGGTTGAAGTTGATGTATTCAGGGAAGTTGTAAGAAGAGTCATACCATTTTTTGACCATTGTAATGGAATGAAGAGAGATATGATTTTCAAGATACCATATACACCCCTACACAGTCCTGTTGAATGTAGCTTCAGCAAGCTGAAGTTAATCAATGTTTCATAGATCAATTATGACTGACAAGACTGGCAAGTCTAGCAATGATATCTATTTACGGCGTAACTGCAAAACCATCTGATATGACAAAACTTTTTCCTTTACCCTATTTTCCAGGGTATTAGTCGAATTTTTGACCCCTAAAATTTTTGTTTAAATATCAGGGTTGACTTATATGCCAAGTAGACTTTCAGAGTACATTGAAAAATTATTCTTATTGAGAAATATTTATACATATACACTACATATTTACACTACAATTAAAATCTATCGAATTCATCTTCCTCATCGTCCGATTTAAACAGTTCTAACATTTCCGCATCTGTAAGTCCCGTCAGCACATCATCGTATGGGTCCCATTCTTTTTCGACGTCAGCAGTATCGTCCGTGGCATCCATATCTTTCCATAACCAGTCGTCCAAGAAAGGGGGTCGACTTATACGGCGAGTATAGCTTGAAATTCTAGTTTTTAGGCCCAGAAATTTAGGTCGACTTATCTCCCGGATAGACTTATACCCCGGAAAATACGGTAACTAAAAAAAACTTGTTTTTTTGCAGAGTGAAGTACATCATGGAAAAAAACATAATTTTTAGTCTCGGTGAAACATTCACAAGTTATAAACAGCTTCTACAAAAAAAATAGAAATTTGAACAGTCACAATATGTGCACTTGTACACAAGTGACAGTCGCACCATTGCAGCTGCACTGCGACGAGTTACGGTCAGGTAAATCCTGCATTGAAATTTTACACAGTTAAATTTTGCTGTGTACATGGTGGGAAGAACTTTGAAGCCAAAGGAAAGGGACTGCGGAAAACAGCGTATGCATTTGTTTTTGTAGCATGTAATATGAAATATTTCAAGTGTTGTTTATTTCCTAATTGATTTTTGTGTATTGGTTGATTTTGATGAAGTGGGAAAATAATTGTAGCTGTGCATTTTCACCATGGGAACTGATTGTTGTTTATGCATGGATTAAAAGTGATACTTGCTAGATAACAACTTGGGTCTTTACAATTGTTGCAAAGTTATTGATTACATGCCACAACATGTCACATGCACTTGTAAATAGCCTGTATTGAAAAAGAAGCTTTTGCTCTGTTGTCTTTTGATTCTTATTCTGTTGGCAGGCCTGATCACAACAAACTCAATAATACTGTGATGCATTGTCAATTAAAAAACTTATGCAACCCCATAAAGCAAACTGTAGCATACTATATTGAAATTTGGTGCGGAATCAGCGATGAGTGTTGTGGTTGGCTATGTGCATTGTATGGTAGTAAATTGGTGCAACTTTGTGATTCATTTGATGGGAATGATTTGATAATTTTTGCAGGACTTTCAAACAAGAATGTCCTGTCCACATTTCTTTGAAGGCATGCAAAGATGGAACATCTCTTGAAGTTATCAGTTTGGCTTTAGAGCACAATCATGTAGTGTCAAGAGTACGTAAGTTTTCTTCTTAGCGATTAGGGAATACTTGATTGCTGTTAAATTTCATGTGAAGATTCTGTATCATGTGTGTGATACACTGTTTTATTTCTTCATTTAATATGTTGTTTGTGCATAGGAACTTTTTCAACACCTTCCCAAGCAAAGAGTTTTGCCTGCAAATTTGCAGGAAAGAGCATCAATGTTGTCAAAACTGCAAGCAAACAAAAAACTGGTCCAGCAGCATTTGTGCCATGAAAGTGGAAAGGTTCTTCTTTTGAAGGACTTGTCCAATGTTTCACGCCTTGGTATTGGGGAAAGAGGCAGTAATGACCTCAAAAAAGCAGTGACTGATCTCATGGAAAAACATGATGAGTTTGACAAAAATCAATAATTTCTGCAATTATGTCTTATGCGTTCTGCAACATGGAAAGTTTGATCAATATTTTTAAAAATAAATACAAAATATGTTTTAAGAACTTATTTAATGCCATATGTCCTTGAAACAAAGGACGATTACTTAAGGGGTGTGGTAGAGAAAAGGTTAAACATTACTGCACTAAAGCATTTAGACCAGTGCTCTTAGTATTGGGGGGCAGTGTCCATAAGTATTGGTTAGGGTTTCTGCAAGCATGTGGGGTTCTGTAAGAGTTTCTTGTTTTTTAGGGAAATTATTTTTGCTTCAGTATGTTGATGCGTCATTATGAAATTTTTTGGATCACCGTGCCATATTCAGACTCCAAGTAGGCCAGATTGTTATAGGAGGTTGAGTGCAGATACCGAAACAAGGAATATTGATAGTTTGTGCGTCACTTGTTCTTCACTGTTGTTGTGCAGTTAAAAAGAACATTGTTGTTGCATAACAGTTATACGATGTTGCTGATGAACAGTTCACAGTAGAGTAGACGAGTATAAAGCAGGGTTGATAAACATCATGATTTAAAAAAAAATTTAAAAAAATCGGATTTTTTTATTTAAATGAGATATTTTTGATTTTTATGATTTTTTTACATAATGTGTGAAGGGTGGCCACCTAACAAGTAGTAATTTTATAGAAGAAGTCTCTGCCTTCTTAGTAAGTGAAACCGATTAAAAGACCAATTAACGTCTGATACCAATCACAGAAAGCTTCAAAACTGCATATGATTTTTGCTTGATTTTTTTGATTTTGTCGCTGATGAAATGATTTAAATTAATCAACCCTGACTACAAATGACTACAAATAGCTGAACTTTTATTCAAACTTTTTTGCGCTTATGCAATATCTCAATGCAAATTAGTTCATAACACCAGTAAATGAACTATTTATTGAAACGCCAATACTGAAACTGCCAGTTCAGTAATTTCCAGGGTTCCCACGCAGTATTGAAAGTAGTGAAAAAGTATTGAATTTCAAAATTGTTTTTCAAGACCTTGAAAAAGTATTGAATTTGGCCAAAATGTACATTAGGTATTGAAAAAGTATGGAAATTCTAAATGAAAAAGAAATCAGAAGCATCTGAGCAGTTTTTATTGAAGGCAAAGCACTTCAGTATTTATGCAGTGTTATGGGATGTGCAAAATTGAGTTTCATGATTAAGAAATTAGGAAAATGAAGAGAAGTAATGTTATTGAACTTCTTTAATTTAGTATTGAAAAGGTATTGAAAAAGTATGAGAACTATTTTTGAAAATGTGTGGGAACCCTGAATTTCGTTGACACTCATGGCATACATGAATAAAATGTTAAAAACCTACATGATAATAATATCTGATCAATGAAACTTCAAGTGGTTTTAACTTGTCATCACAAGTACTCTTTTGCCTTCTACACTAAAACTGTATAGGCTATGTGAAAACCTATTAAGAATGCTGTTAAATGTGTCATCGACATCACACAAACCTCTAAAACAACATGATTTTTTGACTTTTTCTGCTTGATTTAAATCATGATTTTTATTGCTTGATTTAAAAAACTGATTTAAATCGAATGATTTAAATCAATCAACCCTGGTTTAAAGTAGACTCAGACTGAGTCTAGTAGAGGGTAGACCAGTGGTTCTCAAAGTGGTCGATATCGACCCCCAGGGTCAGTTGACCATCCAAGGGGTTGATAAATAGTCACGGGGTCGAATGGGGGTCACTAAATGGCATTAAGTTCTAAGCATATTTTCGGATTGTGTATTTTATCATGCATTTCAAGTAAAATGTACTCAAATTTATGTGGCACATACTTCCTTGCATTAATATCTGCTGGGCTAGGAAACAGGGTATACAGAAAATTGTATACCTTAATTGGGGGTCAACGTGCAGAAAACTTTGAGAACCACTGGAGTAGACTCATATGTGAAGCAAAATAATAACAACAGCGAAGGTGTAGACCGTAATGAGCAATGTGAATGCAGTTCAAATGTAAAAGATGCACCTCCTCCGAAGTGGACCAAATACGATTCAATTGCCAAAGTAAGAATATGGGACAACACATATTTGATGAGTCACAGTGTTCTTTTTGCCAGATGACGAATTTCTGAATGTAGCAGCTAAATTCCACAAATGCAAGAACAAGCGAGTCATTAAATTTCTTTTTAAGTTCTGTAATAAAATACTTGATTTTCTTACAAATAATGTGTGTCTCTTAAATGTTTGTTAATAGGGTTCCATGACAAACGCGAAAGTATATCAGGGGTTCCTCGATGACAAAAAGGTTGAAGAGCACTGACTTAGACAAAGTTTGATGTTCACAGCTTCATAATCATTCCGTGGCAAAAAGTTACATTTCAGTTCCGCTCCACTTAGACTTGTTTTTTGTCAATGTTTTTCAGAAGCTGATGTTCAGGTGTTGCGTGATGACGGCGTAAACTTCAAAGGGCTTTTTTTCCAAGTGATCGCATGAAAGCGTCTTTTCGATCGTATCCTGAGATTGTCTTCATCGATGCTACGTATAAGCTCCTTAATCTCCAGTTGCCTGTTTATATCATTCTCTGTGAAGATTCCAACGGCCAGAGTGAGGTCGCTGCTGTTTGCTTGCTCGTCACAGAGGATAAGAGTTCTATGACGTGGATGCTTGATGCTTTTAAGAACTTAAATGAATGCTGGAGCAAGATTCGCGTCGTTATGGCAGACAAGGACGTTGGTGAAAGAGATGCAATTAAACAATGTGATGTGTTGGCCTGACCTCTGCACCGAAAGAAACGACATGGTTCTGTCGTACGTGTCACGGTCATCGTGACAGAAAGGTATATTGAAATTTTGATAGAAACAATATATTTAGTATATGTCACCGAAAGAGTACTTTTCAGACTTGCAACATACCCTTTTAAGCCCGAAGGTCGTTGTACTGTGCAAATAAAGTGCAGTTGTGTTGAGCTTAGTTTGATGTTCTTAACAATTGTGATCCTTTTCAGGCACCATTTCCAACCTTGTAAGAAACGTTTTCCCACTTTTTCTAGGGATTCGCATTGATTTTCTTACACGCGTACTTTTCAGCGGTTGATGTTTTTGCTTCACGAAAAATAAGACTGTGTCATTTCTACACTTCATCATTTTATAACTCCAGTACTATTCTTGTACGCGTCTCTACATTGCTTGCCAAGGTTAATTCTTCAATACAGTGTTATGGACGTGACATATATGCGACCACACGTCAGTTCGCCTCATGAGCGACTAACATATTTTGGCATGTGATGTCCCGTCACATTGGAAAGTGTAAGCCTAAATTTCTTAAAGAATAATCTCACTGTTTGCCGCAGACTGTGCATTGCTTCGAGGTTTCGTGAACTCTTATGCAGTTCTTTGCCAGAATTTTAAAGTGTTCTCATTCCAGTGTATTTTTTCCGTGTTGTGCTGTTATTGTTCAGTGTTCAGAAATATATATTGTTACTAAAATCGGTTGAAACCAACGCTGGTAAAGGATCGCAGCTACGTTACCTAAACTAAGTAGGTTGTTTACCGGCATGCAAATGGCAAGGAACTGCAATAGGGTTGAGCTCTTCTTTCGTATGTGCCTCGCCCCACAGCGATTCGTACAAGTCGGCCCAACCAACGAAGACCCTTTGGACCATACGCGTAGCTAGAGGGGTCATAGAACATATAGCCTAGTCATTTTGTGCTTGGAGAGACGTTCTCCCAAACAAAATAGTGTTATTCGCTTAAAATCACACTTTTTGGCCTCCCCAAAATTTTTGGGCTGGTCACGCCACGCCACTACTCTGGACCGGGACATACCAAATCATAAAGGGAGTTGGGTGGTCAGAGGCCCTGCAGGTCTTAGATGGAACCGTATAGGGGGTGTTCATTGCAGCTTGTCATCAGAGCTTTGGTGGTTCCTGCCAGAGTCGGCAAAAGTGTAGTTGGGGTGGGACGCAAAGAACCAGTGATAAGATGTGGCGTGTCATTTAGCGCAACAACCAGTTTTTTTGAACTGCGAAACCTAACTCGGGCACCATGTTCAGTCGCGCTAAAGACGATTGCACGAGCTGATGTGCGAATACTGTTGGTGGTGTACTGGCACCCCATGAGGCAGCATGGAAGATTTTTGCGTGCAAGGATTTCCTGACAGACCCTCGACCACACGGATGGAAACAACATGCAAGTGATCGTAGGTCAAAAATAGAACAAAACAAGAAATTGGACCACACAAGCTGTTACCATAGTAATACTAGTCACGTTATTACGATTGTTGATTGTCCCAGGACTTCATCATTTTTGCACATTAGCTTTGGGCTCGGTCGATGTGTTTGCCCTTAGCGCAAGCTGCCCGCATATTTCACTTTGGTTGCTTGTGCGTGATATACCCTTAATTCTCGATTTAACAAGCTGTCATACAGTAGCCTACGTCAAAAAAGATGAGAAAACAGCTGGTGTGCGTAGCAATTAAAGCAGTAGCTTCAAGTGATAAACAATTTAAACGCACAATTTTTCGTACGTAGGTTGGTTGATGCGTATGTGTGGCTCCAAGCACCCAGTAGCAGGAGTGCAATAAAAGAACAAAACACCAAACAGCAGATATTTTTGGTTTTTATTCCTTGTGTACGTGTTTGGTTCAAACACAAGATCCGATGAAAAAACGACACAAAAGCACAGAAAAGTGTATTAGCAAGTAACACAGAGCATCGCAACATTGGTGTTAGTTGGTGCGCATAGTCATTAAATGAAGAGGGCCAAAGCCTGAAACAAAGCAACAGGAACTGTTGCAATGTCGTACAGAAGCATTATAAAATAGAACAAAAAAGGGATTTGTGGAAAGCATCAGACATTTGAAGTGGGCGAAAAACGACATTGGCTGAAGACGTACATCATTGAGCAAAAGCATACAAATTGCTTTCGAGTCGTAAAATGAATGGAACTAAAATGTAGTGCATCACAAAACATTACCAAGTTCAGCATAATCAGAAACTAAAAACTTTCTATTTCAGTGTGCACTACAGCTGTCTGCAGGCGTATGTGATTTCTGCTGGCATGCAACAAATATTTAACTCCTTTGCAAAGCAGGATCTACACGGCAGTTAAGTCGTAGCTTAGCACCTGCAACAGTTCGGCTATCTCTTGTGTCTATTTCGGCTATCTCTCAAATGCACATGTTCTAACTGTTCGAATTTCCCTTATTTTCTAGAATTTCTTCATGACATGTAAAACTTTCACCAAGAAAAGAGTAATGTTTTCTTCCATGATGTAGGCGTACTTCACTCCGCAAAGAAAACGAGGACGTTGTCGTAAACAGATAAACTTTTTTGGTTAATAGGGCCTACATGTTATCATTCACTTTTGAAAAGTTTTTCCCTTTCCATCTGCTAACGTTAGATTACCCAACTTAGTGTATCCTTTCACCAATTTATCACACCACAGGATTCAAAACAAGTATAATATCAGTATCATCATAAATGAAAAGAAAACCTTAATTTGCTGCAAGTATAACCCCATCAAAACCTCAGCAAAAACACAAAAGACAGCATAAGCGCCGTCAACGCTAAATATTAAAAACAGTATTGTGTACAATCCCTGTAGTGCCTGACAACGAAATGGCGAAAATATTGCGAACAGCGAATGTCAGCGTAACGCTTGAGTTGCAGGACGATACGCTTCAACAGTCCTGGCGATGCGCTCGAACAGTGCCGGAACTCTAAGCGCAAAATTTGGGTTCTGGTGCCGGAACTCTAGCCACTGCCTTTTAACAAGTGGATTAATTACTAGCAGTCCAAAAATAGAAATATGTAGCAGTACAGTGGGTATTACTATAAGAGAAAGAAGTTTCAGATTCAATGTTACATGAAATATTGAAAACGAGCAAAGATTATTTGCAAATAAATAAATGGGATATAACCAATAAACAACACTTACACATGAATGTCATTGAAAAGGTGTAGACCATTAGCTCAAACAAATTTGATATGATGCAAAATCTACTTGCAAGCACCTGTATCAGGGCAAAAATTGACACTAATGACTCTTGTGTTTGTAAAAATCTCTTGAACAATAACGTTTAATGCTCCATCAGTAGTCTGACAACATATGGTCGGCCCCTCTACCTTCCTTGGTAGCGCCCTTCTATTGTCATGAAGCCCTGGTGGTACCGTTCTCCCTGTTCGTCACTGATAGCTCCAAGTTTTTCTGGAAATTTGTCCAAATGACTGAACACGAAGTGCATTTTGATGCTCATTTTACACCCCAAATCATGAAATGCTGAGAACATCTAGCCAGCAAAATCTTCACAATTTGTTTTTTTATTGCCTAGAAAATTGTTCATTACTTCCACAAAAGACAACCACTCTGCCTTTAGTTCTTACTATTCATTGTTTGAATAAAAGCTTTAACAGCATTGGGCCTACTTACAGGGAAAAGGTAGCCTACTACTGGTTTAACCTGGACAAGTGCACATTGCTCTCAAGATAAAACACCTCACTAGCCTACCAACAGCTTGCCTAATTTTATCAGGTACTGGTAGCTATTTGATCTTTAAACCAAAAAGATTTACTTCCACCTGCTCTGCCATGTTTGGACAAACTACAGACAAACGAGACTAACAATAGTGATATGTACTGTAGGCCTACTACAGCAAACCTGAGTGCATGCTGTATGCAGACATAGACGTTACTTTCACTGTTTTGGTGAACAGGCACCCTAGCCTTCACATTTCCCTCAATATCTCAACTAGCCTACTGACAACTTGCCCAATTTTATCACTGTGTTTGATCTTAAACAGCACCAGAAACATTGATTTTTGCCCGTTGTTCCATGTTTTAGACCAGTTGTTCTCAGCCGCTGTTAAATGTTTTGAGAGTCGCCTGCGGCTCCCAAGCAGCTTTTGTGCGGCCCTTAGTAGTCTTTCAAGAGAACCTCTAATATTCTGTGTAACAGACTTTGTTCTGCTATAAAGCAAAATGTGCCAATTGTCCTGCGTTAGAACTTCTTTAGTGTGGCCCTCTAACCAATTTGTAAGTCTGGATTTGGCTCCGTTTAGCGAAAAGGTTGAGAATCACTGTTTTAGACAAGCTACAACACAGGAGTCTCATGGCCCATGTGCTGTAAGCTACTTCAGCAAATTCGCAAAAAGTACTCGACCCAGGGCTGTCGTCAGCAGGGGCCAGTGGTGTTCAGTCCTCCCATTTAAAATATATGTCCTCCCATTTCATATTTGGCACCCCGATTGCTGTGTACATCCAATATTGTATTTTAAAAATGTTTCCCCCCTTTGTTATGTTCGGCCCCCTTTCTGTGAATTCCTGCCAACAGACCTGGTTCGACTAAGTTAAAATCAGCTAGCTATCACAAGCTAATGTTGACAAGGATTCAGAAAAATCTATAGGATTATGATAAAAATGAAGAGTTACTAGTAATTGGGTGAAACTGTACAAAAAATATGTACAAAATACCACTAATATGACAATAATAAAAATGCCAATTGCATGAAAACTAAAGCATGCGGAACAAAACTGATGGCAGATTTGAAATCAGCTACCAAAAATTGTATAGAATCAGTTAATAAAAATCATGCAACAGAAAATGAAAAAAAATATGTTCCCCTGTGTAATCAATCTGCAGCTGAAAATTAGGTACTGCGATCCATTGAACAAGCATCCTGGATATGATTATTTAACTGTTCATTTGAAAAAGGTTCTACTTGCCTGAATATATGACGCTGATGTTTCAACTGTACTACACGGTATAAGCAAGCTGAAATTAATACCCTTAGATATGTATAGGCCATTGTCCTTGACAGGCTGTATCTCATGACATATTGTTGACGTCATCACTAAAATTGGCGTGCGACCTTCTCTCCCCACCCACTTCAATCAATGATGTCATCACCCGTGAAGATGGGGAGGGCGAATTGTACACAAGACCCACATTATCAATCATGGTCTATTCATTTATTCGTTTCATTCCTACATTCATGGGTAATTGTGTGTCCATGTAATTGTATTAGTTCTTCACGATTTGTGTGGATAAATACGTTTTTTTGCCTTTTTGTCTTTGTTTTGTAATGTCGTGTTTACTGCATTACTCTCTGCTTCATAGCCCCTATTGCTGCTTATTTCTCTCACTTCTGTGCATGCCCCTTACCTGTTAATCTGTACACACCTCAACTCTTCACCCATCGCTTGCCCACCATCATCTGTGTTATGTGTATGATTTATCACTTGTGTTTTTGTAATACTTGTTCAGTTGAAATGTTTTGGGATTATTTCGTTCATTTGTTATTTTCAATTTTGGGTATATATATTGCTTTCACAATTTTTGTTTGCGTATGATGGTACATTGTGTTTATATAGCCTATACGACTTATTGGATCCATTTATGATTGGATCCATTTTATGATTATTTTGGCATGTCTTTGACAATCAATACTTTTCCTTTGTTTTGTATGTTTTTAATGTAGAAAAATTTTATTCAGTCAAATGCTGAACCTCTCATATCATGAATTTACTGATTATACCTATTCTATTTCATTGAACTGATCTCTTTTTTCAGAACATTTTCAGAGGTATCTGATATAAAGCTGATCTATCCTAAAAGTAGTACTGCAAAGTCTGCATTATGTCTGCAAAGATGAAAACACCAAACTGAAACAAATCAAAGCAAGACTGCAAAAAAATGGGGTTAGAATTACTGAGGCATCCTCCCCTTATATTGTTACTGCAAATGGGGGATTGGGAAATGGAATTAGTATTGCTCAGATATCTAATTTATTGGATAAATTTGGAAAGGTTCTTGCCATTAGTTCTATCATTCATAAATCCTATTGTGGGGCTCACCTGGACTCAGAAAATGCAGCATTACTTGCAGTATCAAACATCCAAGGAACAGTTCTTCACAAAGAATTAGAAGATGACAAGCCATGCATTTTGCATGCCTTTTTTGTGGAAACTTTTGTATATTTTGAAGAAGACAATGAGATAATAAGTTCACATGATGAATTTCCAAGTGGATTATTCATGATTTTATAACAAAGAAAGAAGAGCAAACTCTTTTACAAATCATTGAAGAACAAGAATCAACTGCTCCTTCCACTGTTGTCTATGAAAAGTTGAAAAACAGGACTGTTCTACATTATGGTTATCGATTCCAGTATGGTAGTAATGATGTAGACTTGACTTCACCATTGTCTGATGCAGGATTGCCATCCTTTGCAAAGAAGCTTATACAAATGCTTGTGGCAACTGGATACTTGACTTTTGAACCAAATCAATTAACTGTTAATAAGTACGAACCCATTTGATGAAATCATTTCTACTATTAGTTTAGGATCAGTCACTGTGGTAGAGATGACCCATAGTATGGACACCCAACAAATTTCAGTTCAACCAAGAAGTTTGATAATTTTTTCTGGTGCTGCCAGATACCACTGGACCCATGGTATTAGACAGAAAAGAAGTGATGTGATATATTTCAAAGATTCCATTCCTATACCTATATGTAATGCATGTTTTCCATTCCTATACCTATATGTAGTGCATGTTTTGATGCATGCATTGCAGTGCTGCATCATTTTTCCACTGATGAGAGAAGAAATGGTGTGCAAGTAGTACTCCAGGTTACTCGCATTGGAGGCCTGGTGCTCATATATGTTTGGGCAGTGGAGCAAAAGTTGAACAACGCGCCCTCTCATTACATCAAAGGTGCTAGCCAGCAGAAGCATAGTAGTGGTAAGGAAAGCAAATCTGTGAAATGCACAAAAACATTGATTCGTCACACTGTGAAAGTGAATGCTCACAGTCGATGAGAAATAACATTATGTGCACAAAAACAGAACGGAGTTTGAACAAGATGTGTTGGTTCCATGGAAAATGAAAGCTCATGAAAAAGAAAGAACAAACGCAACTGACCAAAATAAACAATGCTCAGTGTTTTACAGATTTTATCATGTTTTCAAGCAACATGAACTTGAGCACCTGTGTTGTTCTCTTCCAGAATGTACAATAGTTAAATCTTACTATGACAGTGGAAACTGGGCAATTGTGCTTCAGAAAAAATAAAGTGCGGATATGTATCTTGGTGTGAAATCTAGTCATAGTGTTCTTACATTGTGCATGTCCCTTGTTATTGAATTATGCATAACAGAATTCTTGAAAATTAAATTATATTATGTTGCGTATGTGGTTCACTGTCTACAGCTCAGCTGTAAGTATGTTTTAGTAATTTTTTAGAATTGCTGAATGAAATGAACTTCCTGTTTGATGCTGAATGTTGTTATGGCTGAAAACAGATTGTTGCTTCAGAAGACCACTGAAGCAAGCCATTTATATGAAACAGGAAACCCAGTGAGTATACACCTCATATCTACTGTATGCATTTACAAGAGTCTTGTGTTGCAAGTTGATTTGGGGAACACTTGAAAATCATTATATTTTGTGTTTGTGCTTAATCACAAAAGGAATGCAGATTAAGTTTTTTCAAGTACAAGAAAAGTTGCAGTTACAAAGCCTTCGCTTTTGTATTCAATGCTGTTCTATTCAGAAATTTGGTTTGTTCAAAAATGTGCTAATGTTCAGTTTTCAATTTTTGATTCTTGTACCAACCTGTTGTGGTGAATAAAAATTTGTTACAAAACCATGGATACATTTCATGATGTCAAGTGTTCTATGTTGAAAAATTGCATATTGTGAATTCATGGATTGGTCCCAAGCCAACTCAGCGTTAATTTCAAAATATTTGGCAAATATGTACAGGAACATATTCACCCAGTATTGTGTGCTCCGTGGAATATATTTGAAATTTCCTCATAACTGCTTCTGTCAAATATAGAAACATTTTCATTCTTTTTTGCAGAGCATTTTGATTTGTTCAGTTGAAGCCATGTACCCAACATTTTATCCCCACTTACAGAAAAACAGCTCCTGAGTACATGCCTATCAAATCATTAATCTTTATTGAAACATGATTTAAATCATAAAGCTTGATAAAATAAAATAAAATGTTAAATTATAACATGCTGCAAAGTCCTGTGTTACTGGTAGGGAATGCATTTTTTACTGCAAATTACTGTCGATTCAGTCAGAATGCCATTTGTACCACACTTTAAGCAAGTATTTGAAGACTCAAATTTTTTCTATTTTTCAGTATGCAAAATAACATGCGATCAAAAAGAAGCAACTTAACCATCTTGAATCTAGTATATGTTTTGTGTTTCTGACAGGGGCATAAAGAGGGGGGTAGGGAAGCCCAAATCCCTAGATGCCAAATCATTGTGGGGGGGGCAACAAAAAGTTCCA
>Ga0210059_1010096_pt1 | contig 14636 bp, 4 predicted proteins | sample Ectturendosymbi2_FD_188042 | JGI IMG/M metagenome (GOLD analysis project Ga0210059, IMG submission 188042) | Ecteinascidia turbinata endosymbiont from Florida, USA - Sample 2 (SPAdes) (version 2) | ecosystem: Host-associated > Tunicates > Ascidians > Unclassified | place: Key West, Florida...
TGATTTTACCATAATATGTTTTTTTTTGAGTTTTTTTTGGTTTATATTGTCGTTTTTGTTTTGGCTTTTTTTTCGCCCAATCGCAAAAGTGACGGCTGGGCGAACTGACGGCTAGCTTTACTCTGGTCACTATGCTACCAGGACGGTACCGCTTGAGTGATAAACTGAGCGCTTTATTGGAATATTAAGTGAAATTGCTGACCTCTAAAATATGAGACCACTTCTTGTATGTCAGTTGCTTTTCAGAGTAAATGATTAAAGTGGCTATTGTTTTTTGTAACCTTAATTTAAGGTTTTTGGTTTAGCCTTAATCCAGGGCTTAAGGCTTAAACACTAACGCTAAATGCAAACTGTAAATATCAAGACTAAACTGTCAACACTAACACTAAACCCTAATCCAAAACCTTCACCTTAAATCTAAACCCGTGTCTGCTTTTAGAAAGTTTTAAAGAATGTACAGCAATAGCGTTTCCAGTGGTTCCAAAACTTTCATCATACAAAGTGTCTTGTACTATCAACAAAACATACGACCAAGGTGTGACTTGAACTGTCAACCCATTGCACAACAGCACTGGTCACTTTACCACTCAACCATGTTGACAGTGGTATTAAGATCTCCAATTCAGTTCTATATTGTTATAAAACCAGATGTAAGATATGGTTTTTCATTCTTTTCAAGGTGAAAACCAGATACGGTTGTTTAGACATTGCCACTAAAAATATCCTGGCTCCCGAACACTTTGGGTCCCTTGTGCATATGGCAATGTAAATTGCCATGGTTAAAACATTTGTATTTTTGGCCATAAATTTTTTAAAAACAGCCATGTTTGCCATTTTTCATGAAGATCTTGTCCACAAGGTATGGAAAATAATATATCTGGCAGCCCTGGACCAAACTGTTGTGAGCATGATCCGCAGTTGTGCTATGGAAAGAAACACTGGATTTGTGGTGGACAACAGCTTGTTGCTGATTTTATGATCATGGTAAATTTTTTTTATAGAAATTTGTAGGAACATATGGCATCTTTTATAAAAAAACTTGAAATCATTTGTGCATTATGTGCCAGGTAGGTGTTTATAAGTGTAATGTGGTTGTATGAAAACTAATACATTTTAAGGAAAGATAAGATGTCCAACAACTATATTAAACCTTAGTAATTTCCATAGCTGGTTTCTAGTTTGACTACAGGTGCTACATGTTTTTAGTGGTTAAAGTCATTGTAACATCCTGTCAAATATGACTGTGTTAACACATTCATTACGAGATGCTTTTTCACAAAAACATTATGCAGGGTACTATGTGGTTTTCACAATATTTTGCTATTGTTGGTTGTCACCTAATTTGCTAGTACTTCAAAACATCTGAAAGCAGTACAAAATGGCATTAGATACATAATTTCATTTATAAAGGAATGACTTATCAGGTTCTTGTAAAAAAATTATTCTTGCACTACAACCTGCATGTAATACTCCAAAGCACTTACTAACTCCTCACCATTGTGTGGCCATTTGGATCCATTACCTGACTTGCTAGGCTACCTTACAACATCTAAAAGCAGTTCAAAATGGCATTAGATGAATTAATTTTGCATTTGCAAACAATCACTTGAAGGCAAGTTTATTATAAACAAACTTTCCCACCCTAGACAGACCGCTTTCAGCATTCCATATATTTTCTATGACAACTAGATCTTCTCTGTAACAAGTTCCACCCTAATACCACAAAGTTGGAAATGAAAATTCTTCTTGCAATCAGCTTTCCATAGGGAAGCATCAGTTCACACAAATATTTGTTTTTTTCTCTTCACAGTGTGTGTATGTGCATTTATGAACTTACAGGAGCAAACAGTTATGGCTGGAACTCAAAAGAAGCCAGATATGTATATCTACATAGGCTGGTACCAGATAGTGACATCATAAAGTACATTGATCAACATAGACTGGTATTGAAACTGTTGAAGAACACAAATTTTTTTCTGCAGCTTCTCAAATGTTTTTTTCAAGCAGCAACCATTTGACGAGCAACATTGGGAAAACTCTGAATTAAAGTGGAATCATGCTATGTATACAAATGTTTTGAAAACAACTGCTGTTGTTGTTAAAAAGAAATCGATGAATGTAGCACAAGATGTTGAATGGCCACACACTGTCTAGTTTTTGCTTATTTTAGATAGGTTGACTTCAACATGAACTTGCTGTATTGTTGGTAATCCATGTCCAAGTGTCAGGGGCTTGTAGTGGTTCCTGATCTTTTGTCTGTTGTCAAAGACATTGGCATGGGCTATAGACATAATAAAGAATGTCCTTTGCTTGTGCAACCCAGCATTTTATCTGTAATGCTTTAGGCATATTTTGCTGTACAGGAATGAAAATCTTGTGTATTCTATTTATTAAACAATTTCAGTATTGATGTTAAGAATTCACACTGATTTTTTTCAAATTTTCAGTAATTTGTGGCTTTTCATCAGCAAATGTTAATATTTGTTTGTAACAAATGTTATGTTACTGCGTAAGGACAGATTCTTTGGCAGTTAGCGTGATAAACTTGTACTTGGTTTGTGGTTGCTGTCAAATGAACTTCTTTTTGGACAACTCCATGCTTGCAACAATGGCAGTAAATCATATTTATAACATTGCAGGCAGTAAAACACCATACAAACAAATCATCTCTAAAGTTACAAATTACCATATTAAATTCTGTTCAACTGTTTTATACTGGTGGTTGTTTTATTTAAAAAAGGTTGAAAATATGACTCTTCTTTTCATTGAGTTTTGCATTAAGTTGCCTGTTCCAGCAGGAAGCAGTCGATTTGGATGCAAAAATTATCAGGTGCATGTGTAACCAAGTTGCGCATATCTTCTATCCCATGGTTTATCCTTCCTATTGCTACTGTTGATATTTGTAGATTGTAGGTTTGTTTAAGTGTACTATAAAATGAAGATTGCGTTTGTAGTGATTCTTGTCTTTGTAATAGCAGGTGGGTATCGTGTTTTTTCAAGCAGTGTTATTTTTTGTTCAATTAAGTGTAAATATTTTCCTAAGGCAAAAGTTTTTTGTTCAAGTGTAAATATTTTCATATTTTCCTTTTCCTAAGACTTGGATATTTTGTGATACTCGTGAATATTATGAAATGGTTTGTTTGTGCTGAAATTTCACAACATTAGTTGTCAAATTGCTCTACTTTAGTTAGCACATTCCTGTAAATAACATTTACAACCTGACTGCAAACAGTTTTTGCAGTTATGATATCATACTTTTGATCATAGCAGAATCATTGTCAAGAGCAATGTACCTTTTTTCAAATATTTGTTGTTATGTGATGTTGACTTGTTTAATTGACTACATCACCTTTCTGTTTTTTTTTTCTAGCAAATTAATTTTTTCATTTGCAAACTTCTGAGTTGTTGAAACTAATTGAAACTTGCAATTATCAAAGTATCAAAATTTTATAAATAAGCTCATGCATCCATTTTCAGAAAATTTCAAGTTTGTGCATTAAGGTTTTTGGGTTGTGTCTGGAGTATTTAATATAAAGAAGTTGTGAAAAAGCCACCCTATTATTAAGTAACGATGATCCTTATTGCTTATAAGTAAATTGTCATTTCTACAAAGCATTAGATTATACTTTCTGCATGAACTTCACATATGTATTGACATGACTCTGCTAAATTGGAAGACCTTGCTGTCTCCTTCCATAAACTGTTTCGGTCACTTGGTTTGATCATACAATGTAGATGAAGAATTATAAGTTGCATGTAGAAATTTTGTTTTTGATTTTGTTTCTCTTATTAATGTATTATTGTTTTCATTTCAATCTGGATGACAATAATAAGCTGGCGATGTCACAATGGTTCTGTCAGTGTTGCACCCATTTTTTCCGCTATGACATTTGTATACTCTTGTAGCCAGGGTCAGCAACATACAGTCTGTGGGCTGGATGCGGCCTGCCAAGCAAAATCATCCAGCCTGGAGCACCTCTACATCTTATGGCCCGCCTGGTGTTGTTATATTTTATCAATCTGCCCTCTTTGCATTGCTTGTATTGCATACTTATGAGGAAAAACTTATGAGAAACCGCACTGTTCTATAAATTTGCTGTATTTCATATTTTGGGCTATCGTTATGGACTGTGAAAATCAGGAGTTAAGTTTAACAACATCATAAACCGCAAAGGGAACCAAATTGTTTGTGGAAAATTAGTACGGCCTGCCATATCACGCAGAGTTTGTTTTTGCCCCTGACTGGGGAAAGGTTGCCGACTCCTGATCTATAGTCTACTCTAAGAAAATTTTTCTTCGCATGAAAGTTCAAACATTTATCTAGGGAACTTGCCAAGCTTCTTTTAAGTTAATGTCGAATGAAAATATATTGTTTTTCTGAAAGAAACAAAGTCTATGTGTTTTAAAGCTCTTTCGCAAGCCAGAAGAACGAAATTAAAACATGGGTGCGTGATGCGACGGTATCGCGGCTGTACTCTGAAGGGGCGTGGAAAATGCGTGTGTAGCCGCTTGAGAGCTTGCAAGAACCCATTCACCTACAGAAGGAAGTTGGAATGCAAGAACTCAGCAAGTACGATTATGCTTGTTTGCAAACAATGACGTTTTTGATGATTACGAAAACTTCACATTGAATTCGATCTTCTAGAACATAGGTTCTCAAAGTGGGGTCCGTGGACGCCCAGGGGGTGAGAAATCAGTGTTGGGGGTCCGTCAAGTGACAAACACTTCAAGAAAGTAAGAGTGATGAAGAGCTTGAAAACACGTTCGCAGTAAACCAAAACCAATAATGCTAAACCTCTCCTTTGGGCGTTGGGTATTGCTGTTTTCACTTATTGAGTAGACCAACTTATTTGGACGTTTTGAGCATAAGCGTATCGGTACTATCAAAAGTCATTGTTACATCAATGGCGTTGTTTGTTAATCTTCATTATTACCTCACGACTTCAAAAGTCAACAGAACAAAAAGACAAGTTATCCATCTTAGTCCAAGCACAGCTTGAGACAAGAACACGTAACATGAGGAAAAGGAGTTGAATGGATGATAGATCCATTTTTAACTGACCTAAAGCAGTTGATGACAAAGAAGATTTTAAAGAAAAATCATATGTTTGTGTGCCGATACTTCAGCTAAGATAAAAATTCTCTTCACTTTCACTGTTGTGTTTCTAGGCTTCTCAGCTGCAAACTTACAGTACTGTGACTATGATGGCATTGAAAAAAGTCCTTCCTTTTACTACTACTTATCAGTGTGAGGACTGTTTGTCAAGTTTGGTGAAAATCAAATAAAAATATCGAAACAGAATTGATGTGAGACAAGGCTTTCTTCAAAATCAAGGCTAGAATATCAAAGCTTGCAGGAGAATGTTGTCACGAGCACAAACCTGACTGAACCTCAGATGAGGCCGTTTAGGAAACAACTGCAAATATTAGCATGAATAAGAGACGTGTGAGTTTGTGTAGCCCGTTTGTTGTCTTCTTCGTTGTTTCCAGCATTCGGGGTCCGCAAAAAGTAAATACGTGACTTAGGGGTCCGCGAGATGAAACAGTTTGAGAAACACTGTTCTAGAAATAGCTCTGTGCTTTTCTGTTTGATGTATGAAGTCACGTTGTTGGAAATCTTTTGCAAATCATGAACTTTTTCCGCAAGCGGAGTCTTGAAGTCTGAAGCTGCGAAGAACTCAGTTATGGATTGAGCATTTGCAAATGTTTTAATTGTTTTAGTGTTATATAAACCACCATTAACAATCATTTCTCATATCAAGGATTGTCTTCTCGCAGAGACTATATTACATGGCGTAACTACTTCAGTGGGAGATGTGTAAACTGCAAGAATATGACCTAACTCACCCTTCCTACTGGAGTGTTGCGAATGAAGCAGCTCTGTCAGGTTCCAGACCCGCTCAGTTTCAGCAAACTCTTAATACAAGCTGTTTGCATCCTAACTTCCTTCTTCACCCCTAAAAAAGTTTTTTTCTGACCTCCCACCCCCTGCAATTTATAATCAAGAACTAACTTTCACACATTTAGAAAGGAATTTACATTTTTTTAATATATGTGCAAAAAGATCAAATGTGTGGACAAGAAAGAATGACACAGATAGATATTTGAATATATCTACAAAAATTATCATGATGAAAAGCGGAATCCACTCATATATATTATGCTTAGACTATACTAGAATTGCCCAGAAAAGTAGTCACCAGGGGTGTAGTGGGGCGGGAATCGCGTTCCACACCTTTTTCACGTTTAGTTTCAAAATGAGTTTCAGGCTGTTTTAAAATGGCTATTTTTTCGGTGCGTACCTTTTTTGTTAGCACTACATCCATGGTTATCACGTCACAAAAGCAATCCCAATATCTAGTTCATTAGAGCAAGATCTACTGTACAAGCTCGTAAATGAGAAGAGTAGATTACAGTCATGTGCACGCGAATAATTAATTAACTTCGTGACAGAGGATTGACCTGAGCAAAGCTCACGTTTAGGGGGTGAATAGCGCGGTCACTCCCCCCCAATTTTAGACAGAAATTATTATTGAACCGTTATACAAAGATCGTCATGAACGCCTAAACCAATCATTTACTAGAGTTCGTAAATACGTTTCTGGTTCCAGCTCAAGGTTCCCAGCAAACAGTGGAAGTTCATCCCAGCAAACTGTGATGCTGTAGTTCAGGATAAGGCACACGATGCAGGTCAGAAATGTAATCGCTCCCGAACCTGGTCAGTTCATCCTAAAGCACCAACGTTCAACACAAAATCGATTCTGACGTTTTTCTCTTACCCTGCGCAGAAGATGTCTGCTGCTGTTCTATCTTACGGTTGTCGACCGTTGTGCCGAGCAAATGACTTGAAAACTGGACAGATTTCTGCAGCGCATTGGTAAAAAATGTGTTAATGCAGGTTGTTCGGCACCATCGCGCAGGCTCGCCTGAAATTAATCGTTAGCTTGTTTATTTTCTAACAGAAAGGAGTTGCTCGAGTCGGCCTTGTCGTAACGGTGGTCTTTGCATGGACATGCCTGTCGGATACAAGTGCGAATGCAGTGGAACTGGATATTACGGAACCAACTGTCAAAGAGGTATTTGCGCTTTATCTCACTTTTATCTGTTCATTAAGAAGAAATACTTCCGAAGTTTACGTACCGTAATTCACTTCCGCAGTTTACGTACCGTAATTCACTTCCGCAGTTTACGTACCGTAATTCGCTTGCGTATAGATCGCAAGAAATTCAGACCCCATCGAAATACAAAGGCAACTTCTTTCGTTCTGCTTCAGTCAAGAGGAGCTGGTTGTCGTGTATAAGCCGCAGGCGATATTGATCTCATCAAAACACTTTGTCACAAGTTGTCGTGCGACTGAAAAAGATTGCCGAATGGTGTGGTTTCGAAAGCTAATGACAGCGAGTTGGGCCGATAGGTTTTTTAATTTTTGCGAAGTTTGATAATAATTACCGTCGGAGTTTCTGAATTGCTAAATCACCTGTTTGGCCACGACCGGCAATGTTGCAAAAGTTGCCAGTTTTTTACGATATTACACATTAAATAGCATCAGTAAAAGAGGCCATGAACAAACAATACGGCCTGTAGGTCACAAATGACCAAATAAGCTCTTCAATCCGGCCTGATGAACTTACCCACAAAACAGTGCAACAACAAAGCAAATTCATCTTTTTCAATGACGTTGCATGATTTTACGCAAAAAGCCTGTCCATCAGACGTTAGTGAAATTCTAGAATTTAATGTGCACTGCAAGAGCAAAAGTTTGCCAACCCCTGACGTTTTTGTTTCCTTTGCAAATGTTTTTGATTAAGTTTTTTTGCAATCCTGCCCGGACCTTTTGAAAATATTGAGTTGTCCAGCAATAGCAGCTGGTGTGTTGCTATGGCAGATGGTGTGTTGCCATGGGGATTTCTTCCCAGCTTGCAATTTTCGCAATATTGGATTCATCTGTGAATTGGCAAAGATTTTTAATTAAAATCCATGAAGACACACGGTTGTTTCAGTCCCGTCGCTGCGGAGGGGGGGACTTTGGTGGGCTTATCGCCCCCAAACAAAGCTCCAAGCCCTCCTAAATTGAAATATGAAGCATTATAAACCAGTGGAATTTTTGTTAAATTTGAATGTCAAGTCCCCCGTACAAACGCAAAGCACCCCTATTGACAACTTCCTGGCAACGATTCTGTGCTGTTTGTTGTTTTTTGAACGGTAGCGCTTTTTCTTATGTCTTGATGTTTCTCTTCGCAGAATGTCCCATACCTGATCGAAGGGACACTTTGTTCTGGAAGTTTCCTCCAGCTTGTGTGTCAATTTGAAACTTCGACACTCGAGCTTTTTACTGATTGAAGCCATGCACTTTGCTTTCTATCGTCTCACAAGTTCTGTACTTTATCTACTAATGTCGGTGCATCTATAATTTTGCGTGTGTTCAGCGCATTGTGCAGTGAAACTGTTTTTTTCGTGCGCGCATTCCTCTCGACGAGCTCTTCCTGTAACATTCCACAGTTCTTAGTTGTTTCACAACGAGCAGCAGCGGCGTCCGTCTCTAGTTCAGCTCATTCAGTCCTGTGTCCGGCACTCGTGTCTCTGCACACGCCTAATCTTTGATGTTATGCTTTAAATAGGGTCGAGTCTTGGCTTTCAGGCTCGTAACCAGGGGGACGAAACCCCTCCTAAAATTGTTCCACCACCACCCCGTGGAAAAATGTGTTGGACATTATTTAAAAATATTGGACATAGTTCAAAAAGTTTGGGCCCCCCTCAAAAAACTCTTCGCCCCAGCTGGTTACGGGCCTGGCTTCAACCCAAGTGACACTTGCACTGGACTGGAGCGCAAGCAGCTACCCCCAAGTACCGATGCTGTGCGGCCCTCGCAGTGGCCGCCAATGCTTCCCGCCATGCAGCGCTGTTGTTTACAAAAGCCCTGTTCATAAGCCTCGCGTCACTGAGCGTCACAAGCTCAGTATAAATACAAGCTTTGCTTCGTGCCAAACAATAATTTGCCGAGTCTGTTCTTCCTGTGTTAAGTCAAGCCAGTCTCGCGGAGGCAGCGTCTGTTCGTAGTTCGTGGAGGCGTTTCACAGGTTGCGGTTCGAACGAGTCCAGGGAAGCAAGACTTGGGTCAAGTCGAATGTGGGAAGATGCAGTCAACACGTTTGTCCAGGGGTCTCCAAAATTTTTTGTCCGAGTGACCTATGTCGTGTTGTAATTGCTTCGGGATATATGTTGCATTCTGCCAAATCTACAAATCTGTCGTAAATATTTAATTTCCTTTGTTGAAAAAAAGGTCTTTGCTGGCAGATGAAATGGCTTCGCGGCCCGTACTTACGAGACCCCTGGTTTAGTCTATTGATTGGGGAGAGCAAACAATTTAATAGCAACATTCTGGACGGGTGAGAAACATGGGACTGGAGTGGTTGAAACATGTCCAAACCAGCTTGGTTGCGGTGAAAACAAACTACTATGTAAAAAATGAATTTTTCTTCCAGTCAAGAAACCTGGACAGTTTGCAATTACCATGGTTCACAGGCATTGAATGGAAAACGTTTGCTTCCTAGCATCGTTTAGTCAGAGGTACGCATTAAAATCAGTAATTGTCTTCAGCATCAAAGCAGAGCCTAAGGTGTCAGCTTACGCCACAGCTTTTGTGCAGCGCGAAGATATTTTGAATTGATTCTTAGACGCGAGTTTCTGTCAAGTGAATTTTTATGCTTGTTATGCTATCAGACAATGCTGTATCAGAATCTACGGTGACTTGTTGCAACGAAATTAGAACAGCAGTGGCAAGGGATAGTGTTGGGAAGCTACAGTATTTGTGTGCGCTTGCGCGCCAGTTGAAAGTGTAGGCTACGCAGAGGAAGTTTAACACCGCGTGGATTAATCATCGTTTACATGCATTTTTCAATCATTTCAGACGCTTATTTTCAGAAGTTTGGGAAACTGTCGCTGGTTTGTAACTGCGTATGTTAAATACGAAAAGTTGTTACTTCGCCTCGTGTTTCCAGGCGCATCTTGGTTACAAAAGATGTTTTCAGAGGGGCAGATATCCTTGCCTGTTGTCATTGATCTGGTGTTTTGTGTACAAGCCTAGTACAAGAGTTTATTGCTTGAAAGCATTACAGTAATCTCCCGGTTAAGTTCGCAACTTGAATCTGACCTGTTTGTGGGAACTTCGGAGATAGGTGCGAATTTAGCAACTGTGCTTTTTACTGCATCAACAAAAAGATGCTGATTATTAGGGCTAATGTTTGGAGGGGTACGCGACTTTTCGGTCTTGGTCGTTTCGGTCTCGAGACTTTTCAGTCTTAATTGGTCGTTTCGGTTTCGAGACATTTCGGTCAGACTATGAAATCTTGCAAAAATCTCACATGTTCGCTTTTTAATGCAAAAGTACTTCAATCAATAAAAGGTTTTGTTTAAAAAAATAGAGACATGGTTCAAGATCCAACAGTCAATCAACATAAACACATGGGCGTCGGAAGGGGGGCAGGGAGGGGCCTTGGCCCCCCCTGGATTTGAAATTATTAGCAAAAAAAGGTTGTTTTTTCAATTTCGAGGGGTGAAAACCAAATTTCACTACTTTTGGCCCCCTTGCAAAAAATTTTGGGAAAATCCTCTCCTGGCTTACCCCCTGGGAAAAATCCTTCCGACACCCATGCATCAACATATGATTTTCATTATCATCAGGAAGCAAAATCATTATCGACATTTTCAATTAAATACAAATACTTCAAATTCGTAATCACAATTCAGATATCACAATCATGATTCCTCAAAAGGGAGTTGGTATAACACCAGCTAGCGCGGCATTTCGCCTGCCTATATAATCGTTTAAATAAACAAATGTAATCAGTTGTTCATATACAGAAATGTCTCCAGACCGAAAAGTCCTGTTCCGTGTTTGGAGACTGATTGATGCACTGACTGAAGCGAAATATTCTTTTCAGCAAGACATAAATTTTTCATTTACATTATGCTATTCAGAAAAAATGTCAGGCAAAGCCAAGCGTTTAAGTGAGTCGCAGAGATTGGAATTAGTCTTTCAGTTGAGTCAGGCAAATCATTCAACTGATCCAAGTGAACGAAGCATAGCGCGAGAGTACGGAATCAGGCTGCTATCAGAAAAGTCTGTGCGAAGCGGGAAGTTATGCGTAAACGTTCTGCTGTAATGTCTGAAGACACAAAAAATTCAGGTTTGTGCGTCTGTCCGCGGATTTACAGAGCTGGAAGGTAAGGCATATCTTTGGATTGATATTATGCGTCGAACAAACTGCCCGAGCAAGCTATATTTGGATTGATAGTGTGCGTCGAGCAAACTCCACTTTCATTCACCATCTTGAAAGCAAAACAAATTGATGAACAATTATCAATATCACAGGATGATTTTGAACCTTCATGGCTGTGTTTTAGCTGATTTACAGAATGCCAAGGATTGAAACAACTTCTTCACGGTAGGAGGGCAGAGGTGGACAGAGAAGACCTTGAGTTTTGGATGATGTCAGTGAGGTGCTGGAGATCAGAGCCGTATCAGCCGCACTCCACCCCCCAATTGGGGGGCATGCTGTCACATGGGCCGAAAATTCAGTCCCGTTGCCACTTAGCCTCCAAAGAAAGCTTCGACCCCCCATGTTAAAATATGAAGCACTAGAAATCAGTGAAGTTGGGGGGCACTTTGAAAGAAAAGTTCTTATACATTACAGTTACTTTGGGCCCCTTTGAAAGCAAAGTATTTACACATTACAACTGCTGTTGGGAGCCCCTTTGAAAACAAAGTAGCCTGCTTATGCAATACAGTTGTTGTTGGGCCCCTTTGAAGGAAAGGTACTTTACACATTACAGTTGCCATTGGGGGCCCCTTTGAAAGCATAGTGAGCCTACGTACACATTACATTTGCTATTGTATTGTGGGTTTCACTGAAAGCTTAGGACTTACACATTGCAATTGCTTTTGTGGTCCTTTGAAATCAGAGTACTTACACAATGCAGATGCTGTTGGGTGCAGTGTTGCCACTTCTGATGTTTCAACATCAGATCTGATGATTTGAGAGAAATTTCTCATGTCTGATGTTTTGGCAACAAATCTGATGTTTAGGCTACTGAGCTATTGTTTTTCCCCAAAATTTTCCACAGTTTTAGGGTGAAAATGAGTTAGATTAATGATTTAAGTTTCTTTCATCAATTTCTTACCCTCGTGTGTCAGGTAATCGTTAAAACTGAAGCCCTCTTCATTAGCGTCGGGAATAACATTTGCGTTATGCCCAAATAACCGACTTTTCCATTTAATGACAATGCTTCTCTCCGTTTCGAATTCAGCGTGGGTTATTGCACTTTGTTAGTTATTGGTGATAGAAGTACTATTTGGCTTATATTAAACTGTAGGCCTACTGTAAAAATCTGATGTTGAAAAAAGCAACAATCTGATGTTATCGCGACTGACCCCAGTGGCAACATTGGTTTCGGGGGCTTCGCGGTCACGACTTTGCCATGATGGGCCTCGCGTTTATTTATTCGGCCCTGCCTACATGCCTAGTTGTAGGCTATACGTCCAGAAGTCAGACTTCCACTTGATCAACGTGTTTTGTGTAGTGGTTGTTGTAAAAAATGTACTATGTCTAGTCCATGTAGTCTTCTCTTATTTTGTACTGCACAGCAGCAAGATACCTGTGGTGCTTGCCACCAGAGCTACACATTTGAGCAGCCTGCTGTTCAGACAGCCAGATGGAGTTAGTTGTGTAGTTAGAAGAGTCTATTTAGCGATCATTGCTAAGTTGTCTCAAAGCAGAGTAGTGCAGTTAGTGAATTATGGATGTTAACCGTTGCGTCCACGTAGGCCCTAGTCCAACAGTGCATAACCTGCGGCCTTCGATAATGAAAATTGCGCCCGTCCACATGTAATTTAAAATATAAGATTTGACGGCCGTGTTGGCGTATATTAAAGCAAAACAAACACAAGGCAAGAAAATCAGTCGACACGATGCGTAACAATCTGGATTGTGATGTTTCTTTTTTATAAATTCGTTAAAATGTTTGATATTTTATTATACGTTTAGGCCCAAGTCAATGACATGTACCGGATAAAACCTATTCTTTAATTAAACGTGTCTCATAAATATAACTCGAACTCATTGGCGGCCGTACTTCGTGCAAATAAAAGTAGTATGGCCGACAATAGCAAAAGGTTGTAAACCCCTGCACTAGTCTATATTTGTTAACATTTATACGACAAATCAAACAAACAGATGAATAAGCTCTTCTGGTGATTATATTTTATTATCAGTCAACGTTTCGCCCAACTATTCAAGTGGTCTTCTTCAGGGCAATGTTTTCAACCACAAAACATGTAGCATACCAATAACAAGAAACAATGAGTAGTATAACGTACAAAGACGAAAAACGCAAAGCTGGCCAACTCGTTATAAGAATGGTGACAGCGTGTCACAGAAAATACCTGGAAGTGTAAAATGAAAAAACGTTGAAAAATGATGAAGCGCAATAACACAACAAAATAGGGCAAAGCCTACATTGGAATGTATAAGAAACCGGTTAAATAGCGTAAAGGTATGTGGTAAAATAAAGAACAAGTGTAAAATAGCGAACCAATAATGTGTAAAACTGTGTGGTGAGAGTTGGCAAATCTATAGGCACAAAGGTGGTCAATAAGAAGACAAATTCAAAGTCCGGTAACGGATAAGCTTCACTCAGGGAAATTTAATCACCAGAAGAGCTTATTCATCTGTTTGTTTGATTTGAAACCTGGCGGCAAACGCTACGAAACAACATGAGTAGCAAAAAGAACAGCATTTATACGACATTTGAGATACAAAATGTTATTAATCTAAACATGTGCCGTGCACGAGGAGATTAACACAAGTCTAGACATCAGAAAGTTTATGCATGCGTATTTCGGCCAGTTAAAAGCCCAATGCGCACGCTTTATAAGCATGTTTCGCTTAAGCTCATGGTAAAGTTTATCAATTTGCGCTATGGTGTGGTATGGTTCAATCATGCATTTTTGTGACTCAAATCACGAAATAACACGAAGCAGCAAGAGGAAATGCAATCACATCAAAGATCACTAGTTGATTATATAGTGATAAAAAAATATAAAAAATAAGAAATTTCACGTTTCGCAGCTTAGTAATCGTGTTCTAACATGTTGAATCACAAAGGATTGGAGAATAACCACCTGGGTCAAGTTCTCAGCCAGCCCTGCTGCTAACACAAACCAGATTTTAATTGAAGACGTTTTACAAGTAGTAATAAAAGTAACAAAAAGCGTCAAATCAACGTCAGGTGAAATAGGCATAAAAACAACAACAAAAAACAGTGGGGAAAAGCATGCCTATGTACAGGGGGTGGGGTGAGCAACTATAGAGGCAGATAGGAGGGAAAATAGTGGCATCAGCGCAATATTACGGAATGGGACAAGAATATAAAACGAAGATCAAACAGAATGTGACAAGCATATAAAACGAAGATCAACAGGAAGTCTGGCAAGATAGCAGGACTTTTTTATATTTTTTGCCAAATGAATAAGGCGAAGATGATTTCAATTTTTCCGGAATGTTAGACCAAATTTTCGGACCAATATACTTTAGAGAAAGCTGACCCAGAGATGTTTTTATTCTGGGTAAATAATATTT
>Ga0210059_1010097_pt1 | contig 14634 bp, 5 predicted proteins | sample Ectturendosymbi2_FD_188042 | JGI IMG/M metagenome (GOLD analysis project Ga0210059, IMG submission 188042) | Ecteinascidia turbinata endosymbiont from Florida, USA - Sample 2 (SPAdes) (version 2) | ecosystem: Host-associated > Tunicates > Ascidians > Unclassified | place: Key West, Florida...
TTGCTTAGTTGGGAGACCGACCTGTGCTCCTGCAACAACTAGGTTGACCCCTCAACTAGTAGGGACCTCTGCAATAACCTACAACCACCAGCCCCTACAGTAGCGTGCAGAGGGGGGACGAACGGGGCAACGGTCCGGAGCATCCAAACAGTGGCGTAGCCAACCCCAAAAAAATTTTTCTGGGGTCAAAATGTGTGACTTTAGGCGAGCAACAGTATCTCTGTTTGGCCGCTTCTCAAAGCACGAAATAGCTAGTGCAATTACAACTGTTCTTGCACACTGCAATTACTCCAAGAAAGCACAAGGCTGGTCAGTCGCCCTAGGGATACGACGCTCTGCAATTATCGGACTTGTACAAGCTATTGCAATCAGTAGAAAAGAGACACTCTCGACCGAGTCTTTTACCAAAACCTTGTAAATTGGTACTGCAGCCTTCTTACCAGGCGCACAGTGAGCTGAAGAGCTGCAGGGAACACACCCAGAACACAAATATAAGCCGAGTGAAATGAAAGCAGAAATTGTTCAAACACAGTCGTAGCGCTACAAGACAATTGCAGTTATAGAGCGCTAACAACAAACCACTGTATCAATACAAATAAAAGAGACTTTCTGAACGCCTTTCAGTAATTGAAAAATCTCTTATGGAACGCTTGCAGCTGGCTGAAACAGGTTTTGAGCATGCATACAACACAATCTCAGATCTGACATCTGATCTCAAAGGTGTTGAGAAAGAGTTGGCAGGAATGCGCGAGAACGCAAGGAAGTCTGAAATAGTCTCTGAATTGCGATCAAAAGGATATAAACTTCTCTCTCATGGTCTACCTTTAGAATCTCCCGAGGAGACTCCAGAACAAAGCGATCATGTGATACGCTCATTTCTCATCAATTCCTTGCGATATTCTGAATCTGACCTTGCAAAAATATCGTTTGCCAATGTTCACCGACTTCCAAAACATAAATCGGCTCTACAACCCTCCAGCTCAACTTCTTCACAGGCTCCAGCTAAAGAGTGAAGTTTGTCAAAATGAAAGACAAAAATATGGTTTTAAAACTGGCACCAAGACCAAGACAGTTTTGAAAAGAATATTGCAAAACATCTGCCACGGTCCATGCACGAACAGCGCAAGTCCTTCTAAAGAAAGCTTCCAAACTATTTACTTCGGGGAAAAGGATAAGATGGAAAATTGAAGGTGCGCATTATTGCCTTTACGCCAACGATGAGAGGGTATTGCCAGATTAGTTTTAATTATAAGAAATGGCGTTAAATTCAGCTTTTTTCAGTTCTTCATGTTAACACGAGAAGTGTGCTTGTTCACAACAACACGAGAAAGTTGGATGAAATCGAACTCCTAGCCACAGAATACAAATTTGCTGAGTTCTGTTTAACTGAAACGTGGTTAGATAATTCAATCGATAACGTTGCTGTTCATCTTTAATGGCTATGCTGATCCTTTTCGTCTGGATCGCAATCGACATGGCGGTGGAGTCTTAACCTATGTTAAAAGATATTTTTTATGTTCGCCGTTACGATTTTGAATCAAATGATGTTGAAATGCTGTGGCTTGAACTTAAAACTACAAATTTTCGTTGTCTTTACATTGCAGTGTGCTACCTTCCACCAAATTATAACTCTCTTCTCAAGCAAAAGTTTACCGATTCCCTATCTACTGTATTAGCGTCGCTTCTAGTTGACCATGCATGCTGTGTTCTGATTAATTATTAGTGACTTCAACGATCATTCTGTATTCACACCGATTCAGAAGTAGACAAACCTTTTTCGTACTTGTCAGCATTTGGCTTTCATCAATTTATCGACACTGCTACACGAGGTCGTATGATTCTTGACTGGGCTTTAACAAATGTACCATCGGCAGTCCTATCTCAGGGAGTCCTACTAGACCCTATCAACAATTTAGATCACAACCCCATTTTTATTAAACTAAATTTTTCACTTAAAAACATCGCGTAGTTTCTAAACCATTTTTTGTGTGGGACTATATTAATCGGGACTTCTTAGGTTTGAACAATGCACTGTATGTTGCCCTCGGGAATTCATTATCATGAATTCTCCCAATGTTAATTCAGCTCTTTCAAATATTACAAATGTCATAAACCAAACGCTTAAAGCTTTTATTCCCACATAAAGTTTATTCTTCTAGCAAAAGCAAGCCTTGGTTTACCCGCGAGCTCCGACTTCTAATTCGCAAAATATCTCGCTATTACAAACGCTGGCTTAAAACCAAATACATAAACCACAAACGTCTATACAATAAAACCAGAAACCTAGTTCAACGCAAAATAAAACTGGCGAAACAAAAATATAACGAGCGCTTCATGAACAAACTAAATGTTGTCAATACCTCTCTCATTTATTGGAAGCTTTTAAATCAAAAATGGCAACCGAGTAGAAAACATAGTTACCCATTAAATGCGAATGGAAGACCTATACATGATAATTGTATTAAGCGCAATCTTTTCAATGGATACTTTACTTCCATTCAAATTCTCCAAGTAACGATTACCAAATTTTACCACCTTTGCAATATCTTACCGATCAGCGATTACTATCTCCTGTTATTGAACCTTTCGAAAATTTTCAGGTTTTAAATAATCTGAATCCTAATAAATGCAAAGGATTTGACAAATTGCCTAATCGGATTCTTAAAATTTGTGGTCAGTCGCTCGCTACTCCTTTCAGCCTTCTCTTCAACTTTATTTTCTCTGAGGAATGTCCTACAGTTTGGAAGACTGCTACTGTGATACCTCTTCTTAAAACAGGTTCTCAAACTGAAGTCCAAAATTATCGTCCAATTGCTTTGTTACCATCTCTCAAAGTTTTTGAGAAACTTTTACAAAAACATATTTACAACCACCTAGAACACCATAAATTATTGATTCCAAACAACTCCGGATTTCGGAAAAAACACTCCACTCTTAATTCTTTGCTAAGTACTTGCAACAATTCGTACCAAGCTTATGACTCAAATCCCTCCTCTAGAATAGTAGTACTTGATATATCCAAAGCTTTTGATCGCGTTGATCATACATGTTTGCTCTTTAAAATTCAAGAACTTGGTATAGATGGCCTTATTTATTAAATATTTTATCCTCTTATCTCTCTCAGCTTTCTCAAGTCCTTTTCATCAACAGGACCCTCTCAGACCTCAAATACACCAGTTGTGGTGTTCCTCAGGGATCCGTTTTAGGCCTTCTGTTATTTGTGATTTATGTCAACGACGTTGCTGAAAATATTAATGCATCCATTTCTCTTTTCGCAGATGACACCACTCTATATTATTCTGCCAAATGTCCTATTCACCTGCACAAGGTACTTTCTCAAGATCTTTCCACGTTATACAACTGGTCAAAAGTTTGAAATATTAACTTCAATCCTTGTAAAACTGCCGTTATGACAATATCTAACCAGAGGAATATCCACCCCCTTTATTTTTCAATCAGACAATAATATTCACCTTTCAGAAACCGATACACATAAACATTTGGGTTTAATCTTTCATCACAGTCTCTCTTGGCATACTCACTTTCTCCACCTTCATCAAAAAGTTATGACCAAAACAAATCGTCTTCGCTCATTTTCAAATTCATTACCTCGTCACTCTCTCCTTGCTACCTACAAAACAAACATATTACTGATTTTTGACTATGGAAGCATTATCTATGACAACTGCTCTGATAGCGACGAACATCTGCTAGATAAGGTCCAACTCTCCGCGACCAAAATCATATTTGGCTGTTTAAAAAACACATCCTCTTCAGATGTTCTACTGGTGTAAACCATCGTAGAGAAATATCCATACTCCGCTATTTTTCTATAATAATTTTTCTTTTGGTACCCTGCACTTTCCCTATGAATCTCTTTAGATCGTGCAGCGAATTTACTCCCTACACTTTGCGCCACAATCTAGACGTTCAGATTCCACTTTTTAAAAAACCATTGGCATTTAACCTTTCAAGGCCTGTAGCTTGTGGAATTATCTCCCATTCGAAATTAAATCTTCTCCAAGTCACCCAAATTTCATGAATCGCTTAAAATCCTATTACCATGTTGCAAAACATAGTACCCTCCACCAGGGGCGGCTCGTCTAGACGGGCTGCAGCCCTCCCTGAAAAATCTAAGGCAAAAGATTCCGCCAAACGGCCAAACTCGCCATAAGTTTGGATTTAGTAACGAAAATTTCACAACACAATCATTTTCGGTACTTCCGACACCAGTTTGGCTCAACGTTTCCTAGGAATAAAAATAAACAATGTTTCGCTCATTTCCAACGATGCCGCTTATGCGATGACGTTCTCAACATTCTTGCCGATGAATTTGGCGATTTCGGGGCTGTCTTCGGCACAGCCCTAAAGTAAAGAAACCAAACAATTTGGCTACAAAAACATGGTGGTATATCCGCCTACCGCAAAGCGTTTTTGATATTTTGACGATGAATTTTTAAAGAAAAAACGGAGGAAATATGATCTTCACTGCTTTTTATTACCTGATTTTCTTGGATATTGAATTTTATAATTTAAGTTTAACAATGCTTTTACTAGTACTTTGGCGATATTGGCGGCATCAGATTCAAATCTGGTCGCCAATCTCGGGCTGCGAAAATACAGCCCTTCTTCGTTTATCTCCACTAGTGCAGCTTGCAACAGTAGGCTAAGCTGATGAGCTGTCTAGGTTTGGCGTTTGAAGATGTACGGCAGTAGTTGGTGGATGTCATTCTTGGACAACAAAAGATGTGACTGATTTAAAACATTGAAATATGAAAATTTTGAAGCATGAGAAGTCTGGCAAGCCTATACAGTAAGCATTCAAGTAAAGACCTTTAATATTTTGGTGAGGTGAACATTGCAGCTGTAACTGATTCAGGATACAAACTTTTACTGGAAAAGCATAACAATCCAGTTAAAAAAAACAGAAATTTTGTGTAACATCATAAACTGTTCAAAATTTTTTGGAAAATTGAAACTTCATTTGAAAGAACATGATTAAAGTATGTTACCAGCTCAAACAAAGTGGCACTAGCCTAGGTCTGCTGCCATGACACGGTTTGAATAAAATGCTAAGCTTTGTCCTGTTAACAATAATGTCTAAGTAGTCGAGCGGAATATTCCAAGTCTAGTATGCGAGTGGTGCTCGGTTCGACTCTCGCCTTTGCAGCTTTGGTGGCTGTGGTTATGCGTCAAATTTTTGATGGGGCCGGCTTAATTTTTGTGTTCGTGTTTACGTTTTAGGATTTGATTTCATTAAACTGAAGCGAATGTTTTCTATGTATCAAGGACAACTGAAAATTACGAATTTGATAAGGACTACTGGAGTGACTGGAAACGCCACTAATTATAAAAACAAGCAGGCCGACAATCCCATATGTTCAACCCGAGGTGAAATTTCGCAGCCCTCCCGGCCAATTTCATCACGAGCCGTCACTGCCCAGCACCTTTTGGGAGTTAATCCTCGTTTGACATCTGTCCGTTGTATGCTTCGCCTCGCCCACAGTCCATTAAAATATCAATGAAAAATCGTATCGTACTTGCGTTTGCGGTGATATCGAAACTGAGATTCACCTTTTCTTTCACTATAAATTTCATGATGCCGCACGAGCGATCCTTTCCAACAGGGTCTGCAATATTGTAACCGACAACCAATCACCTGAGCTCTTCGATTGTCTCAGTAACGTTCAGTTGCTGCGTATTTTCTTATCTGGCTTGCCTGGTGATGAGCCATCACATATCTCGGTTGCTGTGTTGATTTTCTTAGGTCTTGTTATAGATTGTGCACCATTTACGGGAGATTCGTGCTTTTCTGTTGTATTTTTTTGATGCCGGTCTGTTACAATTGCAATTATATATATATGTGCCTGATGCCTCGACCTCCGTTTCAGATGTTGTATTCAATACTGTTGATGCGTTCCTGAAGTGATGTATTAGATGCTAGCAATGCAGTGTATTCGTTTTTGCATCTCCGTTTGGTTTTTAATTCTTCTTGCGTTGTTATATTTTCAAAGGATCAAGGACACAACCCGTTTCGATAGCAAATTCAAGGAAAGCGCTTGGCGCTCAAGGACGTCTGACAACCTGAGCCAAGGCGCAAGCAAGCGGAGATGGGCGCCCGCAGACCAAAAGCCCAGTATGAACGAAGCTGAACTGAACTTCTTTCAGAAGTATCAACAATTTAGCTCAGCTGTACGTTATCACACTATTCACTCACTGTTTCGTCAATATTGTTTTATTTCATCACAATAGCGCGTGGCTGACTTTTCGCACCCGCATTTTATAGGACCGCGGGGACAGCAGCCCCAGGGGGTCTTGAAATATCTCACGATTTTCAGGAATCTCTGAGAGTTCTGCTGTTTCCTCATCAAGACGGAACCAAGCTATGTTGGAAATATAATCACACAAACTGGTCCTTGGTTGGCCTCTGGGATGCTTTCCCGAAGGTGTAGCCAACAGGACTCGCCTCGCCAATCTTCGCGGCATTCTGGTCTTGTGCCTGACACATCGTAGCTGGGATCTCTCTATTCGGAAGGAGAATGTGGTTCTACATTCACGGTTTGACAATAGCGTGCTTTCGAAAATTTTTTTGAGAAGTAACAACAAAATCACTTGACTAACTCCGAAACGTTGGTGGCCATAGTCATTATTTGATCACACGTGAACAGGAGGTGCGTTTTCCTGGGTAATTACAAAAAAAGACTTCACAAAAGTAGCCAAGTTATTGCAGTTTAAGTGTGTGAGCCAGCACTAAGGTGAAGCGACGTCGACAGCGGTTATCCGAACACGCATGACTGAGGGATTGGTCAAGCGGCTTTACTTGTTTAACAGCAAGTGCAAAACCTTCAAAGAAAAATTCATTCTTCAACCGAACTGCTTTGTCTTGGGCTGGCCAAGTGCAGAATAAAACGAGAGCGTTACCACGCAAATCTATCATTGCACGTCTCATTCTTGATACCCCTGCTTTAATCAAAGCTAACCAGGTGCACGCCCTTCACAAGCTTCCGTAACCAACTCGTTGCCACAAATCTAGAACTGGGCTTGTCCGGATGAACGGATAAATTGGAAATCCGGAAATCGTCCGGTGGAAGCCAAGACCAGCGTAACCTTCAACAGAGCCGATGGCGGTGAAATCAGACGTCCATGCTTCGGGAAGTTGCTGGCCACGTTCAAGAATGGCGTGGGTCAGATCTTTGGCAGCCCATAGTTGGTCGGGAGTCAAATGTTCGGTCTTGTTGTACCTGCAAAGCAATCGACACCGACATAACAACCACGATTGATGACATGCATCGCGAAGTGTATTCCAAAGTCATCGGTAATTCAGATTTTCGAGCGAGTTGTGAATTAACACGATTGAATAGGAAGTTCTTGATCCAGACATTCTCATGGTGACCCGAACTATTGGGGTGAAAGTAAAACGTTTTGAAGGTCAACGAAACTCACGAATTAGATGGGAATGTCTCAACACGCATCGTTTGTCAGCACTTGATCTGAAAACTAACTTCAGCCGACCTCGAAGCGGTTGCTCCAATACTTTTGAGATGTTGCAGGTCGAGGGTGGAACAACGCAAGACTGATTAGTGGTGAGATTCTGAGTGTACACTGCGTGGTTAGAGGCGAAAAAATATAATAATTTTAATTTAATATGATGCGCCATCTCATCATGCAGAGAAGCGAAGTGAGCCTACAAGCAATGTTCCGTGAGTTTACGGTTGTAAAAACAGTCAGTCAGACCTCGTTTAACTCCGAAAAACCGAAATCATCGCTACCCGATACAAAACTGGTAGGAACAGATTTCTCCCAATGTATTTCACACCTTTAATCCGGATACCTCGCTGTCCGACACGGAAATTTAAGAACGGATATGTCAAATCAATAGAAAAAAAACGTTAAACCGGATTACGCCAACTGTTACTTAGTTGTTTATTAAATCACAATGGAAGCGTGAATGTCATTTCTACGCACAATGAATGTAACAGTGGAAGAACTTGAAGTGCGCAGTTTGTATAGTTCTTTTTCGCATTTGATATCATTCTGAATACATACTAGCTTACGTATATCGATCGGATCTGCTAATAAACAGGAACAAACCATGAGTGTTTCATTTAGCCATGTTCCACATGCAGTCTACATATTTGCTAAGTTGACATTTCGTCTAAGTCTACAGTTTTCTTCTGTTCTCCTTTGAGCGTCCACTTAGGCGAGTTCTACTGTACTACACATCGTCACCTTCGTTTGCGTTGTTGGTATTTGCTCTGGAAAGAATTTCGCTCTTATTCTCTCGGTTCCGATTATCCAGATACCTCGTTAAGCCGACATTATTTGCCGAAACAAGTAGCCCAGATAAAGGAGGTCGACTTGCATGGTTTATAGTATCTGTGCGACAACAGCAATGCTGTGGAGCCACCGGACCACAAATTTCAAGCTCCGGCTCTACCATCTAAGTTTCTGGTTTCAAACCCAGCCATGCAAAATTGCTTGGGCTCCAGCTCCACAGCCCCGGACAACAGTGACTATGTTCGGTTGGCTGATCAGTAACTACATCATAAAAAATAAGCCGTTAAGTTTCTCCGGCGAGTAATACAAAGAACATTCTTTAAGTAAGCAAGTACCTGTACTCACTACAACCGCAGCCTTAGCCGTACTAGGTCGGGAGCAAATGCCCTCTCGAAGAATAACGAAAAATCGAGGCAATATTAGTTAAAAATTGTTAGAAATCTGACATAAGTGCATTAGGTGAAAATTGTGCGAACGTTTGTTAAAGCTTTGCAAAAAGCTTAAAAATCCACTTATAATTTTGAAAGGTGGGCAACCACGCCAACACGGACGGGTTGAAAATAAATTACCTCCAGTGATCGCATTGCTGACCAAAGCGGCTCACCCCGGTTTGCGCCGCGTAGTTTGTGATGTGGACATGAACTGAGGGCAGCGAAGGATCGCATGGAATCTGGAAACAAGAACATGATCTTATTGGCCGCGTGAAATGAATTTCTTGCGTGACAGAAGTCAGCGACACGACAAAAACACGTCAACTAAGGCGAGTGCGGAGATAACGATTCAAAAGCATTTCGTGAACTTTCAAGGTAAAGTGACAATGACATAAAAACTTTTTGCTTAATCTGCACAGTATGACGGATCCAGGTTGCCAGACATTTCGGTCATTCGTCCCATAATAGCATTGAAACCCGTCGCAACAGTATTCACTAAACTATATTTTCGGACATTATGGCTTAATTGACTTAATTTTTTTCGATCAAAAAAAAATTCGGTCTACGACCGAAAATAGCTAGTGCTAACAAATGCGGGAAAACCAAATAAACTTTATTTGGTCACGTGAGCTTGGTTATATACATTGAGACGAACTAGGACTATAATCTTCAACAACATGGACCGATTGATTAAAAATGACGCAGAACCGTCGCCAGAAAGTCTTCAACAGGGGGCCTTTACGCTTGTGCGGGAGGACTCGAGATTCTGAAATTTAACAAAACTCTACTTATTTGTAGTGTTTCAGATTTCAATTTGTAGGGCCTTGGAGCTTTGTTTGAGGTAAAGCTAAGCCCACCGACGACGGTACTGAAATGACGTCTAGAGCAAACGAAGCAGGGCATATTTCGCAAACTTTACGGTCAACACTGTTGCTGTGCTGAAACCAAGCTGACTTCATTTACAGGAACCACCCACACACTTTTGCTGAAATTCTCCTGTTTTATTCCGTCTTGCAATCGTTACCCAACAATTTTTGTGTCGTTGCACATTTTAAATAGAAAGTACATGCCACACAACAACGTGTTTCCACAGGTGGGCCTTCTCTTTTACCCAAATATATTTCTTTATATCTGCCGTATTTGGGGGCCCGTACCGTATTTATTTGATTGTAAGCCGCGGCTTATAAAGTTATTTTCATCATTTCGTGGGGCTTATGATCAAAGGCAGCTGACATTTACTTTTTACCTTATTGAAAGGAAAAGATGACGTTTTTCCTTGGCAACGTTTTTTTCGAACAAACTCTCTTTTCGCATTCTATTCTCTTCAATTCACATTCTATTCTCTTCACTATCACGTGCATATCCGTCACAGGAGGGATTACGATGATCAAAAGGTAGTTATAGTGGTGTAAGCATTATTACCGGGTTGCCAATTAAACGCGAAACGTACTAGTACGCGAAAGCATCTTAGAGGCTTAGGTAATCTGTGTTCAAGTGCGGCTTACATTAATTTTTTTAACACCATTTCGTGCGGCTAACAATCAAGGGCGGCTAGCAATCGAATAAATACGGTATCTAACAAAATACGACAGAAACTCAGCAGCTTTCATAAAACGCTGTGCTGTAGAGCACTTGACGCTAGGTTGTTTCCAAGTTGCAAAATACCAGGGTTTCTCAAAAGGGGCCCTCGACCCCCTATGGGGGCCACGAGCAGAGGCCTTTACTAGGTAGCTTTACCGTGATATTGCGTAACCCAAGTGTCACGATATGTTGAGGGTCTTTTGAAGGGGGCCACGGCTGATGAAAGTCTGAGAACCACTGCAATATACCCAGGTACATTAAATCTTTTAAGGATATAAGCGAAAGACCGACAAGCTTTAACCAACCGCTACGTTTTTTACAGGCTCGCATGTTCATGCGGTTCCCCCTACATCGGGCTGAAGCAGCGCAATTTATACTGTAAAGGCTAGAACAGCATTAAACTCACAAAACTGGTCAGTCTGCAGGCCAACCATGACCATCAGATTGATCTTAAAACCCGAGAACAACAGCAATGACAGCTGGCGGCAGATTCTTGAAACAGTGTTGATTCAAGAACACAAACCAGGGTTTAACGCAAACACAGCTTGGTGGATCATACGTGACGTCACACGCCATCACCGCCGCCACGTGTACCAGTACCGCCGAGTCACGTGATTGCTTGCGTTTCGCGCCACAGGTTTCGCTTCTTTATTTCCGTGCTATTCTCCTTACTGGCTACGAAAAGCTTGCAACAGCTCATACTTCACCGTATTGATGATGGTAACAGAGTGTTTACCGCAACATTTAGGAAATGTCTCTTAATTTTGTTTACTTTGGCTCTATATTTATCAAAATAAACAGAGCAACATGAAACTCGGATCTGGTCCGTGCTAACCAGGGTTGTCAAGTCCGAACAGGCCTTTCAAGCCAGAAAAATTGCCAAATTCCGCTAGAATAAGACGAATTATTTAGGCTGCTAGACCAATTATCCGCTAGAATTAGCGGAATTAGGTCGCTAGACCAATTATTTTGGAGCTAGCCAGGATTAAAATCCGCTAGATTTAGCGGAAAATCCGCTAAATTGGCAACCCCAGTCTGGTGCTAACTGCGTGAAAGGTTAATAGCTACATTCGTGAACAGCAGGGGGAGGGTAAACAAAATTGTGGAACAGCAGGTCAGGAGAAGCAAGAATGCTGATCTGGCGTTACTGGTGTTGACATCTCATATACTCCAACAGTAACTAAAAATCATCCAAAACTTCATTAAAAAAGCGGAACAATGAACGAACATGCATACAAAACCACTGTGTCGAACTCCAGACAGAACACCACTTAATCTAGTGATAAGAACATAAAGACAAGACAAACTTTAACACTAGCGATTCTGCATCATTACTATTGCGTTAAGGTTAACGGTGCAGTAAATATTTTGACTCAGTGGCAACCTTACCAGTACAGCCTTGATCCTGAAAACTCTACCAACATGGAAGCAAATCAGCTTGCTTCAATGAATCTTAATTAAATTGTAATAAGATGGAAGTAAACAGCATCGTGAATAAAAACAACTGTTTGCACACGATTTCTCGATCGATGAAAATGCTTAATTTGGTAAAGGACTTAAATACATACCAAAAAATAAAAAGTTACAATACACAACATTGGGCCAACAGGGAGTATTTTGAAGTATACAATGACCGTGGCACAAACAGACCAGTACAAATTGATTTAAGCACTAAATTTTCACCAATCTGACGAAAACTTTACAATTTGGCGTGACATAACCAGTTAATCTTTCAAGAGCATGGAAAGAAAACATTGAACTCATTGCTTTCAGGAACAGAAACCGTGCAAACCGTTTCTCGGCTTGAACGCACGTGACGTAAGTGCACAGCAGGGTCATCAGATCACCCAGGAGGACACTCCCGGCGTACACGAAGCTTTTTTGAGGTTTTCAGTAACATTAGGGCATTACAGTTGGCTGCTTACTTCTTTCCACAGAAAGCCGCGCATAAAGGGTCGTTCGCTCATAAGGAACTCGTTCAATATTTCCAATATTAAAATATTCCCATCTTGTGAAGACGACCGTTTGTCGCCACAGAATACAGGATTGATATTTCTGCACATTTTATTTTCAATTTTACCTTTTCGTGAAGAAACGATAGCATTTGTCCACCAGGGTAGTTATTCATTGCAGCCGCAAGAAATGCTATGCAAGCAGCAAAGTTTAACAACAGGCAAGCGAGTGAACAGGAAAAAACAAATCCCCAGAATGGCGACTTCTTCCTTCGCAAATGCCTGAAACATAAAAGCTCGCGTGGAATAGCTGAGCGTTTCCTCTGTTGCTGAGTTTAAAAAGGAACAACACAGTAAATCGGCTTCATCACAACTACCGGCAAGGTAAATACCCGGCCTCTTCTTCCACCAAAAGTGATGAAATTTAACTTTGTTGATTTCCTGCGGTTTCAATCCAAGAACGACGAACAAAGTATGGGAATATCTTTACTAATTCGTAGTATAACGTGCTGTGATTTAAATAATACCATGAACATTTCCGTGTTCAGACAGGCAACATACGAAACGAAAGGAAAGCAATTGACACACACAAGCACATGGAAAAATCTGCAGCAAAAGTGATCTTCATTTTTTTTATCATATATTGATTACTATCAGTTTTTCAAAAACATGTTTTCAAAGAATACGGGAACTTCAAAGAATATTTTTGCAGTAAGTTAACTCCAACGATCATTTTACGAGCTCAAAAAAACTTCTTTTGTAAAGCGTACCTTGCATCATAAACGCGCCAGTTTGTTATCCTACAACGGTTGCAAATAAAAAAGTCAACTACTCCTGATTCACAGCAAATATAGATGTTAGCTCAAATTAAAATAAAATAAATTAAGGTAAGCGCGCGGAATACCAGACGCAGGAAATACTTTTACCAATATATTGAGATGTTTTCTTTATTCATATTTTTTATCAATATGTAGACGTTCATCAATACTGCCCCTGTTCTCAACATATTTACGCTGAACCCACAGCTTTAAAAATGAAAAAAGATTTTGTTATAGAAAACGTACAAATTGACTGGTGCGCATACACCGTACTTGGAAGCCTCGACGTAGTACGGGTTACTTGTGCTGGCAGATTCAATTGTAGTTGTACACTTGTTGCGCAGAAATCCAAGGAGACGTGAGAAGAAAACGATACGAACGATTGTGCAGCTCGAAGTGAAAATTACAGAGCAGATACAGCAAACGGAGAGACGAAACGTTCGTAGCCAAAGTATGGAATCAACTAAAGCATTCATTGCTTGATGCTTATCAAGCCCAACCGAAAAATGAATGCGATGATTAGTTTTGCAGGTATGTTAAAGAAACTGCTGCTTACAAATCGGCGTATCCTCGTGCGGCCACGACACTGAAGAGTGGGAAGGTGTAGATGATGAATCGCAATTCTTTGTGCGGTAGAAGAGAAAAGGCAAGCACGAAGCTGATCGCAGGAAGCAGCAATACAGACGACCTGCAAGAAAAAGAAAAGAAAACTGACAAGACAGCTGCGTGCCAAGTTCACCGCAGTGCAGAGCCTGCATAAAAATATGCATGTCTCCCAACTGGTGTAATTCCAGGCAAACAGAAAAATTGAATGGCGCAAAGCGAATGAACGCATTTCTAAGGCACATTATCTCTTCACGAAATAAACACCTGTTCAGCAGTCACCGTGGTTCGCACTACTCAAGCAATTATCTAAATGGATAAAATGAGCACTTGCAACCAACACCACATATGTCAACAGCTTACCTGTGCGGGTCGCACTTGACTCCCCAAGGAACAAACAAAACAGATGTTAGCAGAGCACGGGGCAAAGCCGAAGTGAAGTACCTGCCAAAATACTGCGTAATTCGTCTGTGCCCAATGCTCATGCAAACTTCTCGACGGAAACACGTGAAAACTATGACCATGATGCGCGCCCTAAAACACTGACCAAGCAGATCAGGTAAGAGTTTAAAATTACATGAAGCGGACCAATGCCTCATTCTTGCATAACAAGTGTTGTGGAGATAAGCAGTGCGTCTTAAACACACGTTAAAATTGTGCTCTTACCAATGGAACGGAGATGTGCCCCAGTTGCTACTTTTGTTTAAAACAACGTTGTACCACATAACTTCACCTTCAGGCCACAACCATCTTTTCCAAAAGTACGAATCAACAGCAACAGTAAGACCTGTGGAATCAAAGATGTGACGTCTGATTTACAATTTCAGCTCAAGAAACCTCGCCCACAACCAACAACCGCATACGTTTGCAGTGGCGCAGCCAGCCCAAAAATTTTTAGGGGGGAAAAATGCATGATTTTAGGCGAATAACACTACTTTGTTTGGAAAAACGCCTCTCAAAGCAAAAATGACT
>Ga0210059_1010099_pt1 | contig 14630 bp, 6 predicted proteins | sample Ectturendosymbi2_FD_188042 | JGI IMG/M metagenome (GOLD analysis project Ga0210059, IMG submission 188042) | Ecteinascidia turbinata endosymbiont from Florida, USA - Sample 2 (SPAdes) (version 2) | ecosystem: Host-associated > Tunicates > Ascidians > Unclassified | place: Key West, Florida...
GTTTTTTGAGATTTTCGCCGAGTCGCTAGAGCGAACAGGAGCGGAGATATTCATCCGCAAAGCCACGTTCGAAACAGCTGCTTTTTGCGAACCGCTTGAATTAACCCGGCTCTCAAAGTGTTAAAAAGCTTTCATTTCATCAAAGTACAGTAAATGCATTAGCACCATCAAGCGTATACTCTATACTACTGCAATGTATACATCCTCGTCTTCTTTCATGTATTTGTGTTTTTCTTCTTCTCTTTACTGCGATGCATGTTAAAAGTCTAGCGCTAGTTTTGCGTGTGGGAGTGAAGACGTTACACAATACAAGTTCTCCTTGCTTTGGCCAACTTTGCTGACAGTTCACGTTTGTGCAAAATATGGCATCTAAAATAATAAAATCACATGTGGCGTTCCACTCTTGGCCCATTATTTTTTATTATGTATATAGATGACCTTCCCAAATGTTCTTCATTCAGTACTAAATTATATGCTGATGACACATATTTATGTTTGGCACATAGTGATTTAAAACAATGAAAACTTATGGTAAATAATGAGTTAATAAAAGTAGATGAATGGATGCGTCTCAATAAATTATCTATAATTTATGCAAAATCTATGTTTTTTATAACGGGAAAATTGTTTAACAAAGCTGAAGAAGAAAAAAGGAATTTCAAAATTCACATCAATAATGTTGTGTTACATCAGAAAACGTCTGTAAAATACTTAGGAATCTCTGAATTGGACCTCCCACGTCAAATACTTAAAATCTAAGTTATCGTTTGCTTCAATGATATACAAAATTTGAAACTTTGTACCAATTAATGTTTTAAGAATAATCTATTACTGTTTCGTATATAGTCATCTCCAATATTGCGTCGTATCCTATGGAACAGCTTGCGATTCTGTGCTTCAACCTCTTAACACTATCCATAATAATGTTTTGTGCGCTCTCTCATTTAGTAATTTTAAATGTCACATAACTTCTTTATATAAACAACTGGCTTTTTAAAAAATAAAAGATACATATCAATTAGAGCTATCTAAATCGATGTATAAATTTCATAACAATACATTACCACAATCATATAATAGCTTCTTTCAAAAAATTACAGAAACTCATTGTCATTTCACTAGATTAGCTGCCAACCAAAATTACTTTGTCCCCAGAGTTGGATCTTCTCTGGGAAAAAGAAATCTAACATATCAAGGAGCAGTGGCATGGATCAGCATACCACAAGAGTTTAAAAATTTCTTATGTGGTAGATTCTCCAAAAATTATAAAAAGTTTCTTATTGCGCTCTATAATACTTAACAAGCTTGATTTTTAGTGATAAACCGCATTTTGTATTTGACCAGGACAATTTAATTTATTTTCTTGTCGTTGTCAGTTACATGGTACTTGTTCATTTCAAATGAACTACTCATTTTATGTCTGTCATGTTTTTTTCTGCTGATATTTGTTTTTCCTCACAATTGGTGCCTAAATATTACTTGTTCCACAATGTCTCTGGTCTGTTTGTACTATATGTCTTCATGTTGGCTAAATGAACTATGTATGAGATTGAATTTGCGGTTTATTGGTATTTGCAGTTTATTTTTATTTGGTATATCGAATATTCTTTTTTTTTCTTTTGTTTTCATCATTTGATTGTAGATAATAGCCACATACTACAGGTTACAGTAGTTTACACAACTTCTACGGACACCTTGACAAGATAACCTTAGGGTTTTTCGGTGTCCCTGCCCCACGTTAATTTTTTTGTTGATGTACTTTTTGTATTTATAATGTTTCATACTGGCGGCTAAAGCTGAATACAATACAATAACCGTAGCCCTAACCTGACCCTAACCTAATGCTAAGCTAACACCAACCTAACCCTAAGGTAACCCTAAGCTAACGCCTACCTAACCCTAACCTAACCAAACCCTAATTCTAACCTAACCCTAACCTAACAACACTAACCCCTAAACGTAGCACTTAAGCAGAGACTGAAAAAAGGAAAGATAAAAACAAAACAAAAGTCGGCAAGGTTAGAGTTGAACTGAAAACCATTGGCATAGCAGCCATAACACCTAACCGTTACACCACGAGCAGGACAGCATTTTCTTGACAAGTGACCTTTTTCTTTGTATTGCGTCATGCCACGAGACCAAATCTTCGACTCCTGGCACAATAGCTCCAGCCCATCTGTTGCCGCCAGAATTTTGCCGGTAAAATAGACACTACCAAAATTTTTTTAATTGAACAGATTTACGACCCAACAGCAGACTTTTGCAGAAGCAAAACAAGTTTATTGACTGTTTACAATGGTACATCAGACTAGTAACCATCATATCCAGGCAGCTATGAACAATCTTAGGTTTATAATTTTAGATTACTTGGCTGAGAAGATATCTGGGATTTTGAACTGACCTAGAGATTTCTGCAACAGGTCCATAAGCAGTCACTCTATTTCATATTTGGAAGGTGATGTCTTCCAGACATCTTACCAAGTACAATGCACTCAGGGATAATGCTCTACATTTGCACACTTAACACTGATCAACAGACTGAAACCGTGGTGCGGCGGTGTGCCTTGAGTGATGTTCAACATTATATGCCATGCCCTTGTGCAGGCCTGTAACCAGGGAGGTTAAGCAGCAACACTAGATTAAGTGACACAAAAATCTATTTTCTGCCTCGATTTAATCTGAAAAAGACACAGGAACAACTAAGATTTACTGGTCCCAAATCACCTAAAACACCCAAATCACAAAAATTTCGTGGAAATGAAAGTTAAGTTTTTGTACAACACAGTAAAATTATACAGATCATGATGAAGTAGTGCCATTGTGTGTGTGGTCCACCTGGCACATAGCACCCCCAAATAAATGAGGTTGAACAGACAGACGTAAAGACAGATTACAAAAAGGTTTAACAGTAATCCAGTAGTATTGGATACATGAAAAACAAATAAAATGAGGTTAGTGAAGATAGCTGAAAAGGGGAGCAAAACAATACTGCACAGAGGCTTTATAGAAAGAAAGCATAAAAAAAACATACTGAAGACAATAAAGCTCACAGAAAACGCAGACATTCGGAAGACGATGGCTAGCTATTCATTGAAGAGAGGCAAGTAACGGGCAGGAACACTGGTTAATGCACTGAAGATGGCTAAAATCAGATCAAACTTGCACACAGGCCAATATGCTGGCAGTGTTCCCTCTGACCATAGCCAGAGACAGGTTCTGGTGGAGCCACTGTTGCTCCCTGGGGTTACCCGAAATGTCAACAAGTTTCTTTGCAAGACAGCTCAAGAAGGGGGCAGTGGACTTGCCATACACACCAGTGGTTTCGATTGCAACTGGATGAAAATAGTAATTGTCAAGAAGGTCATTGTATTTCCGGCATTTGTTGGTCTCAGCATCAGTTGCTACACTGCCTGGTATAGCAGCACAGACTATGTTATTTCATTTCAATCATTCACAAATGCTTTGCGTGAAATGCATTTAACAGCATCTTCTGAGAACATTTAGACTTCTTTAATTATGCAAATTGTTAAAATTGATACAATATCTGTACTTAAATAAAATAAACTGTCTTGCATTATTATTATTTAATATTCTCATGTTAAATGGAAACTATAAATTTTAAGTGAGGCTACATTTATTGTTTTCATATATACCTGTTGCAGTAAAGGAGCAAGGACACGTTCACATTTTCATCAAGTAAATAACTCGTGCTTGTGGTAATAATAACATTGTCATGTTTAAAATCTTTTTTTTGTCTGTATATGGTTTTTGAGTCTGTTGTGTATTGCTTCCGTTTTATGAAGTATTATGTTAGATTTTTTTCAAGTATCAATGTCAGTAAGTTTAACACATGGATGTTAGAATGAATAGCAGGAATGGTGTAGTTAGACCAGGTGATCGCAAGATCTTTTGCTGTGCCATTGCTAAGAAAATCATAAAATGGCCATTTCTCAACTGTTCTACATGTTTTGAATGTTATTTTTTGGCCCTTAAATTATCATATAGCTATAAAATGATATAATACTTCTGGTATGGAGTATCTTCTGTTTAAATCTGTAGACTGTACCGGTAAGTAGTGGGGACTCGTGACGCAAATAATACAGAATGTTTATGCTTCATATTTTTTGCAATCAATGTCATTCTCAGCCATCATTTCAATGTACAACTTTTGTCTTGTAACTGAATGCATTGAAGGCAAGGTGCAGTGTTGCTAAGGCAGCCAAAGGAAAATCATATGGCAGTGTCTACCACCAGCAGCAAAAGCACTGCTGTCTGAGCGATTTTGCCATTAGCCAAACCTGATTAGTTGAATTGGTCATGTGGCAAGGACGATACACTTATCTTAGCATCGCATCCTTGTCACATGACCTAAAACACAGTCATCCTGTTGCTGACACTAGGTGGACAACGTGTAAAATCTGTCACCCACTACAAATATTTGGGAATTGTACTAGATACTGAGCTTTCAGATGATAAAGACAGACATTCAAAGACAACTGATATCTCAATATTGTGCAGCAAACATTATAAGCTGCAAGCTTATTTTTCCCACTGTTTGAATGCAGTAAAAATGTGCTTTTTCTTCCTTCTGTCCATCCATGTATGCATCACATTTGTGTTGTGATTTTGGGAAGGCGTGCATGCAGATATTGCGTGTGGCCTATAATTGTGGTTGCCGGTCTCTATATAACTTGCCGTGGCAAGTGGGTGTTAATTGTCATCAGGTTCAATGTAGCATTCCTGCCTTTGAGGCCTTATTGAAAAAATGTGTACCTGTTTCCTGAACAATGCAGGAAGTCTAAAAACACATATGTGGTTGCATGCTTTGATGCAGATTCTCTGTACTCTTCCTTAGGATGCGTAGCCCTCTGACTGCATCCAGTAGTGCGCAGTACTCATACCACTCCACAATTGTCCCCATAAACTGCTCTGACGTGACAATTGCTCACAGGTTTTTGCATGCGCGGTAAGCAGATGATTGCCTGTGAACAAATCAGGGCAATTACCACATTTTTTTACCATAAGGTGCACTTAAAATCCTTTAATTTTCTCAAAAATTGAAAGTGCGCCTTATAATGTGGTGCGCCTAATGTATGAATCTGGTCGTGCTTTCTCATCTAGAACCAGTTTTATGTGGTAAACGGTATCATTTACTTAATTGCTAATTATGATTTTTTTGTAAACAGACGTAATGAACCAACAACAATTGCAATGAGCAGCACATGAGAGTAGCTAGCACATACCACAGATAGTATAACTCGGCAAGGCTCTTGACCACATCGGCGCACACCGAATCAAACACACGTACAACATTTATTTTCTTCTATTCGTTTCGAGCGGATTAGGCATGTGTGACACATTAAACTCCCTCGTATGTAATGACAGATTAAACTCCCAGTGGCGACTCAGACACCTGGGCAACTCCGGCACTTGGGAGGTATTGGGAGAGTTGAATACAGTTTGACTTATCGAAGTTTTGCTTCATTTAATGAGCCTTATAATCTGGTGCGCTTTATGTATGGAAGAAGAACATGTATGGAAAAAGAACAGCTAGCATTCAATTTTTGATACTGTGCCTTATAATCCGGTGCGCCTTATGGTCCCGAAAATATGGTAACTACAGTCAGGCCTTGTTTATCCAAACTACTTTGTTTCGTCTAATAATGTCAGTTTAACGAGGTATCCGGAAAATCGGAATCAGACCTGTAGCCACGGGGAGCATTCGAAGGTAATCCCCCCTAAAATTTTTTGTGCTCCTCCAAATTTTGTTTTGCCAATAACATTTTTTATTAAAAAATATAACAAAAACAGAAGTCTTGACCCACTAAAAATGTTTTGTGCCTCCCACAAACTTTTAGACCTAGGCTACGGGTCTGGCCTAAGCGAACGTTCAAAGGGGAAACAGAGACAAACTGTAGAGTCAGACGAACTGTCAACTTAAGCAAATATGTAGACTGCATGTGAAACATGACTACATGAAACTCTCGTAGTTGTTTTTGTTTATTAGCAGATCCGTATACATAAGCAAGTATGCATTCAGAATGAGATTTAAACGCGAAAAAAACTGTACAGGAGACATATAGCTGCGTCCTACGGGATCTGCCACTGTTACATTCATTGTGCGTAGAAAATTGACTTCACCCTTCCATTGTGATGTAATAAACAACTAAGTAACAGTTGGCTTAATGCGGATTAGCGTTTTTTTTCTATTGATATGACATCTCCGTTCCTAAATTTCCGAGTCGGTGTCAGACAGTGAGGTTTCCGGATTAAAGAGGTGAAAGGCATTGGGAGAAATCTATTCCTAGCAATTCGTTTCGGATAGCGGGGATTCTGGTTGATCGGAGTTCGGACAAACAGGTCTGACTGTATTTGGAATAGATAGTGGTATTGATCTCATTGTCAAAACACATAAGAAAAAATTTCCAAGTTGTAGCTTTCAGGCACAGTGCATTTATTATATCACAATCGCTGTTTGTTCCTGCGAATATGTTGCTGAAAAGATACTTACCTTGTCAAACATTCAGCAAATGTCAGCCATACAACATTGAGAGCTGTTTATCCAAACGTACATACACTTATAAAATCGATGCTGACAACCAGCTGCACAACTGCATCTGTGGAGCGCGCTGTCTATCAAGATGGCGGTGTTATAAATATACTTGCAAAATAACTGCGGAGAAGAACGATTGAATTGCAGTTGCTCTGATTACTTTGCATCGTAATGTAGAAGTGAACTACTCAAAATCAATATAGGACTTTTTGCACAGCAAACAACATCATCAACTGCTTAATTCTAAAAAGGCTATTTTCGAAATACAATGCTTGTCTGATAGTTTGTTCAGATAATGCGGCCACAGTTTTTGAGGCTAGCTGTCGCATCTTTCAATATGAGAAGTTGCTTATAAAAATAATAGTTTCAGTGGAGACGAAGCCACGTTACTTGGCGTGACGCTGAGGAAAGCCTAAACTTACTTTATTTTGTCATAACCTGGTAAGTGTGAACAGCAAATAAAAATTAGCACGAAACTGCAAAACGAAACGATTGTGATTGGAGACTGTCCTCTCACCATGAAGCGAAATATTACAAAACAGCTCCTGCATGTGCGTGGCATTGTATGAGCGTCTGACAGCATTAGAGCCCAGCACTGCCAGAGGAGAAAATTCTGAAACATGTGCGTTTGACGCAATATCAATTTCGAGTGTTCAAAAACGTGGATTGTTTCGTGTCACTGCGCAGACACTATTTAGACAACTCAGTAACGTTGTTTCGTAATAGTACTATGCAATGTTACAAGGGAAATGTAGGCTGTTGCCTGTTCCAAAACACCTGCATTAGAGACCTGCAGTGACAGCATTTGATATTTTATCGGCTTTAATGCTGAGTACCTGCGGTGCAAAGGGGCCTGTCATGACAGCCAAACAAACCCCCTAGATGTGCTCCTGCCTGCAATGTACCTAAAAAGAAATGCAGGTTTAAAAATGTCTGTTAGTTATTCCTTTTGAATGAGAATGAATCATCTGGAACATTTTCTTTTTGCTGGAACTGTGTGAAACTCTGCCTCCTAATATTTTCAGTGAATAGACTTAGTGCTATTCATTTTCTATTTTCAGTTAGTGCGTTACACAAGAAGATTGATAATGTGAATTGTTATAGTATCTGAATTTTATGTTCAATGGCTGCTGAATGGAGATATTGTAATGAATTGCAGCAAGGACAAACATACATGAATTTGAGCAAAGTGAAGGCTAATACAGTCATTGGAATCAGAAGGTAAGCATGTTACACATATTGTAAGATATAAATTAATGATCTACTTTGTGAGTAAACAAATAATCGCCCATGATTTCAGTTTTTTTCATCAGTTACCCTCTAAGGCACTGATCTTGCACATCTATAGTCATCAAGATGTTCAGTATGATGATCTTTACCAAGCATTGTATGAAATTGAAATGTATGCAGCTTACTGTAGCAAAAAATCTGCAAGCCAGAGGTTTTTTCATTTGTCCCTGAATAACCAAATCAATACTTAGTGTTTTAACTCAAATGCACCTGGTGCTTTAATAATATTAGAACAACACTAGTATTTTAGTTATCAGCTGGTCTTCATGTGATGATGCACGTCGAATCATAGATTGACCAAAAAGTTGATACAGCTTTATACATTTTTGTAAATTACCAGCTGTAGTTCATATTTGAAACATGCTGATATCATCCCTGGTGGCGAATTGTGCAATATGTCAAAATGGTCACTTGGTTTGTATTGCCATAGAAAATGGACTTGTAGTTGCAGACATCATTCTCTTTTATTTCCAGAAACATAATTCATCATAAAATATTTTTTCAAGGCAAAAATAGTTCTATGCCTGTTTGAGTTTTTTCAAAAAAAAAAAACATTATATACAATTGATACAAACATTTAGTTTTCTATGTGCAAATTGCTGCAAACATTTATATCTTTTATAAATGCTTCAGTTGGTTGGTGCCTAGTAGTGTCATCTTATGTCTGTTTCATGAAACTTAACATAGTAATTATTTCATTGCAACATTTATGCCTTATCAGACAAACAGGTTGAAACTTGTAAATTTAAATCTTTGTTATCATGATATAGTTTTTGTTTCTGGTAGGTCTAAGGTGAAATTGCATTTGTAGAAAAACTTAAATTATTATTTGCATGCACAGATCAATTCAGTTTTTTCACAATTCATCATTTATAATTATGTTGTGTTTACAGAGTAAAAAAGTTGATAAGTAAAAATTCAATATCTATTTATTTGAGACTAATTTAATTTTGTACTTCCACTTCCTTTCATCAAAGTTGTTTTTACTGTTTTTATTGGAAAGAAGTTGTTTGTTGGACAAAGAAGTTGGAGTTGTTTGATTTGAGGAAGCTTTTAAAAGATACTGCCTTATGGGATGAATCTCTTGTTGTACAAGGGAAACAAGAGTTTTATTTGGTGACAAAAGTAATTTCAATGACAGTGAAAATTCCTGTCAAGTGTGAAAGGCATAAGTTTAAGAGGGTAATGTTACAGTGTGAACTATTGCTCAAAAAGAAAATCGTGGTTTTGTTAAGTATTCCACTAAGTTATAGCTGCAATATTTAATTGCTTCCTGATACCTAAATTAGCTTATTTGCTGTTTTTGCAATCATTTAAATGCATTATTACAGTGCAGTTACAGGAAATATTGAAAATCTTTTCAAAGCTTTGCTTTCAGATGTAATTTCAAGATTGTTTGATTCTGCAGGTGTTTTGCTGGTGCTCGTTTGTCCAGAATAGCAATCCTGTTTCTTGGAATTTTCATCATCTTATATCTTATCTCAAGCTATGTTTTTGGAATATTACCAAGTGATTCACCTCCACTGCATGACAGCATTTATAGGTTGGTTTGCAGACATGTGTTTTATGTTGCAAGCAGGATTTATTGTGTGGCTGTTGCATTTTCTAAAAATTATACTTACGTCTCGGACCTCACCAGGGTGTCAGAAAAAGTTCAAATAATGCTTTGTGTGTGTGGCTCACTTGTTGCCATTTCACTGCAATAGCACAGCAAACATTGCAATATGTCGTTTGTATCGTTTTCTTTGGCCGTGATTTTCATTGTAAGACATGCAGTCGAAATGAATATTGTTTTACCGTAATAAACAAAGAAAATTGCTCTTTGCCTGTAACTGTTGTGTACAGTGTTAATAGATTTAGCAATTTGTAGCGATAGTACAGTCGGCCATACTCATTTATACGCAAGAGAGTAGCGAAAATTTGTTCCCTGGTTTAAGCCCACCTGCTTAATAAGCCCAAATTCGTCCAGTCCCAAAGTGGGCTTAAATAAGCGAAGACTACTGTATTAACTTTGTTTGCATTAAATTCTTATATCTTTATCAAATATTCCCATTTGTTGCACATTAATAAAAGAATGGCTAATTTGCCAATTGTTTGCCAGAACAACGGGTGACACTTACTTTTTGCCAACATAAATAGACATTTGACAAGGTGGCTCTTTCAATACAACACAATGAAACGTCAGTTATCCAATACCGCAGAGTTGTCTTGTTAATGTCTTTTGTTTTTTGTTCACTGTGAGAGGATTCGGTGCTTTCTTTGTATCCTTTGAAAGCTAAAAACTAATTATAGCAAAATCTTTTGGAGCAATTGAGCAAAACAATGTTTTCACGAAATGCTTTATATCGACTGCACTGTTTGCCTGTAAGACAGTTTTTTGACAAGGTAAAGTCTTTTGCAGGCCACGAGACTTGAAAAATGTCGACGAACTGAAACGTATTCGACATTCTGTTTCAGTTGAACTGCGTGAACTGGAAAGTAAGCGGAATAGAATCCAGGTAACACTTGTTGAGTGCTAAAGCTTACAAATTTTTCGTAGTGTTTTTTGGGTGCATGTTGCTCTGTGATGAAAACGCTTGTGCACTGTAACGAAAAACATGGCCCTTTAAACTTGATACACCACTGCCTACACCGCTTCACGTGGCCTGTTATCAGCTGGTCGCTAATTGTATATAGATCAACTGATATTTTCATGTACAAGGATGCTGTTTTTTGATTGCCGGCCGCGGTAGTTGAGCGCATCAACGTTAATGTGGAAAATACGCAGTTTTTCTTTTTCAAAGAAAGCAAGTGGCAAAACGCTTTAGAAACCGAGCTGGGTAGCAGTAGGAATTCACGAAAGGCGTGACCAATGGTTGTGTACCTACAGTTTCAAAAGCGGCTTTCGTGTTGGTATGCGCTTTTTTTGCTCTGTTCCTAACATAACATCTGTCTGTTGTATAGCAGGTTTAAACTACATCGTGTCATTTTGTTTTGCATGATCCAAAAAAGGATGACATATCTATGCAGCAAGCCTCTCTAAACAAAATCGAGCAATCGGTGAAGAAAGCGCAAAATGAACTTGATGTTTTGAAGAGGCAAATTGTTCAGGTGGATTATTTTGCGCATGTTTGATTTTCTTCGTTCATTTGATTGTTGACACACCTTCATGTGAGCGCTGCAAAACTTAATATCGGCATACCAGTAATACAATTTATGATTGGTGCATCTAAAAGTCATTTGATTAATTACATTAGTACTTATCATTGATGTGATTTCTAGCCAGATCGGAATGAGTTTGGAACAGGCCGCTTCAGTGACTTCCAATCCGATACGCGAAATTTGTGACTGGATTTGCCGCAATAAAATCCAATTGTAGACAGTACAAACCAAAACAGAAATGCTCGCGATTACATCAGATAAAAGTTCGTAGGTTTTTGTCGATAAAATGTAGCCAGGTATTTTTTAGGTTTCTGAAGAGCGCTTTGGAAAAACTTCGCACCGTCTGGCTTGAAGCAGTGCGGGTTTAGCTGTTAGCATTAATCTAGATCTCTACGTGAGCCTTCTGCGTTAGGCAGCTTGCTTGGACATACGATACCTGAAAGCACATAAGGGACCTGAAAGCTTGTGCATTAATTCATGCTATCCTCATCTGGAGATGCACTTTTAGCAGCTAGCCGCATATCGCATTTTTTCCACATGGATGCAGTTCTGTCGACGTTACTTGTTTGATTTGGGAATCCTTGCGATTGCCGTATATCTACTTGAAGGAGATTTGATTTAAACTCAATGAATGAATTTTTTAATTTTGTTTGGGGGAAAATTTTGGCAAGAAAATGGCTGCTAAAACCGGCAAGCGTCTTCCAGCAGAAGTGATCGTGTGTTCCTCGTGGGAATAGCTGGGCGTTCAGACCTTCCAGTAAAAGCCGTGAGCCCCTTTCTCCACCTGAAGTCGATTGCAGGCATCAACGTTATACCAGAGTATTTAGACCTGCCAAACACTCATCGGGTTAAGGATACCAAGTAATTTTTCATTGCTAAGCTTTTTAAAAACAATCGTACCAGACAACATTTTGTTAAAGAAAAGAACCGCTGCTATAGACGATCGTAAACCAAGCCACCGACCTACAATCTAACAAAGCTTGTTGCCGCCGTATCTGAATTGCTGCCAATCTGAAAGGTTAACTCCGGGGGCAGGAAACGATGGGCTGCGTTGGTTTTGAATATTACGATGTAATTTTCCTTTGTATGATTGTCATCGCAAGCAAGCTGTTCCTCCGCAGTTGAAAAATGAACAGCGAGAAGCTGCCAAACCAAAGATTGCGGCCCCGGCTCGCTTGGTCGCGTCGAAAGAAGACAACGTTGTTCTTCCGCCACCTGATGACTTTAACAGGTTAGATTGTTGGCTTAAAATGGGTATTTTGCTTATGTTTCTAAATATAAAGTGTGGAAGGGAGAAAACTACAACTCCTGTTGGAAGTTTTTGGTGTGTGCATTCCTTGCTGATCGCGTACACGTTTGCTCTTTGAATCACACCCGCTGTTGCAACCTTTCCGGTGGCGTTGCGCTGAATGTGTGATTCACCACGAACGGGATGTGCGCGAAGAACAACACCATACATATATGTGGCGCGAACAAGGAATAATAGAGTGATCGCGGCGCGTGAACTCTGTTGTTGCTTGCTGCCACAGTGCGAAGCTTTGCGCACATGCCGCTCGGGCCTTTCCGATCGCAACAATGCTGACCCCACGTAATCCGATTCTGCAACATTCTCGATAAGCTCACCCCCAAATCCTCAATTGCTCGAATAGTGGCGCTCTTCTACAAAGAAGTTTTCTTTTGCATGCGTGCAGGTGCCGGATGCATAACTGCTTCGACTATTCGAGATGTTCTTTGGTGTCGCAGTTTCCTGTTTACATCTACCCGCGTAGTGCAGCAGGTGAGTCGTCTGCTTGCAGTTAATTCAAAGAATGATTTTATTCTCTAAAATTAAGCAAAACATTTGAATTTCCAAAAGCTGCTTGCAAAAAGCGCAAATCGATAGGCTTCTTCGAATCCAGCTCAATTGGAATACGGTTCATTCTGCAGCACCAGATTTTATCTGCCTGTCAGTGTTTTTGGTCGAAGATGAAGGATTCTGAGTGGCAGTGATCTTAAGATTCCGATAAAAACTGCTGTCTTCTGCCTGTCGTTTTATTAACGAAAGCATTTCTTGGTATGATTATAAATTTGTAATGTGCATTGTATAGGAATCTTTAAGTCAGAAACAAGAATAGCTCATCTGATAGCAATGGAGATCAACAGTTCAATTTGCTTTTGAAGCGATATTGGTTGCATTCAAAGTTGCGTTGCTTTTCTGCATAGGCACTGCAGCAGTTTTTTACACTTTCTGAAAGTAAAACCAGACCTGTAGACTTGTTTTTGAAAAATAATCTGCTGCGATTGCGAAATGTTTTCCTTCCTCTTTTACGTATGCCCGCACTTGCTTTTGGTGAAGTTCCGTTGTTGTAAGCCAAATCTTTCTCTTGTTTTCGTTGGGCTCTTACGGCAAACCCTTGTTTTTATAGGTACACTGGTGTTGTGACCGTTGTGTTATAGATTGTTAATATCGCTCAACTTCGAGTTGCTGCGACAAGAGGCGCCTTCCTCGGAATGCAAACTCGAGACTCACGTTTTTGGGGAAATGTCGTAAAAAACTTAACAATTTCTGGCCAAAACAAAAAGATAGTAAAGAAAAACTTTTGAGCGGACATAAAATTTTGTTATGAACAGTATATACTTTGATGCGGAGCCCCTCTCCAGTGCGCCATCGCCCGGCCGGCCGGGAGGTTGGTGCAGCCTTGAGTTTAACAATGGTCTCCCATGTGGTGTGTCCGGCAGATTCTTCCCCGTTTTCTTTGACGTCCTACATATCCGACGCAACTTCGAGTATTTTCTCATCCAATTCCTACGTGACAACCGACCCGAACGCAGCTTGTCTGTTTGTTGTCGTTCTTGGCGAAGTTGAAACGAAAGCTGGAGGTGAATAAACTTTTTTGTAACTATCATGAAATAAATTTTTTTTGTAAATCGGTCTGTTTCTAAAGCTTAACCAATAGATGGCATCTTCGTTGGTTACTTTGCGCTATGCCCAGCGCGTCTCAATTAGGAATTTCGATTATATTTTGAGTATCCGCACCAGGTAGCGGTCATTTCCAGTTGCCCCTGTATTGCCGTTAAGGTAACCTGAGGCCAACTATGTGTTTTGCAGCCAACAGCCCCACCCTAGTCGAACCCTCGCGCGTATCTCAGTGGCTGAAATCTCTGTCGTTCTGGAACGGCGACGGGCGAAACCATTTGCTCGTGCACGTCAGCAAGCGATCGACCACGCAGAACCTTCTGTCCGGGGTCGACATCGGCCGGGCCATGGTGGCCCAGTCCAATTTCTCTCCCACTCAATTTCGGCGCGGGTTCGACATGACGCTTCCCACCTTTGCGGTCTCGGGTGCTGGTGAGTTGCAGATAAAATACGAAACGGTTGTGGCTTGTGCTTCGATATGAGTTTTTCCCACCAAAGAGGTGAAAATATCAATACAGTAGAACTCCGATTATCCGAACGCCTATTATCCGAAACGCTTATTATCCGAACACGACTTTAACAAAAGAAATTAGAACCTGACAAGAAGCATTAGAACGTCAATTGCGTTTAAGAGAAAAAATGCGTCCAAAAACCAATAAGCAATTGACGCGAGCACGGCGTGCTGTATTTACAGTATTTGAAGTTTGCAACCACTTTAGTCACTGCAATATGTCTTCAATGAAAAGAAAA
>Ga0210059_1010100_pt1 | contig 14630 bp, 8 predicted proteins | sample Ectturendosymbi2_FD_188042 | JGI IMG/M metagenome (GOLD analysis project Ga0210059, IMG submission 188042) | Ecteinascidia turbinata endosymbiont from Florida, USA - Sample 2 (SPAdes) (version 2) | ecosystem: Host-associated > Tunicates > Ascidians > Unclassified | place: Key West, Florida...
CTGGAGCTGCTGGGGCATCCAGGATGAATAAATGTGGAGTGTGTCAGGAAATTGTTTTCAACAAGGAGGAGGCCCTGTTTTGAGATGGAGAGTGCACAAAATGGTACCACTGCATATGTGTTGGAATGTCGAGTGACCAATATAAAATATTTCATGACGACTATGACACACATAACGTATTGCAATGGCTATGCGTTAGCTGCAAGGAGCACAATAAGGAAACCACCCAAAGCGAAATGCCCATCACATGGGGCAAGATGAAAGACTTAAAGAAAATCAGAAAAAGTCTTGATTTGGCATATCAAAAAATTGTAAAATGGAAAAAAATATATGCAAATCCCAAGAGGAAAAGCTGGAAAAATACTAATTGCAGAAGTGACTCATCTTATAAGACTCTTTAACAGCAGTAACAGATGGGAGTCAGTAGCAATACACATGCTTCAAGTACTTCTGCCACTACTACTCTAGAAGCCATCTCTCAAATAAAAAAACAGAACATGTCAAATACCTGAACAAAAGAATGGACTGGTGGAAACACGGAAAGCTAGAAGAACTGATCTCAGAGTGTGAAACCATAAAAAAAAAAGACTCAAAAGATCAGTCAAAACCAAAAAACAATCAGACCAGAAAGCTTTCTGTAGACTCATGTTACAAGGACAGGTGAAGAAGGCCCTTAAAATTGTGAATCATGCCAGTGACATTAATGGAAAACATGACATCACAACAGACATCAAAAAGAAGCTCAAAGAAAAGCACCCAAAAGCGGCGGAACTAAAACAATCTGCCATTATTGATAAGCATGAAACCATAACAGAAAGAGTCATCTTTGAAAACATAACTCAAGATGACATTACATCCACTACTAAAAACTCATCGGGGTCTGGAGGACCAACACAGGTTGACATGGATACCTGGAGAGAAATGATTTGCTCAAAATCATATGGTCCCACTCAAAAATGCTAGCTGATGAAATTGCCACCCTGGCCAAGCGTCTCGTGACGGACACCATTTCACACGATTAAATATCAACCCTCCTCGCATGCAGACTGGTTCCACTAAAGAAAAGATAATGCCATTAGGCCAGTAGGTGTTGATGAATGCTTACGACGAATCATTGGCAAAACAATCACAGGATTGCTGAGGGAAGACATCACACATGCAGTGGGAACACTGCAGACATGTGCGCCGTGTGGGACTGGAATCGGGCATAGAAGCAGCAATACATGCTGTAAGGAAAAGTTTCAAAGAGGACAACAGTGAATGCCTGCTGTTAGTGGACACAGACAATGCCTTTAACAAACTCAACAGAAACGTCAGTCTAGAAAACATTAAAAGACTGTGTCCCCCCATATACACATACCTACACAACAGTTACAACATACCCACCATGCTCTATCTGGAAAATGGTGACCACATACTGTCACAGGAAGGTGTGACGCAAGGGGACAATGCAGCTATGGCAATGTATGCCCTATCCACGCAACCACTGATACAAGCATTGAGCAACGAAACTGCAAATGATGAAGTGAAACAGGTATGGTATGCAGATGATAGCTCTGCAGTTGGATCACTAGCAGTTCTAAGTGAATAAATGCTGGGAATACCTACAGGCCAATGGACCAGACTTTGGATACTGCCCTAAACCTGCAAAGACAATCCTCCTAGTAAAAGACAGCAGTCTAATGCAAGCCGCACAAAAAATCTTCAAAGATGACAGAATCAAAATCACAGACCAAGGTGAACGCATCCTGGGGTCTGTAATTGGGACAGAATCATTCAGGGAACAATATATTAAAAACAAAGTTGAGAGTTGTGTAAAAGACCTTCAGTCACTCTAAAAGAACGCACAAGATGACCCTCAAGCAGTGTACTCAGCATTCACCAAAGGTTTATCCTCCAGATGGACCCATTTCCAAAGAACAGTGCCTGATGCGAGTTGATTATTTGAACCACTTGAAAACGCCATCAGAGATCAATGATTCCTGCTCTTGTGGGACTAGAAGTTAGTGATGCCAAAAGACAAATACTAGCTCTCCCTCTCAGACATGGTGGGCTAGGTCTGACAGATCCTCAGGAAACTGCCAAAACGGAATACGAGCACTCCACTCAGATCACTAATAAACCAACAGCCAAAATCTACACTCAAAAGCTCGATCTTGACTACAACCCCTCGGACCAGCAGTACACCAGACACATAAAAAACATAATACGACAAGGGAAAAATGAAAAAACATCTGTGATGAACTTTTGGTGGAAATGACCCCTGAGTCACAACAACTCACAAAAGGAGCAATGGAAAAAGGGGCATATTCTTGGCTGTCAGCCTTGTCAATCAAAGCGATTGGATATGCACTGAATAAACAAGAATTCAGATGCAATCTGCATGAGATATGGATGGAAGGTGAAAGGCATGCCCACTCACTGTGTTTGTGGAGAGACAAACTCTGTGGATCACAGCCTCATAGGCAAACTAGGTGGTTACACTTCAATGAGGCACAACTCAGTGAGAGACTCTGAGGCACAGATAATGAAAGAGGTCTGTAGGGATGTTGAAACAGAACCCACACTTCTATCAATCACTGAAAATGACTATGAAAGCTGACAGTGCAAGGTTGGATATCTCTGTGAGAGGACTGTGGAATATTCTTTGACATAAGGATCACACATCCTACCTCACAGTCATATTCCGGGAAGTCCTTGGCAGAGGTCTACTAACAACATGAAAAGGAAAAGAAGGATGAATACAACCAAAGAGTGATTGACATAGAGAAGTCTTCATTCAAACCCCTTGTCTTCACAACAACTGGAGGGATGGCACCAGAATGCAACAGAGCAAACAAAAGACTGGCAGAAAAATAGCTGAAAAACGCCGAGAGCCGTATGCGTCTGTCATAACATACATAAGGACAAAGCTCAGATTTGCGCTTTTGAGGAGCACCCTTGCTGCAATACGAGGATTTCGAGGCAAACGAAGTGATGTCGACCTCCAAGACCTCACGGACATTGACTTCAGCTTAATTCCTAGGCCCACAGTCACACAAAGCTGAACGATGGTGTCAATGATATGACACCTGTTACATTTGTGAAATAAATGGGTAGTTTGTGTAGATCAGCTATGACTTTTTGTGAAACTATACCTTAGAACTAAATAATTCTCCAACCTACTAAACGTATTTTGTTTTTCATGTACCTAAAACTTATTGGAATAAATAATGATTACTGCTAATAATACTGTAACCTGTTCACATCCTTTATTCTTCAACTTCATTCGGTGACACCATGCATCTGGTTGGGAACAACTCATCCATGCAACCCACCCCACTATGGTCTGAGTAAATCTATATTTCTTCACGATGTGTATTTATAAACATTGTTCTCTGCCCATGCTACTTGTTTTTGCTATGAAATTTTGTAACAAAATACCTTGCCCTTTGCCTCACAACCATTATTGCTGCTCGCTTCCTTCACATGTATGCTTGCCTTATCTGCTCATATGTACATGCCTCATCTCTTCACCCATTGATTGCCCACCATCATCTGTGTTATGTTGATGTTTTTTTTCTTGGTATTTTTTCTTATTTTTGTGATATATCACATGTTTTATATCTTTTTTTTAAGCTTATGTCAAACCTCATTTTAGCCTTGTTTTTCAAATTTATTTGCTTGTTTTTTTATTGTTTATCATGCATTCGGCTTGCTGCTCGTATATATATACTTTTTAGTTATAATATGTAATTTTCTGAAATCTCATTCAAAGATGCAAGAGACTGTTAAGTTTTGGTGCAGATATTGCAACTACACAAGCCGTCATATGCTGTTCATATGTTTCACAATTGCTGGCTATACCACAACTTGAACATATGGTAAAGATAAAACATATTTTTGTATAGGATTTTTCAGATTGATGCCCTCTAACGGCAAGGGCATATTAGTTTTTCAGGGATGATTCCCTACTCATACTGAAAAACATAGTTAGCACTGAAATTCCTACATACAAGTGAACATTTAATCCTGCAACACTTCCATGTATTTTGGTCAGTTGTATCAATTCCTTGTAAAAAAATGTTTGATATTGTTCTTCTAGTACGCAGGAATGATGTTGGAAAAAAGGCTAAAGGCTGTCAATCTATGCAAGTTATTTGGTACAAAAGCCATTTTACCGAACTAATTCAAAGGGCATCATTCTTTCTATGCAGTAATGTGATAAACATTTGTTTTTCAATAAATTGTGCCTTGGTAGCTTTGCTGAATGGAATGCTTATTCTGATTTGCACTATTTCTTGAGAAAAGTTAGATCTTTTTAAAAAACGTTTAATTTTTTCTTTTACTTTCACTTAAATGCACAAATGAAAAATGTACATGATATATTCAAGGTCTTACAGTTTTCTTTTCACCCTAATCATAGCATTCATTACAATATTTGACTACTAATTTCATTTTACATACCTATCACAATGTGCCTGTAAAACAATGAACAGATTCTCAACCACAGCATCTCCATAACCCTTTAACAACTGTGCAAGCCAATATATATTGGCTCACCCTTTTTTGGTCATAAATCTCTAGCCGCTAGAGCAGAGGTTCCCAACCTGAGGTACATGTACCCCTAGGGGTACATTTGCCTATCTTAAGGGGTACATTTAAGGTTAACAATAGAAGAGAAATGTATTTTTGCATATCTTTTATTTTCACATATTTATGTATATATCAGTGAATATTGCTTTCAAAAGCCGTTAAATGCTTATTGTTAAATATACCTGTGATTAATCAAGATATAAAATATTTTGTCATAAGAAATTTTAGGGGTACATGTTCATTTGTCAAAATGCTGAAGGGGTACATGCTCATATGTTGGAATGCCGAAAGGGTACGTTGTCGGAGAAAGGTTGGGAACCCCTGCGCTAGAGAGCTGTTCAAACCCTTTGCGGATTCAGCAAGTCTTCTAGTTGACATCGAAAAAAAAATTTTCTTGTTTTTGGTTTGGCATTTGCTGGGGGGAACGTCATAAGTGGGGATGTTTTTGCATTTTTTTGGCCACTTTTACCTAGCCCTGGGCCCCAACCCACTGACCCATTCTTTTGGCTCAAGTTTTTTTCGCAAACTAGGCAAAAATCCGTGTCTTTAGAGCCCTTGAATGGCTTTCTATCATATCTGTAGCCAAAATTATGGATAAAAAAACAAAAATTGGTAAAAATTTCTGCACCCACAATCCCCAAATTGGGTTGGAACACACCCCTTCTCTTTATGGACAATACTCGCCAGCGGATCAAGCTAGAGAGCTGTTCAAATCTGCTTTGAATCGGGAAAGACTTGTAGTTTAAACTGAAACAATTTTCACCGTGCGATTTCAGCCTTTCTGGCCATGTTTATAAAACCACAGGATGTTTTGACAGGTCTGTCAAAGCAATCCATGACATCAACGTCCCGTGAGAGTTCAAAAATCAAGCCGAATCACTGGCGGGAAACTGCGCGAGATTTAACTGCATTCTAGGCTATAGTAAAAGCTTTTAGAGGGTTTGATGAACATTCTAGCGTTTCTAGTTGATAAGTTATGGCAAAAATGGTAGAATATTATTTAGGGGAATCCCCACTAATCCCCTGGGAGTTTCCTGTCATATTTGGAATATTTTTGGCATAACTTTTGAACCAGAAATGCTAGAAACTCAATCAAGGGCTCTAAAAACTCATATTCTCGCTTAGAAACCAAAAATATTGCGAGCCAAAATATTGGCGCATTGGATCGGATGATGATGTCATAAAATTAACCAAAAAACATACCCCTGTCATGATCCCAGTAGCTGAAAACCCCCACCCAAATTTGAAAATTTTTTTATTATTTTAAACTATATGACGCCACTAGTCATTACAAGGTTTGAACAGCTCTCTAGCTCAATCTGCTGCCGAGTTGTAGCTGATCAAAGTTTTCCCTGAAAGGGAAAAATATGCCTTTTTTGAAACCTTTTGAATGCTGCCACATGCTGGGTTTACTTTTTAACCCATAATTTTGGCTACAGATATGCTAGCAGGTCAATCAAGGGCTCTATAGATGCGGATTTTGGCCTAGTTTTCATGAAAACTTGATACAAAGGAATGGGTCAATGGGTTAGGGCCCAGGGCCAGGTAAAGGTGGCCAAAAATTTGAAAACATGCCCTCATTGTGACGTCACCTCCAGAAAATGCCAAACTGAAAACGAAAAACGCTTTTTTCGATCTCAACTAGAAGACTTGCTGAATCTGTAGAGGGTTTGAACAATTCTCTAGCTCTAGCGGTTGGTGATTTATGGCCAAAAAAGGGCCGACCAATCGCGGCCATTAAAGGGATAAAAGCATTCCAAAATCATGCACAAGCAGCCCTTGACACATCAGCGATGGATCATAGCGCTGACCTATGCCTAGTCAGTGCTTAATCTGTAGAACATTCGATTTCAAACAATTTGGTTAGGCTGAGCCCTACTCAACTGTGATGGCTACTGACTCTGCACATTACGCATGTGAAACTACTGTATTTTCTAATGTATTTAATGTAAATTTGACCAGAGTCAAAAAAAACCCAGATTTTCAATAAAAAAAACAGATAAAACAGAAAAACCCCAAATTTAGTGAAAAAGAACAGCATTGGCAACACTGATTGCAACGCCCTTTGCCAAACTGCAAACAGGAGTCAACAGGACTACAGACCTACAACCTAAAGTCCACAACCACTCCAGCAGCAGCTGAGCAGGGGACAGGATAAACAATGGTGGCAACAAAGAAGAGTAATTTCGAACAACACCACAGTGAACATAGAAATAAAATTTTAAATAAAAAACAGGATGCGACCTACTGTGCAATGTGTACGTACAAGTGCACATCAGAGGTGGGACCGGACCCGGATAACCAGAGTCGGCTCCGGCCGGATTCTGCGTTTTTGTTTCAGACCCGGACACGGTGTCAAGCGAAATTCTTGATCTCTGCGAAATTTCTGACCTGTTATTGTTTTTCAGTTATTTTGTTTCTCTGAATAAAGAAATAAAGTCTGGCAATTAGTTTTTTGAGGTGTGTTGTGTAAATTAAAACATTTTGGTTAGATGTCAAGTACCTACAACAAGCTACAGCAGGGGAATAACTTTAACCATTGAAAATTTTCGGATTCAGTCCTTGACCTCAATTATGTTTCTTTTTCTCACCCTAACCCAACCCTAACACGACATACTTACCTAAGCACGAATTCCTAAGCCCTAATAATCAGGTTTGTCAGCGTATTTGGTATGGAGAATATTACTTGGGCATGCGTACATACTACATGGTGTGAAGTTAGAAATTTCGCAATTCAGAAATTTCGCTTGACAGCGGATTTAAAAATTTTGGAACAGGAGCGGAGCTGGAGTCTGAAAAAGTTACGCCGGCCACCTCTACTGCACATCAGTGGTGTACGGAGTTTCATATTTTTGACTCCGACTCCACTCCTGATATGGCTGAATCAGTGACATGCAGAGGGGGGACGAACGGGGTGACGGCCAGGGCATCCAAGGCAGGGAGGCATCCAATGGATGAAATAAAAAAATTTAAAATCTGTAACCAGATGATTTTTCCTATTCTAAGACTAATAACACATGCTGCATAGATTTCATTTTTCGAAACTTCTTTTTGCCAACACTAGAGCACTATTTTTTACGTATTCAAATCCAAGTAATTCCCATATTCTTCTAACACTAGGGAACTTCACTCTAGTTGTGCGGCGCACACCCAATGAAACGGATATTGAGGTGACTTTTTCCAGATCATACCATTAAGGGAAAATCACAAAAAAGGAGTGAAAGATAATTATGGATGTGTACTTGACATTTTCAGCCAAATATCAAACCTGTCCTATTTTGACTTGCTTGATTTAGTTGACTTTTTGATGCATCACCCGGGCCTACGTGAGGGGCAGTGATAGAGTCTCGAGACTTGGTCTTGGTAGTCTCGGTCTCTGTCTCGAAGGTGTCAGGTCTCGTCTCGGTCTCGGTCTCCAAGGATTTCGGTCTCGGTCTTGAGCTCTTCGTCTCGAAACTTTGCATAGGTTATTTTTCATGAAGTTTTGCAAGGAGTTCCTCAAAAAAACGGTTTTAAAAAATTATTCTTCAAAATTTAGCCGTTCAAGGAAGTCAGTGGCTGAGCTGTCTTTCTTTACTGTTATATTATTTGCCAGACGGAGAAAACAATTTGCCTTCTACCACGTTTAAAATTTATGCTGAATTCAATAAAAAGTATGCATGCACCAATGAAACCGCATCGCGTAATCTCTGCAACGAGAGGTTGGGAGTACTTTGCAAAGGACTATATTCGAACTGTTTTTCCTGGAGTTTTGTTATGAAACCCATAGGCTCATTCAAAAGAGGTGGGAGATTGCCAAAATTTTTCATTTTTGAGAAGTCAAATAAAACACTGTTTTTTTCGAAGTGCTTTTCAAAACACTCTGTTAAAACACGCTGGTGCAGTTTTTTTTTTGTTCTGCATAACGCAGAGTTTTCTAAGTTCAAAAATGCCTCGGAACTCTTTTGAGAAAAAGTTTTGCTCATAAGAGTTTTATACAGAGAGAAAATAATGCGTCATGGCTGATCAGTAACTTTGACGTACTGCTAAAGGCTTAACAGCCTTTCTGCGTTTTCTAACCGACATGCGGTGTTGCGAAAACTCTTAGTGGGGCAGCAAAAACGGAAATTCGGAACAGTTGCGAATAATCAGTTTAACGTAAAAATATGGAAATTATGAAAATCTTGAAAATATAAAAACTTGACAATAAAAAATAGCAAATCTATACAAAGAGCCATAAAAGCAGCGGGAAACATTGTTGGGATGCAGCATGCTGCAGAGATGAGCACGAACAGGACTGGATCGGACTGGATCAGGACTGAAGCCAATTTTGGCCGGATCAGGACTGGATTGGATTGCAATTTTTCCCAAAATTGGCGGATCAGGGCTTGATCGGACTGAGAAATTTTTTTATGTTTTTATGTGATTATTCTGAAAATATCAAAAATTTTAGTTGTGATCGGATTACCAGAGATGAGCACGGACAGGACTGGATTGGACTGGATCAGGACAGAAGCCTATTTTGGCCGGATCAGGACTGGATCGGACTGCAATTTTTTTGAAGACTGGGAGATCAGGACGGGGTCGGACTGAGAAAATATTTTTTGCGTTAATGTGATTATTCTGAACGTATCAAAAATTTTAGTTGTGATCAGATTTTACAGATATGCTAAATGGCAGTGTAATTTTGCCATCAACGATAAAAGATCTGCTGACACTATTTTGCCATTCGAACTGTATCCACCTTTGCCCACATGTAACGTTGAGTTCCAGTAGTAACGTGAACACAGTTGAGTGGTTAGTGTCTATACCTGTTGTGCGAGTGTTCGTTGGTTCTGCTCTCACCGTTTCCTTTGGCTAAGCTTGAAGAGATTACTCCTTTGATTTGAATGCTTTTTATGTAGGCTACTTTTTCAAAAAGTTTGGGGTTTATGGCAGTGGTTATCAACCGGGGGGTTGTTTGCTTTTATCTAGGGTCTCGAGAGCTTCTTATAAATATATTCATAAATAGGCCTACTTCCACATTTCAAATTTCGTACATAGAACCACTTTTTGTCATAGGATAATATTTAACGTAATAGGACTACCTGGCAGTAGCGCAGTCAATAATTTTGTTCGGGATGGGCCAGTCAATGAGGTCGTCAGTCAGTGACGTCGTCTTGAGTTCAACTGTAACTTCCGTTTATTTTCTAACAGCTGACAATTGATACAAAGTACCAGTAAAGATCGGACCAGATTTGTTTCGGGGAAGCCATGGCCTCTTCGGTCTCATTCTGGCTGCGCTAGTGTTACCTGCAAAACTGATAGTCTACTTTTTCATTCAAAATAGTTTTAAGGGTAATTACAACCATTACAGTGCCGTGGCGTTCGGCAACACACGATTAACTTTGTGACCGAAGAATGTGCTGCTTTTGTAAATTAGATATCTGATTGCTGCAGCTAACTTGGGAGTTATTCTAGTTTTGAATGACTTGTGCTTGGGAGTTATTTGTAACGGTACGGGTCTCCCTCACTGATGCTGCCATGTGCATCAATTTAATAAATGATTTTTGTTAAGCATAGCAATATCGTAAGTTATTTTTTAGACATTGTGATTTTCTATTGTGCAAACACAACTGCATTTCCTATGTCTGACTGGAAAATTTCGGAAGGGGCCGATAGGTAGAATTGAGTTGCAAAATGGGTCGCTGCTTAAAAAAGTTGAAAAACCGCTGGTTTTGGGCGTACGTTTACGAATTAAGTTTCAGGTTTAGGTTTGGGTCTAGGTTTAATTTTGGGTTTAGGGTTTGGGTGTTGGGTTTAGCTTTTGGGTTTGGGTGTTGGGTTTAGTTTTTTGTGTGAATGTTAATCTGAGTTTAGGTTTTGGGTTTGGTTTCAGGTTTGGGGTTTTAGGTCATGTTACAAGGACTTATGCTAATCTAATTGTATCCCGTATCGTCCTTGTCATTTCACCAGTCCAAACAATCGGATTCTCCTAATGGCAAAATAACTCCAGCAGTGCTTTTGCTTCATGAGGCAAAATAGACACTGCATTGTTAAACTTTGGAAATGCCAAAAGACTATGTCTATTTTGCCTCATGAGGCAAAAGCACTCCTACAACTATTTTGCCTTCAACTAATCATATTTGGCTAAAGGCAAAATAGCTTCAGTGGTGCTTTTGCCTCATGAGTCATGAGGCAAATAAAAATTCATTATTTTACATGGGCCGATCAGGACTGGAACGGACTGATCATTTTCAAAAATTTTGCGGATCAGGACTGGATTGGATTCAATTTTATCGAATCAGGACTGGACTCGGACTGAAAAATTCCACAGTTCGCTCATCTCTGCCGATTACACAGGTTAGCTAAATGGTAGTGCATATTTTGCCATCAAATGCAAAAACCCTGCTGGGACTATTTTGCAATTCGAACTTTATACTCCTTATGTCTATTTTCCCTCATGAGGCAAAACCACCGCTGGAAACATTTTGCCTTCAACCTATCGTTATTGTCTAAAGGCAAAATAGCTCCAGTAGTTCTTTTACCTCCTGCAGCAAAATAAAAATACATTTTTATGCTGGCGGATGAAGACTAGATTGGACTGATGATTTTCAATAATTTTGCGGATCAGGACTGGATTCAATTTCATCAGATCATGAGTGGACTCGGACTGAAAAATTTCACAGTCCGCTCATCTCTGGCATGCTGCATCCAATGCCTGTAGAAAACATCTTAAACTTTCTTTTTATCAGAGAAATAAAAAATCTTCAACACGAAAGCAATGCTCACCTGCAAAAGATCTGCAGCAGTTGTAAAAAAACTGACAAACGACGAGCACCTTGCTCTACGTAAGACTAAAAAACAAACCCAAGTTGCTTCGGGGCTTCATTACCCCTGTGCACTTTGTTGTTGCCATGGAAAACACATCGAATCCACGGTGCCAACTGATTCACATGTAATGACAAAAAATAAAACTTTCCCGCTGAACCACAGCCTAGCATGAGCCAGCTGTGCTAGTTATTTAGCCATACTTACATGCATATGTAACGAAGGCAGAAATAATAGGAAATGCAAAGACGAGAAGGGTAGCTAACAAGTAGAGAAAGCAAGATCCATAGTCGAGAATTAAAAACAAGAATACTTTCAGTTTGTGAACATTTGATTGTGATGTTCATGATGCTTAATTATTCCCTATTGTTATAATAAGCGTGATACATGATTTTCTCTCATTTTATATTGTTGTAAACAAATGTGTGGACTGGAAAAAGAAAACATTGTTATGGTCGGCCCCGGGCGACAGTTAACATCGTCACGCCACTGCAGTAGAGCATGCGGTGGGATATTTCCTCGCTGGTTCAAAGTGTAAACCTAATTTGTGCCGAAAAAGTCTATTACTCTAATAGGCCTAAATATTTTTTCTGTGCGTCAACAGCAGAATCACAAGCACAATTTTTAAAACTTGTTTTGGACTGAATGAGCAAGTTTGGATGGATGAAAAATTAGTTACAATTTTGCTTTTTGAAATTCAAAGTAGTGCTTTCGCTCTAAATTTATCACCTCTTTATAATTATTCTAAATCTTTGGAGAATTCTTAATCAATTACTTGTTGTGTGAGGAGAAAAGTAATTAGGAAAAGTGTAGGTAACGTTACAAGAAATGGCAAAGCTTTGTTAAAATACACGAAATATGTGGCGAATAAATTTGAGTGTCAGTGCAGATGCCCAGTGTTAAAATAAAAAGAATGTAGTGAAATAGGTAAGTAGTAGATAGCAAAGAACTTTAAAAGTTTGCTACTTCATTGGCAAATGATATAAACGACGAAACACCTTGGCAAAAAATTTAATGATGGAAAGCAACCTTTCCTTTGTAGTTACCACTTTACTGTGCTGTTTAGACTAGTGTTTCTGGGACTGTATACACTCGCCTACATCGTTTTAAAACAAAAAGTAATGATTCTCCTCTTCTCCACTTTCTCAAATAACGTAGGCCTACTTCAATACTAGTGTTGCGATCGGCATATGCGCAAAGCTTCGCACTGTGGCGGCAAGCAACAATAGAGTTCACATGCCGTGATCACTCTTCGCGTACGCTATTGTTACGTTCAATCGTTGACATCGTTAGTATCACCAGAGATTACACCCCACGATCACTCTATTATTGCTTGTTCGCGCCACATATGTGTATGGTGTTGTTCTTCACGCACATCCCGTTCGTGGTGAATCACACAATCAACGCAACACCACCGTAGAGGTTGCAACACTAGGTAGCAGAACAGAACATGGGAGCTTCATCAGGGCATCACCTCCTGTCCTTACAGAGAAGGCTTGGTATCGTTTTGAAACGAACAAAACAATAAACATTTTTCTGAGTCAAAACAAATTTATTGAAGCATGCAACGGCAAACACCTCGAATATTCAGTTGGTTCACCGACATTTTTGGAGCGTAAAATGCCTTGGCCCTCTAAACGCTGCCAACATTTTCAATGTCCATGTATTTCTTCATGGAATTTGTAAATAAGACCACAGGTTTGAGGTTGTAAATTCCTAAGAGGAAAGTGAAAATGAACGTTTGGAGTATTTGGCCGTTTGCACAAATTTCGGATGATTTTTATTATCTTGGTATTTGGCAATGCGCCAGATATTTTGTTGCAGCATTATTAAAGGAGTTAGCTTTAATTACTATCAGAGAAATGTGAGGTCTCGAGTCTCGAACTTCCAGGTCTCGGTGTCGGCTTTTATGACAAAGTCTCGGCCTCGTCTCGAAATTTGAGCCAGGTCTCGGTTTCGGTCTCGGAGTTTACGGTCTTAACTACATCACTGGACTGAGGGGGTATAAAAGATACATTGTCCCTGGTCCCAGTAGGATGAAAGTACGCGTGCTAAATTTTTCTGTAATAAGCCCAAAATTATTGTGTATGCCAGTTGCCGATATAGCAATTTTCTACAGTATTTATAAATCCTAGCATGGCAGGCCTATAACTATTTGATCTACATTGATCTGTATATTCTGATTAGCCTACTGCACAAACAAGCTGTACAAGTTTCGATGAGGACCACAAAAGCTAAGAGGCCGGTCTTTGTACCCCTGGTGAAATTTCTTTCAGAGGCCCCGTGCGTTCACTAGTCTCATTTTTATGATGTGGAAACCCTGGTTTTGCGTTAATACAGACGCACACCTTTTCTTGCAATATGTACATCATTCTGAGCCTCGTCATTGGCAGTTCAGGCAGATTGATCATAATGGCTCACCAGAGGTGGGCAACCGCTACTTTGTTAATAGCGTCGTTACTGCTACCACTATTTGTTAAATTTAATAGCGACGCTACTGCACCCGCTACTGAATAAAATTAGTAGCGAGCTATCGCTACCACTATTTGCTGCCGCTATTCGCTACTGCCATTCACTACCACCATTCGCTACCGCCATTCGCTACCGCCATTCGCTACCACCATTCGCTACCGCCATTCGCTACTGCCATTCGCTACCGCCATTCGCTACCGCCATTCGCTACCGCCATTCGCTACCGCCATTCGCTACCGCCATTCGCTACCACCATTCGCTACCGCCATTCGCTACCACCATTCGCTACCACCATTCGCTTCCGCCATTCGCTACCGCCATTCGCTACCACCATTCGCTACCTCCATTCGCTACCACCATTCGCTACTGCCATTCGCAACTGCTATTCACTACTGCTATTCACTACTGCTATTCGCTACTACTCCTTTTGCTGCAGTTTAAAAAACTTTTTGGTGTTGTTCTACTGTCGTAGGATCTGTTTTGAGAAGCCTAACCTTGAATTTCTTTTTGAAAAATGTTGTTAAAGAAGAAACGTAATGTGAAAATATAGTTGTTGAACAGTTATGATATAGTAAAGTCATTTTACCGTGTATACACATATACACGGTAAAATGACTTTACTATATCATAACTGTTCTGGAGAACGTATATCATAACCTATATCATAACCCTGGAGAACGAGTGTTAGTAGCCACCAAGTTCATTGTAACATTCCTACCTTTGAGGCTCTGTTACGTAAATACAAGTACCTGTTTCTCGAAAGATGCAGAAAATCTAACAACGTATGGTTACGT
>Ga0210059_1010101_pt1 | contig 14629 bp, 13 predicted proteins | sample Ectturendosymbi2_FD_188042 | JGI IMG/M metagenome (GOLD analysis project Ga0210059, IMG submission 188042) | Ecteinascidia turbinata endosymbiont from Florida, USA - Sample 2 (SPAdes) (version 2) | ecosystem: Host-associated > Tunicates > Ascidians > Unclassified | place: Key West, Florida...
GGTTATAGTACAAAGGGCGCAAAACGTTAAAACTCCCATTCGCCCCTTGATATATCAACACCAATTTTTAAAAAATTCCTTCAAAAACACTCGAAACTGAAATTGAAATTGAAATCAAAAACAACTCTTGATATATCAACACCAAAATTTTAAAATCGTCAGCGAAAATAAGATTTCAAAAAATATTTATTTTTTACGACTTTTAAATAAAAATGTGGTACAATTAAATTAATCAAATTTAGAAAAGGAAAATATGAAATTAAAAAAGAAAATAAAAAATAAAAAAATGATTAAATTTTTAAAAAAACATGATATAATTAATGTGTTGCATTAGAAAGGAGGAATATGACAGATAAAGAAACAAATTTATATGCACACATAATATTACAAGATTATACTTTAAAATATAATCGTTTAGCGCATATTAATTTAAAAAGATATATTAAAAAACAAGTTAAAAAATTAATATTAGATATTATTGCTTATAAAATAGAACATGAATATAAATTAGTGGAATCAGAAAAAATATTATTAAATGAATGAATGAGTCCACCTAAATATAAAGGAAAGAAAAATGTTAAAAATTAAATCAATATATTATACTAAAGATAAATTTAAACTTATTGATATTAAATCTTTAAGACGTCGATTTTTAAGAATGATTTATTCTAAATCAACTAAAGGATTATATTTTCATGAAATAGCAGATAGACAATTAAAATATTTAATTGAACAATATTATCAAACAACTTCTTTAATATTAAAAGAAAGTTATTTAAATAATGCTTGAGAAATTTTATGTCTTGCTAGAAGTGTTGATGAATGAATTAATTGTTATTCAAAAATGAAATTTAAATTAGTTAATGAAGATAATGAAGAAAATTAGAAAAATTCCAAAAAAAACAGGAAAAATTATTTTTAAATCAAGAGTAATTGTTCCTTTTAAAAGACATAAAGAAGTTAATCATTATACAATTTATGGTTGTAGAGAAGCTAAAGATCAATATAAAATGATAAATTATCTTAACTATTTACGAATCTTAGAAAATAAAAATATTTTTAGATCTTATAATGAAACACGTGATTGAGAATTATATCAAAGATATATTCCAAAAGATACAAGTGAATTAAAAGAATTAGTTAAATTACCATTTAGTTGACAAATATTAGATGATAATGATTATCAATACGCAACTTCTGGATCAAAAATATTTTGAATTGATAATAAAGGTTATTATCGAGAAACAGATTTAGATTTTTTTCTTTCTCAAGTTAAACATCAAAATTGTTTTGATTTATTTGATTTAGAAAATGGTAAAATTCCACGTTGTTATGGATATAATAATAAAGAAAAACCAATTTTTGTTTTTTATTTTATGAAACGAAGATTAAATGATTTAAATTGAGATGATTATGATCGTTATTATATTGCAATAAAATTAATTCCAACTAATGATTATGCATGAGAAACGTATTAAATTATTTAAATGTATCTGTTGTCAACGAAAATATTATTCATTATATCAAAATAAAAAATTTCAAAAATTTAATAATAAAAAATTATGTTTTCAATGTAATTTTATTAATGTTAATAACAACAAAAAGGGTTATAAAAGAATTAATATAAAGGATGTTAAAAATGGCTAGTAAATATCAAAATAAAACTAAAATGGTTTGTTCACGTTGTAATCAGAAATTTCTTAATATAAGTAAAAATTCAAAATTTACTAAATGGAATTTTTATAATGAAGATAAATTATGTAAAAATTGTTTTAAAAAGTAAATATGTTTTTTAAATGTTATAATTGTAAGAAAAAAGTTTTTAAATTAACATTTAATATTAAATTAATGAAATACAATTTCACACACGATTTTCAATATTGTCATAATTGTTTTTGTTAATAAATTGGTTGTAAGGGGTTGGGATAATTAATTATTAAGGAGCAATATGAAAATAGTAAGTATAAAAGCTAAAAAACAAGAAAATGGGTTTTTAGTAAGTTGTAAAATAGAATTTGGTATCAATACGATATACGCAAATAATCTTTATAAGGATGAAAAAGATGCTAAAAAATTAAAAGTATTTTTACAAACTCATAAAGAAGATTGATTTAAATTTTATTATTTAATTCCTCGTAGTTATTTAATTACAAAAGAATTAGAAGGTAAAGTTTATCAAGTAAGTGGTATTAATTTTAGTTTATACATTCCTAAGAAGGAAGAAGACGAAATAGATTTTTAAATATTAAGGTTGTTGGTAATAAATATGAGAATGGAGGGCTTCTCATATTAAAGGAGAAATATGATTAGATATAGTAGTGTTATTGCAAATTATACACGTAATATTCGTGAATTAATTAGTAAATATTCACAATTAGTTAAAAAATTAGAAGCATCAATTAAACAATTAGAAGCTAGTTTAAGAAAAAATAAACAAGGAAAAATGGTTTTAATGGCTCCCACTAAAGAAAGTTGAACTAAATTAAGTTTAAGTGAAAAACAAGCTACTTTTGAAGCTGCTTCTTTTGTTAATACTCAAGTTAATTTATTAAAAAAAGGTTTTAGTGCAACTAGAGCTTCAACAACTAAAAAATATGTTAATATGGTTGGTGAGAATCTTAATAAAAGATTAACTATACAAAGATTTAATGAAGTTGAAAATAATTTAGCAACTATTGAAAAATTTAAAAAATCGGTTGCTAAACATGACACAACTAATTGAGAAATTAGAAATAATAAAAAAGAACATATTGCTAAAATTAAAGAAAAAATAATAAAAGAAGGTTATTCTAATCATGAATTAGAAGCTGATTTAATTGTTGCTCGTATTTATGATGAAGTTTATAAAGAAGTTATGTTAGATGTAAAAAACGGAATTGTTAAACGTCAAGATGCATGATGAGAAATTCATCGACGTCAAAATCAAAGAATTAAAGAAGCTGTTAAAAAAGGTAACAAAGCTTTTATTGATAGTCTTAATTTTAAACATGGTTTAGATTAATGTTACAAAAAAATAGTATTATTTTAGCAGCAGATTTAGAAACTACTAAAGCAACTAAAAATAAAAACGCTCAGGTTTATGCTTGAGCATTTTGTGTCTTAACTAAATATGATAAATGAAATAAAAGACATCGTTATTTATTTGATCATAATTTAATTAAAAAATTAAAAAATCAAAATTATATTAATAAAAAATATAAAGATAAATTAACATATTATTATGGTTATCGGATAAAAGATTTCGTTAAAATTTTAAGAACTGTATCTACTAGTATTACTCTTTTATTTCAAAATGGAAATCATTTTGATGTTCACTTTGTTATTGATGAATTAAATAAACAAGGATTAGTTAGAGTATTACCTTTTTTAGATTATTCCCTTAAAAATCAAGTTATTTCATCTAATTTTCAACTTTATATTCGTTGATATGTTAATGAATTAGAAAAAAGAAAAAATGCAAATAAACTTTTTAAAGTATTTAATGATAATTCTATTCATTATAAAATTAAAGAAAAATTATTAAATACATTATCAATTAATGAATATAAAGCTTTAGAAGTTAATCATGATTTTTTTCAAGTTAAAATTTGTGTTAATAAAGATACTAAACATAAAAATAAACATATTTTTATTACAATCTTAGATCCTTGATTGCAATTTAATGCTAGTTTAGCAATTAAAGGTCAAGAAATTAATTTACCTAAATTAGAAATTGAATATGATAAAATTACTCTTTATAATTCCATAATTGAATTTGAAAATGATGGAAATCAATTAAAATATTTATTAAGAGATGTTGAAATTCTTTATAAACATACTTTAAAAATGTATTCATTTATTGGATTTAATAATGTTCAAATTACAGCTGCTGCAATTGCTTATCGACAATTTCTTATCTTTTTTAGAAAAGCTTATTTTAATAAATTAATAAAAAATAAAAGAATTACTTTTTTAGGATTAAAACAAGAAAAAGGAAAACAAAATATTTATCAATGAAGAATTAATGATTTAGGATTAAGAAAATTTTATAAATCAAAAATATTAACAAAGAAAATATTTTTTCAACATATTTGAAAACATGAATTAGTTAAAGATACATTAACAGAAGAAGAACGTGAACATTTATTTAATCATTATTATCGTGGTGGAATTTGTCATGTTAATGAAAAATATCGTGGTGTTATAACAACAGCAGTTGGTTATGATATTAATTCAAGTTATCCAAATGTTATGCAAAGTAATGAATTATGTCCAATAGGAGCGCAATTATTTATTAATGTTTCTTTATTTGATAAAAAATATTATTGTTTTATAAGAATTCAAAGTTTAAAAGATATTTATTTAAAAGAATTTATGCCTTTTTTACGTAATACTGAAAATAGATCTGAATTTGAAATTGCATTTATTAATGATACAGATTATAAAAAATTTTGATATAAGTATAGTTATGTTAAACAAATTAAAAAAACTGATATATTTTATATTACTTCAACTGAATTATGACATTTATGTGATATTTTAAAAATTAAAAATGAATTAGATTTTAAAAAATTATTTAATTTTCAAATTGAATTTGTTTTTAAAGCAACTACATTTAGTTATTTTTTTAAAGACTTTGTTAATTATTGATATAAAATCAAAAAAACCGATCCATATAAAAAATCAATTGCGAAATTAATTTTAAATAGTGGATACGGTAAATTTGCCCAACAGGAAATAAAAAATAATAATTTTGATTATGAGATGAAAAATGGCGATATTTTAATTTTAAGTAAACTTTATAAAAAATTAACTTGTTATTATTTACCATTGGGAATTGCAATTCCAGCTCAAGCCAGAATTAATTTATGCAAGGTTATTGATTATAATTATGAGAATTTTATTTATGCAGATACAGATAGTGCTTATTTTGTTAAACCTAATATAAATTTACCAATATCAAATAAAATAGGTGATTGAAAAAGGGAGGCAAACTTTACACATTTTTTAGTTCGAAGAGGTAAACAATATATTGGAATTGATATTTCTAAAGGAATAGGGAAAATAGCGATTAGTGGGTTTAAGATTCCTCTAGAATATAAATATTATAACATAAATTTAAAAGATATGGAAAAAAATAATTTTATTTTTATTACCCAAATTATGGGTTTTGAAAACTTTTTAAAAGGATTTACATTTAATAATCAAATTACAAGTCAAAGATTTAAAGGAGGTATGAATATTTTAAAAGTAATTAAAAAATTACCACCAACTTGATATCATAAATTACATATTAGTAATGAACAAAAAAAGTTAATTAAAGAACATTATTTATTAGATTTAGCAAATGCTAATCAATTAGATCTTCAACTTAAGAAATCTTACCAAAACAATTATTTAAGAACAGAATTCTACTTAAACTATCTTGATAAGTTAAATTTTGAGAATTAAGTAAGACACTAAATAATCTTGAATTAGTTCCTAAATAAAGAGTATCATCATCTACATATGCTGGATAATTAGTAATAATTTTTTCAGCTGCATTTTGTTTATCTACTTTAGCAATATGATAATGTGTATTTGTATATCTACCTAAGATTCCTAAATCATAAAAATTTAAATAATTATCTTCATATTTTAATGTAAATTTTAAACAATATTTAAAGAATGGTCTTTTTAAATCTAAAGGTAAAACTTTTAATTCTTCATTTTCAAAACTTTTATTAAAATAACTATGATTAGCTTCATCTAAAACAAATGAATGAATAAATTTCCAATCATTATCTTTAAAAGCTTTTTCTTTTAAATCAGAAATTTCTTGAGCATTATATTGAGCACAAAATCTAATTGCTAATGGTCGTTTATATTGTTTATAAACAATACTATAAAGAGCTAAGGGATGTTTATTATCTCTAATTCCTAATTTAATTAAATAAGGATGATTAATTGATTTATTATTACCTAAAAATCATAATTTGGTTTTTTCAATTTTATTATAATTTTTAACTGCATTAGTGGCTGAATGTACTAAACTATCTATAGCTTTAATAATTCCTCCTCTAATTTGGCTAGCATCTTCATTAATTTCATCAAAGATAATATGATTAACATCTAATCTAGTTCCTTTCATTTTATTAACATCATTTAAACTCAATAAAATAAAAACAACCTTATTTTGTCTAACAATTAAATAAATTGGTCCTTGTTTTTTAATTTGTAAGTTTTTTCAAAATATTGGATCATTACTAATGGTTGCATTATCTAAAAAACGTTTTGCTTCTAATTTTAAACTAATTGCAGTATTACGAACTCAAATTGAAGGTTTGCCATTCTTATTAAAACATTCTAAAGCATAATGTTTTAAGTTATAAGTTTTACCTTTATTACCACGTTCACTAAAAATAATTCTAATATTAATTTCTTTAAAATTATTATCAATTTTATTAAAATCTCAAACCTTTGCTTTATTAGGTAATGTTTTTAAATAATTAGTTCATTTTTCAGTTATTGGAATTTCTTTAATTATTTTCATATTAAGTTGGTACAACTGCTAAATGATATTCAACATTATTAACATTATAATCATTAAATTTATTCATATATTTTCAACTTCCATTTGTATTAAGCATTGCTGTTCTTATGTGTCTAATTTGAATACCATTAGCCATATCAGCTTGAATAGCCATTTTAATTGCTAAACTTAATTCTTTAGAAATTATATTTAAACAGTTCATTGCTTGTAAGTAATTAAAAAAATAACGTTGATGAATACCATTTATAAATTGATAGATTTTATGATAACCACCAATATTATAACCATGAGCAATAAATAATTTAGAAACAATTGTTTTAATTGGTTCACAAAGAGTTAATTTATACATTACAGGAATTTGAATCTTATAAGTATTTAATGTTAAAAGAGCATTAGTTTTACTTTCTCACTTACCAGGTGTTCTTTTTAAATCTGCCATCTTCGCAGCATAATCAGCATGGACTTGATAAATAGAATAAGAATCTTCAGCTGTTTTTACAAAATCTTTTGCAGCTTGTCCAAAATTTAAACTAAAAACTGATCCTACTCCTTGGGCAACATCTTCAGCTACTTTAAAGCCCCCATGAACATATTTATCAACTTGATTTTGATAAAGTCGAGATTTATTTTGAAGCATATAATCATCATAAGCATTATTTTCTTCAGGTCATTCATAATTTGTATTATCAACAACATCTAAATTATAATTAGTACTTAATCCATAAAAATAATCTTTTTTAATAAGAGGTTTTTCAAGAAAATGTTGAAAAGGAATAATTAAAACATCTCCTTTTCCAGGATTTAAAACACAAATATGAGCAAAACCTAAAGGATATTTATTATTAACATATTGATTTAAAATATCAAATTGGTTTTTTGAAGGCATTATAATTCGATATTTTGTATAAGGATCATTATGTAACTTAACTTCATCTAAGGTTCTAGGTTGACTAATATCAAAATTAGCTGATGTATAAATATTTGTTTCACTAAAATGACGAAAAAATTCATCAAAACGTAAATAATTTATTCCATAAAAAGAACTCAATCTAGGACTTACAGCATTATGTTCCACTAAAGGAATTGCAAAACCATTATAATAATTTAATGGATCTTCACTTGTATTTACTCCAAATCCAACTGCTGCAATCTGTTTTTGAAGAACAGGAAGATATATTCCTTGAGTAGTACTTGTAAAATTATTATTCATAAAATCAACTCAATCTCTATCTTTTTGCATTATTAGAATTCTTCCGTTTGTTATTGTATATCAAACCATATTAAAACCAATTCTTACTGAACTTAATTTAATTTTTTGAGGATCAGAAGCTAATTTTAAAGGAGGAATTCATTTATTAGTAGACTTTTGTCCTGTACTTTTATCAAAAACTATAAAATTAGTAGATTCTGCAGTTCAATCACTAATTACAAATCCTATAGGATTTGTTTTATAATCATTAGATAATAAAGTTATTGTATAATTATAAAGACTACCAACAGAATAAAATATTTCGTTCCCTTTTCAAGGTAATTTATCTACTCTTAAACAATCTTTAGTATTTACATCTACTAAAGAATTAGGTCAATAATAATAAATATCACTACCTGTTTGTAATATTGTTTCTTCAAAATCTTTAGGAGTACTTCCTTCTCCACTTGTGGTTATTTTTGTAAGAAGTTGAGATTTAGAATATTCTTTAAAATTATTTTCATAATTATTAATTATAAAGGGAGTATGTAAAATATCATAATTTTCAATAATATAATTACTTTCATTTGGTTTAAATTCCTCACCAGCATTTATAAAGGGATTACTTCAAATATCATTTAATTCTCGATAATAAAAAGTTCCTGAATTACTTGGATATTCAATTCGTTCATAATTTTTTACATGGGCTCTTTTTATCATTACTTGTTTATCTTTATCAAACAAATCATCAATTCCATACGTTCATCAATAATCTAAAGTTAAAGTAACTGTATATAAGGTTGATTTTAATTGACCTATTCTTTGAATTTGTTTAATTCATCAAAATTTATATTCTCCACTCTCAGTTTTAGTAACAGCAAAATTGCGATTTAAAACATCTTCATTATAATTAACAATATCAATATTAAATGTAATTTCTTTAGCATTCTTATAAACTAGACTTCTAGCAGGCATCTTTTCTAAATCTAGTTTTCATGCTGCTATTCCTAATTTAGAATTAACATAACCTTGTAAATGAAAATCAATATATAAATCTTTTACATCTTTATTTTCAAATCTAGGTACTAAAGTAATTGTATCTTCAGCAACTGGATGAACATTAACATCATAAGGTAAATTATGATTAAAAATCATTGCTTTTTCCATTAGTGTTTAGTTAATTTTAGATTTTGTATTAAAGCATGATCTAAACCTGATACTAATTCAAGATTAAATGTATCTGAATTATTTAATTTAATTTCCCAAGTTGGTCCATCATGATTATTTAAATATAATCTAACTCAAGTACCAAATTGAACAGCAAAATGGGCTGTTTCAAAATGATGTCCTTGGTATACTCAACTTATACTAATTGTTTCACTTTCAACTAATTTTAAAGCATTTGGTAATTTATATAATCAATTTTCATTATTTAAATAAATATTACCGGAAATTAAATTTCATGTAGATCTTAAAAAATCTTGATCATCACAAGTAATAGCTTGAAAATCACATTCAATATTATATCCTTGCATTGACGTGATATTAGCTGAATAAACATAATATTTTAAAGCATTTCCTTGTTGATAAATACGTAAATAAATTGGATTAGCCATTGTTGTACTAAAATAACCCATATAAGTAGCATAATAAGTATTTCTTGGTCTAGTAGAAAAACTAAAATCTTGTAATTGATCTAATTTAATGACACCAAATAAAAAATTATTAAAATTATGTTGAATAAAAAAAGTTCCTTTAACATTAACAATTTTAATATTATTGGGGATATTTGCAATTAATGTATCATTTCTTATATCTCCTCTTTGAATTTTATTTAAAAATCGATATTTACCTTGTTTATAAATAGAATCAAAACAATCTGAATCATTTTCTAATAAGGTTAAACGATTATAAATAGTTGTTGTAATTTGATTAATATTTTTAATTCTTTTTCTAATTTGACTATTAAGATCAACTTTTGGTATTAAAGCATCAATTGCATTTTTATTAGCAGTTATTTTTTTAATTTCAGCTCGTAAACTTGTAGTTAATTGAGTTGTTGTACGAGTATTATTAAAAACTTGATTTTTAATTGTTGAACTTAATGCAATACGTTCATAATCTCCTTTATTGGTATTTACTTCTAAACCACTAGCTGTATCAACACTAATTCCCATTGGGCCATCAATTTCAGATTCAGCAAGTCGACAAAACTTAACACCACCTTCACTATTAAAAGTTCCTTCAAATCAGACACCTAATTGATTATTATTAGGATTTGTATAAAGAGAAGAATTATAATTAAGAACTAATTCATTGCGATTATTAATTGTTAAACCATTTTCAGTAGCTAAATTAATCTTTAATTGATTATTACTTAATCAAAGACCTCCAGAGTAATCTATTGTTAAATCATGATTAGAATCTAAAATTAAAGGTTTAGCAATACTTAAATCTAATTGTTGTTGAGTATTTAATTTAAAAACAGGGGTATAATTTAAAGTTAATTGATTACTTGGATTCATAAATAAAGGCGAACCAAAAGCTAAAGCTAAATCATTACTTTCATTAATGTATAAAGGATGAGCAGGTGATTTTGTATTAGCTTGTAATTGATTTTCTTCATTTAAGGTAATAGTTATGCCATCAATTTTAATACCTAAATTTTGACCAGCAGTTTCAAAAAGTGGTGCTTCATAACCTAAACTAAATTCAGTGTTATTTGTAATTCGTAATGGCTCAATTGCAGTATAGGGAATTGTATCTAAAGAACCATCAGCATTTACTCCTAAATGAGTTCCAAGTTTTAAACCAATTGAAGTTAAATGAATTTCAGGATTATCAACTTGAATAAGTGGAGCTGCTAATCGAGGTTCAAAAAAACCACTAGTTGGATCTACATAAAATGGTCCTCCATGATCATATCTGAATGATAAAATACTTCCATCAAGAAATAAAGGATCTGTAACTGTTTTAATAGTAGATTTATTTATAAGTGATAATTGATTATTCGTATTAAGATTAAAATCATTAGGATTATAATTTAAAGTTAAATGTTGATGAGTATCTAAATGTAATGGATTAGAAAATAATAATTCTACATCATTTATATTTTTTACATTTAAAGGTTTTTCATATTTAAAACCACTTCTATCTAATATTGTTAATTGATTTTGTGCATTTAAAGTAAAAACAGCATCATCATATTGAAGTTCAATTCCCCCATTTTCATTAGTTCAAATAGGAGGAACACCAAATGTGGGTGGAATGATATCAGTATTAGCTCCATAATAAGGAATTATTAAAGCAATAGCATTACGATATTCACGTAATAATTTAGCCATTGGGCTAATTCTAGCCAAATTATTAAAATGAACATCTAATTTATTAATAAAATTAATTAATCCTTGATTTAAAGCATTCTCATTAATATTTTCACCAATTAAAAACTTTTTTGATGAATCACTATCATCAGCCGCACTATAAGCTTGTGAAGTAGCTTTTACATCTTGTTTAATTAAATCAATAACACTTGTTTCAAAATATTCTTTAGAGGTTAAATATGTTTTACTTAATATTACTCATTTTTGAATTGTTAAAAATTTAGCTTTATGTTTAGTTTGAGCATTAATTTGTAAATCTACTTGAACATTTCTAAAAATATTTCATCAAATTCGTAATTCTCCTTGTAAAGGATCAAATCCTAATTTTTGTAATTCATAACTGAAAGCTTCTGCATTTTTTCATAAGGTTCCAAAAAGAATTGGCATCTTTAGTTACCTCCTTGTTGTTTTAAGTTAATAGTTTGTTTATCTTGAGTAGTTAAATTTTCTTCATTATCAATTTTATTTTTTTCAACCTTAATATTTAAATTATGAACTTTATTTAAAATTTCAAAATCTAAATTACGAATGTTAATTTTATGTTCTAAATTAAAATCAGATAATGTACTTGCTGTTTCAATTTCTTGAGTTACTAAACGTTGTTGTTTATCACTAACGCGTAATGTTTTATGCCCCATAATTTCTTTAATTTTATTTTCAAAGTAATCATTTAAGCCCTTAAGCATTACAGTAACATCTTCAAATTGCATTGGAATATAAGGAGCTTTAATTCCCATTGAAACCATTTTATCTAATAAAGATTGTTCTAAGATAATTGGTTGAAATGTATCACTATTAGTAGCAAAATTATTTAAAGTTTGTTTTAATAAACTTTCATTTAAGTTAGCATTATTATCACTAATATATAATGCTTTTGGTAATGCTTTATTAATATTTAATTCAATTTGATTTAAAATTTGTAATCAATCTTGTAAATATCTAGCAATTAAAATTAAACTTGAATGTTGATATAAATCATTTCTAATTACAAAAATATCTTTATCAACTAAAAAATTATTTTTCTTAGCCTGAATAATTGGTTTTATAATAAGAGGAAAATCCCCAATAATTTTTACAAAACTAGGGCGAGCTCCACTAAAATAACGATAGTGTTCCAAAGCTTCTTTATTTTTTTCTTGCTTATCTTCAAAAGCATTAAAGACAGTAACAGGAATAAATAAATCTTTACTGACAGGTAAAATACCTACAATTCCATTATTATTAAGGATTGTTTCAATTTTATATTTATCTAATCCAGTAGGAAGATTATTATATTTAAACAATTCAATTGCTTGTTGAACAATTAAATTATAAGTATATCAAAACGTAATTCAATTATTTTTAGCTCAAATAAACTGACTACCTATTTCTTGCCGATTATAAGTTTGATTAGGTATGTAAGAATTGGAATTATTGCTTTTAAGACTGTTAAGCAACATTTCAGTATTCGTAGCAAGACCACTTTGATTTTCTTCATTAGAATACTCCTGTTTATAGATGTTAACAACACCATTTGCTCCTTTAATTAATGTTCCATCTCTTATTGGAGGAATGTTGTATTTGGTTAAAAACTTTGCATTAGCATTTAATTTAGATGCATCATTAAGATCCTGTGCACTATTAGTGGTTTTTGGAATCTTAAGGCCTATATTCTTCATAATAATTACATCCTATGAAGCAGTTTGCTTTTTAAAACATCAAGCTTTTGCAAAGGCTTTTGGCATTCTTACAAATCCCATATTTAAGTAATGAGTTATAACTCGATAAAATTTAGGACCATCAAAACTTACATCACCATTATATCAAATTGTTTGTTTAGCTAATTCATTATCTATTAAAATCATATATGGATATCAATTAGTTTGATCAATTAATGTTCCATAAGTTGTTGATGTTTTTAAAGGATTAGAAACTTGAGATACTGTTATATTTTCATCATAAATTCCTGTATTAATATATTTAATTGTTACATTTTTAGGTCAAGCAATTCCTTGTAATTGATAAATACCTGAAACTAATTCAACATTAATTATATTACGTAAACGATAATCAATAAATAATGTAAATTTACGTTTGCTGCCAACATAATAAATTGATTTACCTGTTGCTCATTTATTTGCTAAATATTTACGTGAACCTTGTTGAATTTTAAAAACATCATTATTAACTTCTGCAATTAATAATTTTAAATTTTGATTAATTTCTTCAGGAGTTCATTGTGTAGTTCCAGTTTTAATACCACCTAATAATGAATTTTTAGTACGAGTAACATCAACTTCATCATAAATCACAACATCTGTAGTTTCACTTCCTCTTGTTATTGTTTGTTTTTCACTTAATAAAACTAAACCTAAAGTTCTTTGAAATTGTAATTTATTTAAAGCAAATTGAAGTTGTGGTTTTATTGCTCTTACAACAGCTGCATATTGTGCACTTGTAAAAGCAAAGTTATTTAAAACTTGACTTGGTAATAATAATTTTCTACTTCAATTAAAATCTGTATAATAAATTGTTTCATAAGCTACATTTGGTTTTGCATTTAAATCTTCAATTGTTGTATCTGCAAATGGATCTAAAGCTGTTTTTGATTCTCCTGTTGTTGCATTATTATAAATATCATTGTTATAAGTTGAAGATCCTTCAAAATAGTCATTTCAAATTACATAAAATGCCCCATTCATTGGTCTTCATTCGCCCATTGTTAAAATACTAGATTCTTCATAATCATAGATATCCATATCTCTAATTAACATTTCATTAGTTTTAACAACTAAATTATTTAAAACCTTAGCATTTTTAGAAGCTATTGATGGTAAAGCCATTATTTATTTTCCTTTGTATATCCATATTTTTCTAATTGTTGATAATATTTTGCTAATTGTTCTTTAGAAGCTGTTTTTTCAAAATTTTCAAACATTGCCGTATCTTTTTTAATACTTTCTCACATTGCATCAATTCGTTGCTTCATTGTTTGCGTTTTAAAATTATTTTTCTTTTTCATTATATTTTAATATCATTGTTATTATTACTATTATTAGTTGGTTTATTTAAATTAGTATAATGATTTAATACTCATTCTTCTAATTTAAATTCTTTTTTAGGTTGTGGTTTTTCTTCTAATTCTGTAATTACAAATTTTGGATCTTGTAATTTTATATTTTTATAAGCAATTTTATAATCTTCAAATTTACTTATTTTTGAACGATTTTCTTCACTTAATTTTGGTGATTTAAGTTTAATTGCTTTGTCTTCTATTTGTTGGATTATTTTTAATTTTTCAATGTCAGTCATAAGTTTTTGTTTATTATCTTCCTATATTATTATTGTACCACATTTTTATTTAAAAGTCGTAAAAAATAAATATTTTTTGAAATCTTATTTTCGCTGACGATTTTAAAATTTTGGTGTTGATATATCAAGAGTTGTTTTTGATTTCAATTTCAATTTCAGTTTCGAGTGTTTTTGAAGGAATTTTTTAAAAATTGGTGTTGATATATCAAGGGGCGAATGGGAGTTTTAACGTTTTGCGCCCTTTGTACTATAACC
>Ga0210059_1010103_pt1 | contig 14627 bp, 8 predicted proteins | sample Ectturendosymbi2_FD_188042 | JGI IMG/M metagenome (GOLD analysis project Ga0210059, IMG submission 188042) | Ecteinascidia turbinata endosymbiont from Florida, USA - Sample 2 (SPAdes) (version 2) | ecosystem: Host-associated > Tunicates > Ascidians > Unclassified | place: Key West, Florida...
CGCTAGCAATACTGTCCATTGAAAGTGATTTAGTCGAGACATTATCTTTTGACGATATAATTTCTGAATTTGCTTCAATGAAAGCTAGACGTATTGAATTTTGAACTTTCAATAAAATTAAACAAACGCTGCTTTAATTCTTCTGTTGTGTGGACTTTTAATCAGCTTTTACGACGGTGTTAAGGGGGGGTGGCATTTCGTGCAAAAATCCAATAGCGGTATATTGCGTTGCTATGCCACTGCCCGAGGGTGCTCTGTTAAGCGGTTTCCGCTGTAATACATGCAAACATGTTGGAATGATTCCACAAGAGGTGCCAGAACAGGCTTTGTGTGATCTTCAGAGAACAGCACTCACTGAGTTTTTCACTGCCTATCAAATTATTTTTTGCTTATTTTGACACCTTACGAATTCCGCGTATCCACAGAGCTGCAGTCTCTTATTTCCTACAGATGTTACTACACAACGGTAGATTATCAGCGCAAACACTTATTGTCACATTTAAAGCAACAACAGTTGATCGTTTGAACAATGATTGGTCTTCGAAAACAGTTTCCGGAATACAAAACAAACAAGATTCCACAATCTACCAGCGCAGTCTAAACGCAGCGAACAGACCTCATTGTCAGTTGGCTGAGAGCGCGACAAACAATTAAGAATTAGGCAAGTAGGCCTACACAATTGTACAGTATCTATTTACAGTAAATTAAACACGCAGCTCAAACGCACGACTGCCATCTAGCTACAACTTCAATGCTGATTGGCGAACTGCAAATTAGCACATATACGTTTTAATTCTCCAACAACAAAAAATAAAGAGTATGTACGAAAACGATGAAAGTTCCAAAGCTCAGATTTTCGGTCTCTGAGTTTTTAAGAAAGCTCGCTATTTCATATAGCAGCATTTGGGCTATACACGTTGAAAGTGGAAAACGTCATTAACCGGGAAATAGACGGAGTGGCAAATTTATGGCAGATTTTGTACGAGGAGAAACAAACGTGTGATCAAATTAAATGTTATTTTAGTTGAAAATTTGAATTACTTTTCACAGTTGTTGCACCGTGCCTCAGTTCTGGTTAGGGGTTTAAAAATTTGAACAGTGGTGTTAGAAGGAATTCAGCAGTGTTTTCAAAATCTTCGTTTTGATCATCCATTTTTAAAATGTCACAATTTCTGCAATATATTGTAATTTCCTAAGATAACACTGTGTTTGTGGATGAATAATGGTTGAATAAATGAACACACAAAAACATTAGCGTGCCTAATATTGATCTAACCAGGGGCAACTCCAGTTCAACAGCGTTCCTTGGGCTCAACACATGTTTTGCATACAGTCCATTTAAATATTTATAATAATGAAAAAAGGTGATGCACATGGAAAATATATGCCTTTCCGCAAACTTTCTAGTCCCAAATGACTTATTTTTTTATATCAAGCCTTCTTTCATTTCTAATTTAAGAGTGAAAAATAGCAATAAAAAAATCTTTGCAAAGCAAACGGATCTACAAGTTGCGATTATACTGACAGCTGACTGAATGCAACAGTTCGAGGATTGTGTCACGGAACTTCAATTTGCTCTTAATCTGGTTAGCACTATATTTGCTTTGTGACTTAACACACGTAACAATGAATGAGAAGTTCTCATGAGAGTTCGTCCATTATTGCGTAATTCACGTCACAGAGCAAAGATAACGCCAGTTAGAATTGCTCTCGAATGGGAACTGTCCATAGATTGGGAATTTAATCCAATGCTCTATAGTCTATGACAGGCCTACCCAATCTTTTTGGTATTGTGGGACACTTTCACATAGGATATTTATCGCGGGCCACAACAATAAGCTACTGTGACGTAACAAATCCCTTGATTTTGATACGTTTTATGCGATAACACGAGGTGATAAATGAGTCCTATAGTTGCAGGCAGTGTTGTCAGCTTGTATGGATGTAAACAAGATATAAAAAGCTGACATATTTTGAAGGGTTTGTTATACAAGTTTTTGGGTGGTAGACCCATAACAGAAACAATAGGTATAATAGAACCTATAAAAAAATACTAAAATTTTAAAAAATCTGCTTACGAACTTACTACATCGCGGGCCACATAAAACAACCTCGCGGGCCACATGCAGCCCGCGGGTTGGGCAGCCTTGGTCTATGGCAGGGGTTTCCAACCTTTCTCTGACGATGCACCTCTTCACCATTTCGACAGATGAGCATGTACCCCTAAAATTTCTTATGACGAAAAGGCTGAGTAAAATAAAAATCCAGACTTTTACTAGAACTTTTAGATTTTTAGAATTATGAATGTAGACTCCTTTTTATGTCTCAAAGTTATATGTATTAACATTTGGAAATAGATAATATATAAATATATTTTCCCTCCTATTGCTAATCTTAAATGTACCCCTTCAGATAGGCAAATGTACCCCTGGTGATACATGTACCCCAGGTTGTGAACCCCTGGTCTATGACATGCAAATCCATTTCTTCAAAAAACATTCAATCTGACATGAATTATATTGCAAAGAATACTTCTTTGCAATTGGCAACTCAGGCTGTAATGGATGAGCAATGGAACTATGTAACAACCGCTATCTTGCTCCATACAAGCGTATTGTGGTTTTCCCGCAAGCAGTCTAGCTGACTCATGCGTTATCCATACGTCATGTATGAACATCGTTCGTTGTCTTCGCTCTGTATGGCCCTGTCTGGCTACCGTGTGTGTGATCGTGCTGTGTACCTGACAGAGATGAGCACGGATCAGGACTGAAGCCAATTTTTGCCGGATCAGGACTGGATCGGACTGCAATTTTTTTGAAATTTGGCGGATCAGGACTGGATCGGACTGAGAAAATTTTTGTTGTTTTAGTGTGATTATTTTGAACATGTCAAAAAATTCAGTTGTCATTAGATTTTACAGATTTGCTAAATGGTAGTGTGTATTTTGGCATCCATGGAAAAAGCTCTGCTGAGACTATTTTGCAATTTGAACTATATCCACCTTTGTCCCCATATAACGCTGAGTTCTTATAGCAACGTGAACATAGTTGAATGGTTAGTCTCTATGCCTGCTGTGCGAGTGTATAATAGGATCACCTGGCAGTAGCACATTCAATAATTTTGTTTGGGAAGGGACAGTCAGTGATGTAGTCATAGTCAATGACGTCGTCTAGAGTCAGTCTGTTACTTCTGTTTATTTTCTAACAGCTGAAAATTGATACAAAGCACTAACAAAATCTGAGCAAGTTTGTTTCGGGGGAGGCCATGGCTTCTTCGGTCTCATTCTGGTTGCGCCACTGATACCTGGCAAAATGATAGCCTATTTTTTCATTCAAAATTGTTTTAAATGTGATTATGACCATGACAGTAGGCCTACTGTTGCGTTCGGCAACGCACGAATAACTTTGTGGCGCCAGAATGCGCTGTGTTTGTAAATTAGATATTTGATTGCCGTAGCTAACTTGGAAGTAATTCTTGTTTACAATGAGTCCTGCTGTGGCGTTATTTGTATACGGGACGGGTCTCCCTCACTGTTGCTGCCGTGTGCATGATTATAATAAATGTGTTTTTGTTAAGCATATTGGTACTGCAAGTTATGTTTTAGTCATCTTGATTTTCTATTGTGCAAAGACAACTGCATTTCATCTTTCTGACTGGAAAATTGTGGAAGGGGGTCAGTAGGATAAATTGAATTACAAAATGGGTCGCTGCTGGAATAAGGTTGAAAACCAGGGTTTAGATTTAGAGATTAGTTTTCGCGTTTAGGTTTCAGGTTCAGCTTTTAGTTTTTGGGTTTAGGTTTGGGTTCAGGTTTTGGGTGTGGTTTCAGGTTTTGTGTGTTAGGTCATGTTACATGGACCTTGCGCTAATCCGAGTGTATTGTCCTTGTCACTTGACCAATCCAACCAATCGCGTTCTCCAAATGGCAAAATAACTCCAGCAGTGCTTTTCCCTCTGATGGCAAAATAGACAGTGCCTTGTTAAATTTTGGAAATGCCAAAAAGCTGTGTCTATTTTGCCTCATAAGGCAAAAGCACTGCTGGAACTATTTTGCCTTCAACCAATCGTATTTGGCTAAAGGCAAAATAGCTCCAGTTGTGCTTTTGCCTAACGAGGCAAAATAAAAATATCTCTTTTTACCTGGGCAGATCAGAACTGGATCGGACTGATGATTTCAAAAAATTTTGCAGATCAGGACTGGATCAGATTCACTTTTATCGGATCAGGACTGGACTCGGACTGAAAATTTTCACAGTCTGCTAATCTCTGGTACCTGACAAGCACTGTGTTGTAGTCAGTGGTGTATTTAAGGGGAGGCGAGCGAGGCACTTGCCTCGGTCCCCCCCTTTTTGGAGCCCCCGTTGAGGTGTTACGCGCATAAATTTTCCTTATTTTTGGTGAAAAACATATTATTCACTTATATAATGTACTACAAAGCAGATCATAAGTAAGAACTCTGCTTTCAAAGGGCCCCCTTACAAAAACTGTAATGTGCACGTACTTTACTTTCAAAGGGGACCCAACAGCAATTGCAATTTGAAGGTAATCTGCTTTCAAAGAGGCCCCAAAAGCAACTGAAATGTGTATGCACTCTGCTGTTAAACTTCATCGAAGGGGCCCCTAAAAGAAACTGCAGTGTGTAAGTAGGCCTACTCTGCTTTCAAAGGGGCCCCCAACAGCAACTGTAATGTGTAATTACCTTGCTTTCACAGGGGTTCCCAACAGTAATTTTTATGTATAAGTACCTTGATTTCAAAGGGGCCGCCAACAGTAACTGAGATGTAAAATTCTTTGCTTTCAAAGAGGCCCCCAACAGTAATTGTAATGTGTAGGTACTATGCTTTCAAAGGGGCCCCAACAGTAATTGTAATGTGTAAGTACCTTACTCTCAAAGGGCCCCCAACAGCTTGTAATGTGTAAGTGCCTTGCTTTCACAGGGGCCACCAGTAGCAACTGTAATGTCCCAAGTACTATACTTTCGAAGGGGCTTCACCACCATCTCCAATGCGCAAATAAAGAAAAACTTAAAATCAACTTCTGTATCTAAAAAACTGTGGGTTGAAATTTCTTCCAAAAACTTTTGAAAAGACCCTATCAAATAAGAGCAAATATTCATACCGAATCGATCAGCAAATCTTTCATAGGAAATCGATTTCATGTAAAATTACGCATCCTCAGTCCTGAAAATTGCAAGCAAAGCCTATGGGTGAAAAGTTGAAAGGCTGAAGTAACTGCAGAGCAAAAACTAACTCAAGACTACAATCAAAATTTCGTAACGCAAGCTCATAAATCATAACATCTTAACAAACCGACTGACGTCAACAATATTAGTGGCGACAGGACTGAGGATGTGTAATTTTATGTGAAATCGATTTCCTATTAAAAATTTGCTGATCGATTCCTTGCTTACACCCATCGTGGAAAGTATATACTCAAATAGAGATATGTGCAAGTTTGAATCATCGCAAAAAGACGAAAGCAGATGGCAGTCGACTGATCCCTCGAAAGCATACAGAAACACTAGTGCTTTTAAGTGTATTCATACCGAATGATGACTTTTCATACCAAATGATATTTTTTATACCAAATGATGATTTTTAGAGATTGGAGTGTTTAGTTCATTGATAATTTTTTTCAAATGACACAGTTTAACCGAAAATATCCAAGTGGAGCAAAAAAAAAGGAAAAAGTAAGAAAACATGAAGATTGATGAAAAATGTAAAGGTCTCCTGGACAGATTTGTTGTAGCGAGTGATACTGGTGAGCCTACGTAGGAGAGTGCGGGTTCAAGCAGCCCAGTTGTTAATAGTAGCTATGTCTGTCTAGTCCATAATCAGATGTGCCATACACAAAAATTCAATTTTGTGAAAAGGAGGTTGATAAATGCATGCTTTAGAACATCCATATTTTTTTCAAAGGATTTCTTTTTTAGGTTTCTTAAATGAAAAGGTTAGACAAATTTCTCATTTCTTGTGATGTTGTACCTTAGTAAACATTTGCATCAGAAAATACGACGGCATTATATTGTTATAGCAGTGACCATACTACATCTTTTAATTTAAAGAACATTTTATTACTAGTTTACAAAGTAATCTTGTACTATTTCTGTTGTGCTGCAAACGTTGCTAATAAGCAAGCCTACAATCATGCTTCTTATCAAGTAACAGAAATGGCATTTTTAGAGTATTATGAGTACTCACTTTTGCTACAGGTATTTTAGGTGGTTTCAGTTTAGCCCTGCTTGAAGTAAGCAGGTTATTTGAAGCTTGACTACTAAGTGTTTGGTTTGAGGTAGACTTGCTAGGTGATGTTAAAGTTTTTTGGCCAGCTATAAAGCAATATAATTTGAACCGTTTTTTTCTTAGCACAGTTTTATTCAATTTTGTAGGCTACTTGCTAGAAGTGTTTGGGATGAGGTATACGATGAAGTATTTCCTACTTTTGCACATTTTTCAAACAACTAGTGGCAATGCAAGATGAGGGCAGCCTTGACTCATCCAGCCTCAAAGCTTTCCAAAACAAATCTCAGGTTGGATGTTTTTGTATGCTATGTTCTTGTAGTTAAAAGGATGAAATTTGAAACAAATTTAGTTTTTAATCTTCTTGGTTGTTGTTCATGGCTTCATTTATTCCCATAAAGACGTGAACGTGAACAAATTCAGGATACCAAATGCCAAGAATTTTATCAAAGGGGGAAAGTGTGAAACTTTTAAAGGGGCAAACGTTGTAGTGTGCTGATGGTTAATGCAGGGAAATGGGGCGTGAAAATAAAAAAGTGGAGGCGATGCCAACTTGCTATTGCCTAACTTTTATGTGTTGCCAGCTTTGTCTTTCCATTTTTCAGTGTTATCAAAAATTTGTATCATGAACACTCTTTTGCATTTTCTCCTGCTATGTCAGTCATGCTGTAGTCTGAGGAACGTAGGCCTATCCTTCAATGGCCGTATCTTAGCCTTGATCAAAAGTACTCATCACGGTTGGCTGAGTATGATGATGTCATCAGAGGGCCCCCCTTGTTAGTCTTGCTTCGGGCCCCCCCGACCTTAAATCCACCACTGGGTGTAGTAGTAGGTAACATAGAAGGTGTAACAATGGTTTTACTTTTCTGCGTTATCTCGAATTCTGTATAGTTGCTGGAAACAAAACTAATTGTAATTTGGTCAATTTTTCTTGCAAATTACAATTACACAAGAATAAAAAGTCTCCATTACAATTACAATTACTCGAAAATATGTAATTAATTACACTCAATTACAATTACAGTTGTAATTGATCCAACTCTGGTAACCACACACAAAATAGACATTAAAACTTGGCAGAAACATTGGTATAATACAATTCTGCTCTTAAAGAAGCATTTTCTTTCCCCATAATTACACTGTCGTACATTTGTTTTTTATCAATAGCATCGATCTTCTTAGGGCAACAGTAAAATATTTTCAATATTTTGTGCACCCTGCATGGTTATAGATTCTTTTCAAAAGAGATTTGTAATGAATATGCAGCTCAGACAATGTTTTTCCAGTGACAAGCCTTTCCGACTGAAAAAAAACAGATTTTTTCTGGCTTTTTTGCTTTCCTGTAAAAGCCAAAGGTGTTCAAAAAAGCCAGAATTTCAAAATCTGGCTTCAAAAAATCCAAATTGGCAACCCTATGTAGCAGTACGTCAAAGTAACTGATCAGCCATGATGCATTATTTTCTCTCTGTATAAAACTCTTATGAGCAAAACTTTTCCTCAAGAGTGTTCTGAGGCATTTTTAAACTTAGAAAAGTCTGCATTACGCAGAACAAAAAAAATTTCAACAGCGTGTTTTAACAGAGTGCTTCGAAAAGCACTTCGACAAAAGACATGGTTTTTTTTGGCTTTTCAAAAAAGAAACTTTTTTGGCACTCTCCCTCCTCTATTGAATAAGCCTATGGGTTTCATAACAAAACTCCTGGAAAAACAGTTCAAAGATAGTCCTTTACAAAGTACTCCCAACCTCTTGTTGCAGAGATTACGAGCTGCGGTTTCATTGGTGCATGCACATTTTGTATTGAATTCAGTATAAATTTTAAGCAGGGTAAAGGGCACATTGTTTTCTCCATCTCGCAAAATAACATAACAACAAAGAAAGCTTAGCCACTGACCTCTTTGAACGGCTAAATTTTGAACAATCATTTTTTAAAACCGTTTTTAAGGAACTCCTTCTTGCAAAACTTCATAAAAATAACCTATGTAAAGTCTCGAGACAAAGAGCTCGAGACCGTGACCAAAATCCTTCGAGACCGAGACCGAGGCGAGACCTGAGACCTTCGAGACCGAGACTCCAAAAAACGGGTCTCGAGACGTGTCTCGAGACCGAGACCAAGTCTCGAAACTCCATCACTGGCTGACACTGCACCCAAAGGTTACCTCAAAAAGTAATCACTCGCAGCCAAAGCAACGAACACTTGCCCTTGCACCGATGTGCATTGTACCAAGCCTCGGCCATGCATCGGTGTCCTTGGAAGATAGGCAACGGTGACAATTTTAAAAAGCAGTGGCACCAATGCCATTTGAAAAATTGGCACTGTTGCCAATATAAAAATTGGCACCGGTGCCAATTTTGAATAAGTGTGACACCAGTTCCATTTGAAAAATCAGCACCGATGCCAATTTTGAAAAAGTGGTGGCAGCAGTACCAATTTTTCAAATGGCACCAGGTACCATGGTGCCACCCAACTTCTTGGCACCATGGTGTCAAAATCACTTTCTACTCTTGTTGCGTAATCTCTGTATGCCGACTTCCTGATAGTACACCAGATCTGTTTTTTTTCGATCGTAGACTAAAATGTTTTTGAAAGAGTCAAAAAAAAAAAAAAAAAAAAAAAAACACATAGCACATACACAATAGACATCAGAAACAACACAGTTGGTGGTGGGCAATGTTGCAGTTGGCTGCATCGCCTTGAACTAATGAGGCAAGCACAAGAGAAAGATGGCAATCGGGGCATCAAACTAACAGGAAAGCATGTGGATAGGATGTGTTTGAATGCGCAGTGTTCACTAATAACTACAACAACTTGGCCTACACCTTATCTCTAATATTTTTTCCATGGTAAGACTTTTGTCACTGTTGACAAAAAGGCCGGTATTTTTACAAAACACATCTGGCAACCCTACCGCCACAGCAAGCAATGGGTGAAGAGTTGAGGCATGCACAGATGAGTTGGAGTAGCTGAAGCAAGCGCATAGGTGAAGGAAGCGAGCAGCAATAAGGGTTACGATGAATAGAGCAACGCATTTTAACACAACATTTCATTACAAAAACAAGTAGCAAGAAACAATGTTTATACATACAAATCTTGAAGAAATGGAAATTTACCCACGCAGCATAGTGCGGTGAGTTTCATGGATGTGTGTTGTTTTAACCAGATGCATGGTGTCACCAAATGAAGTTGAAGAGACAAGGGTATGGACACATTACAGTAGTATTAGCAGCAAACAGTATTCCAGTAAGTGTTGGGTGCATGAAAAACAAAATATGTTTAATAATTGAGAGGAGTAGTATTTAGTTCTAAGGTAGAGTTTCACAAATTTAGGCTATTGAACACTGTTATGGCGATTTTTAATACAACCGTGAGACAAATGACCGATATGCATCAACGACCAAAATATCTCTCAAAAAATGACCAAAATGTCCCAACGAAAAAAAATATATTGTGAAGCACACATGGACGTACAGAAGGGCAAACCTAATTGTAGGGAAAAAGGGACGTAGGGAACAGAGGTGGCCAGAGTCACTTCTTCAGACTCCGACTCCGCTCCTGTTCCAAAATTTTTGAATCCGGGTCTGGCAATTTTTTTAATTTGAGAATCCGACCCCTGTTGAGACTCTGGCTACAATCATCAATCCAACCGTAATTTACCCATGTTTTTACTTAAGGAATGACCACGCAGACTCCTGCTACTGCCGAAAGTGAAAAGTTGCTCCGGATCCGGTTTTTCCCAAATTTTTGACTCCGGTCCGCATCAGGGTCCGAAAGAAAAACGCAGAATCCTGCCGGCGTCGACTCCGACACTGCAGATCCGTTCACACCTCTGTTAGGGCCTAGGGAATTAGGGAAGAGCTTCCCCACAAATATTTCAAATCAAACTTCCCTACAGAGATGATCACTATCCGGTTTGCCCTACGAGAAAAATCGCCATTTTGTATGGATTCGTAGGGATTTTCGTGTTTAGAATTTTTATCGCTTCGTGTCTGCCTTTGTGATACTGTACGGACATGTTTCATCAACAATTTATTATTAGTGTGCTTGCAAAACGCATTTTCCAATTTAGAAGACAACAAATCCTGATGGTTCTGGGTTATTTTTTATGCAAGCACTGCAGTGTGACCAAGTTTTCTGGTGTCTAGAAGTTTATTTGTTGGTTACAATACAATATAGCAATGCAACAGCAAAACACTGCTGATGTGTACACGCAACCAGGACGCCGAAAAAACCCTGAAGTTATCTAGTCGAGGCGCCCTAAAAAAATTTGTTAAAACAAAGACAATGCCACAATGCATAAATACATTTTAAGCATGGCAAACGCAAAAACAACAACTGTGCAAAGCTCATAATTCACAAAAAGAAAAACACAAGCAAACGAAATTTCATTTGCATCATATTACTGGAGAAGTCACATTTAAAAAAGCATATAGCCATATATGGTTGGGCAAAAACCTATTCATAGTTTACGAGACGTTCTTTTTAATGTTTGCAGAAAGTGACATACGTGGCTAGAATCGCATGAGTGAAAGCCAAGGCTCAGCCTTCTTGTGTAGTCTATTCCAATTCGCAAAGACTGCAATACAAACATTGTACAGTGAAAAGTACAATTGTTGTGCAATGTGTTTAGCTCTAACTGCATTTCCTCAAAGCACTGCTCTGCTGAGGTTGACAGAACTTCTCCCGCTTGAATAACGTCTATAAAAACAAGCTGAGGAATCGTCTGACTGTGTGCACGTTGGAAGCAATGATTAAGACTAATGAGAATTTTCCAGGAGCCTTTGAAGTCAACCAAAGACTTACGTATTTACATGGCAAAGCAAGGAAAGCATATTTTTAAGAATTTAAAAATTTGAAAACAAAAAATTCAAAAAGCTTTAACTGATGAGACCTTTTCCTTGTGAACTGCAACCAGCTGGAGATTTGTAAGGGATTAAGATTTATTGTCAAAGGTGCTGGATAATCACAGAAGACACTGAGATATTATTTTTGAAAAAAATTAACATGCATTTATGCAGTGGTTTTTCTGTAATGATGCTTGTTTTACACATGTAATGTTAATCTTGTACTCTTAATTGTGCAACATATTACATATATAGTATGTTGGCCAGATGTTTTAGCTGCAGATGATTGTGTTTTTTTTGTTTCAGATTGTGTAGGGAAATGTAGTGATTTTTCATTCTGATTGTAGAGGAAACTTGTTAATGTAGAGTGGCAACTCTTGGCCGGAGTAACTTTTTCAGACTCCGACTCCGCTCCTGTTCCAAGATTTTTTAATCAGGATCGGGGTCCGGCCATTTTTCAAATTTGAGAATCCGACTCCTGTTCAGACTCCGGTTACAATCATCGATCCGACCATAATTTACCCATGTTTTTACTTACGAAATGACCACGCAGACTCCTACTATTGCCGAAATTGAAAAGTGACTCCGGATCCGGGTCCGTTTTTTTTTAATTTTTTGACTCCGAGTCCGGGTCCGAAGGAAAAACGCAGAATCCTGCCGGAGTCGACTCCTGTACTCCGGATCCGGTCCCACCTCTGCTTCCCTACCTTTAGCAGAGGTGGCAATAGAAGGCAGGGCAAAGATTTTTCGAAATGTACGGAAAGTCATTGCCTTGCCTTCCCTATTTCCCTACATTTAGTGCAGAACCTGAACTTAGGGAAAGTCTGCGACTTGCTTTCCCTATGTCCTTACATTTAGTGCTAAACCTGAATGTAGAGAAATTCTTGTTCCTGCCTTCCCTATTTCCCTGCATTCAGTGTAGATCCGAAACGTAGGGAAAGTCTTGTCCTGCTTTCCCTATTTCCTTACATTTAGTGCTGAACCTGAACGTAGGGAAAGTCTTCGCCCTGCCTTCCCTATTTCCCTACAATTAGTGCAGATCGGAAGCATCGGGAAAGTCTTCGCCCTGCGTTTATTTCCCTACATTTAGTGCTGAACCTGAATGTAGGGAAAGTCTTCGTCCTACCTTCCCTATTTCCCTACATTTAGTGAAGATCCTAAATGAAGGGAAAGTCTTCGCCCTGCCTTCTCTATTTCCTTGCATTTAGTGTAAATCGCAAATGGAGGTAAAGTATTTGCCTTTTCCCTATTTATTTCCCTGCATTTAGTGCTGAGCCTGAACGTAGGGAAGTCTTTGCTTTGTTTTCCCTATTTCCTTATTAGTGCTGAACCTGTACTTAGGGAAAGTCTTCGCCCTGCCTTCCCTATTTCCTTACATTTAGTGTAGACAGTAGACCAACGGTGCACAACCTGCGGCCTTCGATAATCAAATTTGTGGCCGTCCACACGTAATTTAAAATATAAGATTTGGCGGCCTTGCTGGTGGAAATCTGTGTTGGTTGGCACCAGTGTTGCCAAGTATATATATATATATATATATATATATATATATATATATATATACATACCAAATTTGAATTTTTAAAGAGCTTGGCATAGAAATTTTTGATTTGGTGTATATGAAAAATTGGTATATTTTTGTCGGAGGTTTTAGTTGAGATTTTAAACCAATTTATGTGGTTTATTAAAAAGGGGGAACATATAAACCGATAGTGGTGTTGAAGCTATATAAAAAAGTTTAGTGATTTTGCTTAACATGGGAGTGAGCATGCACTTTGGGTAAGCGCCAAGCAGAAAGCGAGATTGGAAGAAAGCTGAGAAGTTCTCAAAAAACTGAACTTGCCTCTAAGTATTGGCTTTTAGTCAGCCAATGCATCCAAACCTGGGAAAGCTGCGTACGAGAGTGCCAGAAGGTTTAGCAAAGAGTGACTGACAGAGATTGCATGGCTTGTAAAGCAGTATTCTGCTGGTTCTGTATATCCCTTCTGCTGGTAGTGCAAAAAGAAAATTGCCAGCTATTATAAAGCATAATGAATAATGTCCTGGACCACAAAAGAAATGAGATTGTAGTTGGAGATGTTGGAAGGTTGAATTTTCCAGTGGTTACTAAATCTGTCACGGCTAAAGTTAAGAAAGTAGAAATTGAGTTTGCAGCATCTCTATGACGGCACTGCTCAACAGCAACTGTTAATCAACCACGTGAAACAATCAAAAGGCATTGAAAAAATAACAATAAATTGTTAATTTTTTGATACATATATGAATTTGGTATATACTTGGTATATTTTGAAACTATATTTGGTATATTCGTTGTAAGAATAGTTGGCAATACTGGTTAATGGTTGGCACGAGGCAGTACAGATGATCACTATCCGGTTTGCCGGTTGGATATCCGGCAGGATAGTGAGTTTGCAACCGGATACGGATATCCAAAAACTGCTGTCGAACAGGAACCACATACGGGACCAGATACCCGAAACGCTTTTCTTGATATTTCGGTGATTCAGACTTTTGGAAAAAGTTGCACACTGCACAATCATACATTTTTTATTATCTTCAGAAGCGTCTTTGCAGCCTTCTGTACCACTGCCATGTCTCCACGTCTGGTCTGCCTGTGGTGTAATCTCTGTACCGTAGTTGTAATACTTATCCCATTCCCACTCTTAATCTGCTAATTGGACACGCCAAGTTTGTCAGCATGAATCTGTTCCTGGTGTGGCAAGATAGGGCTCTTTCAGTATACATAATGATTAAGGACGTTCGCTGCGTACCTGGACTAAGACTAGCTAGTGTAGGCCTACTCAACTGTCACTGTGATCTGCAGCCTAGACTAACTGGAGCACTCTGCTGTAGCTCTTTTAATGAGGTCTGTAGTCTACAGCAGGCCTTGCAGTCTTCACGCCTACTGTATTCTACGTGATCCTGCATTCATTGACTGGTTGTTGGATGATACTACTACTAGGCCACATAGCTTTTTTCTTTCTTAAACATGATATGCAAAATTGCTGTTTTGTGACAATGACTTGTTACACTGAATTTTTAGTCAGTCATTTCAATATAAATGACACATTTTAAGTCAGGGTATTGTTTTGAATGCTGTTTTGGTTTGTAGACTAGCATTGCTATATGTGTAGTTACATTTCTGGTAAAAGTGCAACAACAGTTAGGATTAATAAATGAAATTATGAATGTGAACTCACGGATGGTGTTAAAATCCAACCATTGTTACCAAAAGAAATGGCTAATGATTGGAAGGCTTGGTGTGGCAACAGAAGCGTCACTACAAAGTCTTCAATAGAGGAGCTTTACATTTGTGCAGTGAAGCTTGACATTCTGAACTTCAAACAAACACCAGTTTTATAGTGCTTCATATTTCAATTTGGTTGAGGGGCTTGGAGCTTTGTTTCGGAGAGGCTAAGCCAATCACCAAAGCCCCCTCATGGCGAACCTAGGTCAACTCAGCCGCCAGTTGCTCCAGCCGCCAGTCGGCTGCAATACGGACGTCGGCGAAACGCAAACGCGTTACGAGATCGTGGCCACATTGAACT
>Ga0210059_1010104_pt1 | contig 14626 bp, 5 predicted proteins | sample Ectturendosymbi2_FD_188042 | JGI IMG/M metagenome (GOLD analysis project Ga0210059, IMG submission 188042) | Ecteinascidia turbinata endosymbiont from Florida, USA - Sample 2 (SPAdes) (version 2) | ecosystem: Host-associated > Tunicates > Ascidians > Unclassified | place: Key West, Florida...
GTCATCCACAGTATCAAAAGACTTGGATTGTAGCCTAGTTTCCAGTAAAAACTTCAGCGAAATACTACCACCTAATGGTTGGCACCCAGGGCCAGGCAAAGTGGGCCAAGGTGGCCTAAAAGTCCTCCACTTATGACATCACTCACAAAAAACTCGCACCCCCAAGCAAAAAATGTTATTTTCGAGTGCTGACTAGAAGACTTGCCGCGTCTTTTGATATTTTTACCGGGTCTGTAGAGCATACCGGACTGGAGAAATTCCCGCGCAAATCCATGTGCGTTTAAGCGTTTTTTTTCCGAAAATCCCCGAAATGTAGCGGACGCCAAAGAGTTAAAAAAAAATTTGGTCTGTGACCAAAAAACCTAGTTGCAGTGATCAACATGTTTGCTGCCAGTGTATGAATATATCATATCTAGAAATCTCACAATAACTGCTATTTTCGGGCCATTTTGCTACTCCATAATTTGCCAGTCGATTATGCTAGAGAGCTGCTCCAACCCTCAAAAGATGCAGCAAGTCTTTTAGTTAGCAATGAAAAACAATTTTTAAGTTTTGGGTTTGGCTTATTTTGTGGGTGATGTCATAAGTGAGTTTAGTTTTTGGCCATTTTGGTTCAGGTTACCTGGCCCTGGGCCCCAAATGCTACATGGAATTTTTTGACTCAAATTTCAAAAATATTATCAATCTTGCAGTTACCTCATTTTTTAACAGGATTTTAAAAACTGTTAGGCAGGTAAAGCAGGTAACAAATTCCTGGCCAAATACTTGTTCCAACAGTTTTTAGAGAGGAAAACTTTTACACCTTCTTCATCAAAATATTCTTTACCTTCTTTCTGACGCTTTATAATTATATTGGGCAACACAAGGACAACCAGGCACAACTATTGAAGTAACTGCCTTTCATCATTTGGATGCATAAATATACAATTGTTATTACCATTAGAGTTTCTATTATGACGCCGCGAAGCTGCTTCAAGCAGATAAATTGCATCATACTAACAAGCAACGAAATGGCTTGCTGAAAGCTAAATGATTTGCTTGTGTGCTTAGTGAGCACATTGGGTTTCAAAGAGTACATTGGCAGAATATATTTTTATCCCACAACATATCATCTTTCCAAGTGGTTCAGTTACGCCAGGAAGTCGTTTGCCTAATATCTGGTCAATTGATAGTGAGTGCAAGACCAAAAATTGATACATAGCCTTACAAGTTTGTTTTAAACACCTCAAAAATAGCAGTTTTTTAAGCAGAATTTCACTTTTTTGGGCAGATTTTAGCTGAAAATTTCTGGCATGGTTTTTAGCAGGATCTAACAGTTTTTCGTGATGTGATTTGGCAGGTTTAGGTGACAACCATCTGGCAACACTGGGCTGGAATCCAAGTCTGTTGAGCCTTTGATCGACCTTCTAGCATTTCTGGTTTAAAAATTATGGCCTATAAACAACAAATTAATTATCTGTTCAGGGGATTAAGTAATTATTTTGTTGTTTTTAGGCCATAAGTATTGAACCCGAAACCTTAGAAAGTTACTCAAAGGTTCAAAAGACTAATATTTTAGCTTAGTTTCTACTAAAAAACTTGAGCGAAATACTTCCATCCAGTGGTTTGGGCTCAGGGCCTGATGAGCTAGCTAAATGGCCCAAACCTACTTCGCTTGCAAAGTCACCCACAAAAAATCCAAAACCCAAAAGCAAATTTTTTTTAAATGTGGACTTGAACACTCACTGAGTCTTTTGAGGGTTTGACGTTGAACAGCTTTCTAGCACAATCGACTGGCGATTTATGGAGTTGTTAACACTTTGGCGTCTGGCTGGTTTTGGCGATTTTCGCAAAAAAAAACTAGCAGTTTTCGGTTGCCTTACCAACGCCCTAGCTCCTCTGCCAGTTGCACTAGAGAGCTGTTCAACGGCTCAAACGGATTGGCCAGTCTAGTAGATTGCACTCAAAAAATTTTTTTTGCCTGGGGGTACGGGTTTTTTGTGAGTGATGTCATAAGTGAAGGACTTTTAGGCCACCTTGGCCCACTTTGCCTGACCCTGGGCGCCAACCGTTAGGTAGTAGTATTTCGCTAAAGTTTTTACTGGAAACAAGGCTACAATCCGAGTCTTTTGATACTTTGGATGGCCTGCTGGGGTTTCGGGTTCTAAAGTTGTGATGTAAGTTAGTAAAAATATTTGACTAATTAGCTAATTAGTTAATTAATTAATTTTTTTATTTTAGATCGTAACTTTTGAACCAGAAACGCTAGGAAGTCGATCAAAGGCTCAAAAGACTCGGACTCAAGTCTAGTTTCCAATGAAAACTTCAGCGAAACACTTGCCTAGTAGTTGGGCCCTAGGCCAGGCAACATGAGCCAAAAATAACCCTAAAACTACTTCACTTATGGCGTTAGTCACAAACAATCCGCACCTCCCAACCAAAAAATTTTTTTTTTGAGTGCAATCTACTAGACTGGCTGATCCGTTTAAGCCGTTGAACAGCTCTCTAGTGCAATCGGCGAAGGAGCTAGAGCGTTGGTAAGGCAACCGAAAACTGCTGTTTTTTAGGCCGAAATCGAAGTACAAATATATCGTAGGCCGGCAGCCAACGTGTTAAGAGATGCTATTGTTAGAAACCTGGTTTACACCAAAAACTACCGGCAGTGAAGGTTCTAAATAAAAAAGTGTTTATATTTATAAGCTCAATGATTTATATGTGTTAAAGAAGCTAAAGTGGTATTTATTGCTAGCTACATATTTTCATTTCCAGATCTATTTTAAACAGCAAGTAACTTCTAGAAAGGTGATGGTGTTGGTTCTTCACACAATGTATACTTAATATTTAAGTAGTTCTGCTGCTAAATCATCAATAATTTTGGTCACGAATGCATGGTTTTGTTGACATGGTGCCCAAAGGCTTTTACTGCATTAAGCTATGTCAAAGTTGCCTTTGACAAACAATCTTATGTAGCTTTGATGCACTATTGGCCTGATTTCATAGTAAAAGGTTTACTGTTTACACATGTATGTGCTTTGGTGATTATGTGGTTCTGCATTACATTCACACATGGGTGTGAACTTTATATTGTTGTGTTTCACACTTTATATTGTTGTGTATATGGTAACAATGTCTAATATAGTAAAGTCAAGTTATATCACAAAGTGCAGCTGACTTTATTTTTTCACATGTTATACAATGCTCTTAGACTCAGTTTTGCATGTTTATTGTTTATGCCTATCTTGCATCTGCAAGGACATGCTCGTTGCGTGCCTACAAATGTACACGAAGTTGATTATGAGTTCACACTGAAGTGGTAACTTGTTTCAGCATTGCCAACTAATTTTAAAAAGGAAGTGACCAACAAATGTCTTACCTGGCATTGATTAAAAGAATGTTGTTAACACTTTGAGAGCCAGGCTACAATATATTCGTACTTTGAAATTGGCCTAAAACCAGCAGTTGTCAGTTGCCTTACCACCACCATAGCTCCTCTGCCGATTGCTCTAGAAAAACTGTTCAAGGGCTCAAACGGATCAGCCAGTCTTCTAGTCTGCACTCAAAAAAATTTTTTGCTTGGGTGGTACAGATTTTTTGTGAGTGATGTCGTAAGTGAAGTAGTAGTTTTTGGACCATTGTAGCTCATGTTACCTGGCCTAGGGCGCAACTGCTAGGCCAAAGTATTTTGCCCCAGCTTGTATAGAGACGTTTTTATAGGAAACTAGGCTTAAGTCCGAGTCTTTCGAGTCTTTGATCAACTCTCTAGTGTTTCTGGTTCAAAAGTTATGATCTAAAATAAACAAATCAAATAATTATCTAAATAGCTAATAATTTTATTACTTTAGATCATAACTTTTCAACCCGAAACCTTAGCAGGTCATCCAAAGCATCAAAAGACTCGGATTGTAGCCTAGTTTCCAGTAAAAACTTCAGCGAGATACTACCATCTAACAGTTTGATCTCAGGGCCAGGTAAAGTGGGCCAAGGTGGCCTAAAAGTCCTTATGATGTTACTCACAAAAAATCCGCACCCCCCAAGCAAAAAAATTTTTCGAGTACAGGCTAGAAGATTTGCTGCGTCTTTTGACCCTGGAACAGCTCTCTACCGTTTTCAGAACCCGAGTTACATGCGTGCAAAGCCACATGCGATCCAGTTGTTTTTGCGCAAACCGCTTGATTTAGACCCGCTTTGAAAGTGTTAACATGTAATGTACATTGTGCATGATCAATGGTGTCAATCTATATCAAAATTAAATGTACTTGTGACATTCAAACCTTCAGAAATGTGATGATATTAAAACCATTTGTTGAATTTCACATTCAAATTTTAGTTTCTAGCTTAGTAGAGCTAGCACATGCCAGACTATCCTTAATGTGTTTGCCTGCCAGTGTACAAATATTTTGTGCCTAGAAATCCCACATGAGCTGCTATTTTCATGCCACTTAGCAACTTCATAACTAGCCAGTCAATTGCACTAGAGAGCTGTTCAAACCGTCAAAAGACTCGGCAAGTCTTCAGTGAAAAAATTTTTGTGTTTTGGGTTGTTTCATTTTTTTGTGGGTGACATCATAAGTGGAGTAGTTTTAGACCACTTTGGCCCACTTCTTCAGGCCCTGGATTCAAATTGCTGAATGAAAGTATATCGTTTATGGATTTAGTAGAAACTAGGCTGTATCCAGGTCTTTTGAGCCTTTCATTGACATTTTAAGGTTTTTGGTCCAAAAGTTATAGCCTGAAAACAACAAATTGATTAATCAAATTAAGTAATCCACTAATTAGATAACTAATTTGTTTTTCGGCCATAGCTTTTAAAGCTGAAACCCAAGAAAGTCATCCAAAGCATCAAAAGACTCAGATTATAGCCTAGTTTCCACTACAAACTTGAATGAAATACTGCCATCTAGCACAGTGTTTCCCAACCTTTTCGAGGCATGGACTATTGCTACACCAGGGTAAATATTCGTAGACTGACGGTAACGTAGTAATTACAGAAACTGTTTCAAAATTGTGAAAACACTAGAATAACAAAACTGGTTTATTTATGGTCCGCAGTTACAAGTTACAATGAGAACCTTGTCCCTGAACTTGTTCCACAAGTTTGTTAAAATCAGGGTTATTTGCCATCAACACAAATTTGATGTCTATTGCCGTCAGCGCAAAAGTAATCTGCTAAAAGTGAACTGCAGTGTCTCATGGAAAACTGCCGAGTGATAGCAAAGGATACGAGAGATTTTGTGCCTTAATATTCCGAGACATCACTTCCTAATGTTTTGTTGTGACGTATTAAAGTGGAAGTTACCACTTTATCACGTCAGCTAGATGCAATACTGCAGAACAGTGTGCTTAACCCTTACACTGCGTGAAATAATAATTTTCGTACTGGTGGAATTCTTGTTTTGCCATGGCAGCTACGAATAACGTGAATAAATCTATTGGTTTGTCTGCGTGAGGCATGCATTGTTTGTAGCAAGAATAGAGTTCTGATAAAATGCAAGGCACGTTTTAATTACACACTGAAAAATGGTTTGTGAAAATGTAGTTCACCAGCTAACAGGTTAGCCAGCAAATTTTGCGCAATAGTACAAATTTTTTTTGTAATATAATCAATGTGCTTGCAGACTCATCCAGAGCCTTCCGTGTACTCAGTTGAGTCTGCAGCTCGGGTTGGGAAACACTGATCTAGTGGTTGGGTCCAGGGCCAGATAAGTGGGCCAAAAAGGCCTAAAACTATTCCACTTATGACATCACTCACAAAAACCCAAAACAAATGTTTTTTCAGTGCAGATTTGATGACTTGCTGAGTCTTTTGAGCGTTTGAACAGCTCTTTAGCACAACCTGCTGACGAGTTAATGCAGTTGCTAAGACACTGAAAACTGAGGATTTTGCCCAGCACTATCGGCAGCAAAGGTGTTAAGCATACTGTGACCTGGGTTTTTCTTTTTGCTTAAACATTATGGTCATTTGTCCAAACTAGCTTAAAAATTTTTTTTTTCATTTTCTGATATTTTTTTATGACTGAAAAAATCATTATGACGGAATTAGCTTTCATTTTTTTCAGTTAAAAAAACTCAGTTATATAATGACCCAGAAGTTACTGAAAAAAACGTGATACTTCCAGTGTTTTGCAAGGTGTCAAGATGATTTCTCCTTGTAAAATGATGCTGGTTTTTAGTTTTCATGACATTGTCATTTGCACATGTTCTCAAAGAAAGTTGTTACCATATTGAGTGCAGTGTTTGTTGTCCAATGTATATTATATATTATACATATATATAACTAATCAAGGTGTATGACTCTCATTGGGATATGGCAGTTTATGATAGATAGTTGTTGTTTTACATGTAAGAAGGTCAATTTTTTCATGGGATTCTATGTGTGAAGTTGTATGTTGCTCAGCTAAATTGATTTTTTTAATGAAGAGGAAAACTTTCTAGTGTGCTTTCCTTGTTTGAAACTTTTTTCCAAATTTTTCAATCTTCATGGAATTTGGGAAATAAATTTAAATTATGAATTCTGTAATGAAAAATGTGATGGCAGAGTTTAAATTTTTTTATTATATGCATGTGGTATTATCATTTGCATCTAATGCTTCTTTATGTTCAGTCTTTTATGATGGTTCCTGTTAGCATGCCTTCTAACCTTGGTGGAACTGTCACGAAATGTTCATATTATTTGTTATGATGATGTTAGATGGAGAGTCAATTGTTTTCAATTTGTGATAAAAATCTCTTCAACAACAACCATGTGTGTGTATCAAAATTTTGGGAAGGCTAGGTGGTAAGGAAATGTGTTTTTAGGCTAGCATTTTATAGCCCCATTCACTTTGCCTATGTTGCTTTCAGAAACAATATGTCAGAAGTGTAAAGCATTTGTTTGTTTTCAGATGCGAAGTGTCCTCTGTGTGGCAAGATGATTCCTGCAGAAGATGTGGAAGTTCATTTCGTCATGTGTTTAACAAAACCTCGAGTAACTTACAATGGTAAATTAACAGTTTTTTTTGTCTGGGTTCCCCTAATTTGTACTATGTAGCTGTAGGGCTTTGGTCTATTGTTTGTTTGTAAAAGTGCAATCATCATTTGGTTTATTGAATGTATTGCTGTTTTTGTAAATCACAGTTTCTGAAACAGTTGACATTTGGTCAAAGATCTGTTATACATTTTAGTAAAGCCTGTAAGTTTGTGATTAGCATAGGTTGGTGTCTGGTTTGTTGTACACTGATATGTTCTCTTTATGTATTGCCAGTTTGACACACAATGTTCTAAACCAATGAAAAACAAGCATTACCTTAGGGTGTTCCAGCAAACACCTAACCAATGCAGTGCTTGAGTTTTACGAAAGTGTGTCCTTCGTATCACATTCATGTTCAGTGGTATGCATTTGTAGCATTTTAGGAGTCAGTATTATTTTAAGTAGAATGTATCCTTAACACTTTGGCACCCGGGTGGTTTCGGGGATTTTGGAAAAAATAAACGCTTAAATGCACGTGGCTTTGCGCGAGAATATCTCTGCTCCTGTACGGGTTACGGACCTGGGCAAAGTGGTAAAAGATGCTGCAAGTCTTCTCGTCTGCACTCGAGGACTTTTAGGCCACCTTGGCCCACTTTGCCTGGCCCTGGGTGCCAACCATTAGGTGGTAGTATTTCGCTGAAGTTTTTACTGGAAACTAGGCTACAATCCAAGTCTTTTGATACTGTGGATGACCTGCAGGGGTTTCGGGTTCAAAAGATATGATTGAAACTAGTAAAAATATTTGACTAATTAGATAATTAATTGATTGGTTTATTTTAGATCATAACTATTGAACTGAAATGGTAGAAAGTCGATCAAAGGCTCAAAAGACTCGGACTCGAGCCTAGTTTCCAATGAAAACTGAAGCGAAGCACTTTGGCCTAGCAGTTGGGCCCTAGGCCAGGCAACATGAGCCAAAATGACCCCAAAACTACTTCACTTATGACGTCACTCACAAAAAATCGGCACTCCCCAAATAAAAAAAAATTTCGAGTGCAATCTACTAGGCTGGCGAATCTGTTTGAGCCTTTGAACAGCTCTCTAGTGCAATCAGCGGAGGAGCTAGGGTGTTGGTAAGGCAACCGAAAACTGCTGTTTTTTAGGCCGAAATCGAAGTACAAATATATCGTATGCCACCTCTCAAAGTGTTAAATGCTACAGGTGACCCCGTCATTATAAAGCATTGGTCTTGTCTTCCAACCAGGTGCCCTTACTTTGAAGTTGCTGAACCAATAAACAAAGTTGTTGCAAGGCCATCACCACTTAAGTTGTTTAACACAATGCGTGCTGTGCTGTGTTGCGGTCTGTTGCATGCAAAGCAGGCATCTCGCTTAAACTGTTTTATGGTTTTACATTTTTTATTTGACCATAACTAACAAACAAGAAGAGCTACATGCAAGTCTAGGACATTGTGAGAAAAGTTTTTTTCAAAACATCTCCAATGATATCATTTTTGTAATACATTTTTTACAGCCTTGAATGATTTCATTTTTGTACTTTTGTACTGGTGCAAAAGGTATTTCGCACGGCCTCCAATGGTGTCATTTGTCAACACTGGATGATGCTCAGCACTCACTCTGTTTGTTTTGGAGCCTAGAAAACAACTCTTTGCCTGAAATAACCAAGCATTATTATACATCTAACAATACAAACCTAACTGCAAAACAAGCATGCTGGAAATCAGTGTGAAAGATGACCAGCAGAGCATAAAATTGTGGTGAACAGCATTTGAAGCTGCAAACTTCACCAATTTTCTTTCATTCTCCTTGTTGTGCAAACCTGATTGACCAAGAAACAAGCTTCAAGTACCTCACACCAGTCAGAAACCATCTGCGTGATAAATTCAAGCAGTAGATGAATAGTTATGGTTTTACAGTACTTTTAAAGTTTATTCTAAGGTGGCAAATAATGACCCTAAGCACCCTGGCAACTTACGGATCGAGACGAAGATTGTCTCCCTACAGCACGCAATATGTTAACAGTCTTCAATTATTGGTAACATGAGCTTCATTTATGAGATGCTTTGTAAGAACAGCAGTTCAGCAGTAGCACAGCAAACACAGTCCTGGTGTAAACAGTGCGTAACTCCCAGCTGATTTAAAATGCCAAATAGTCATGTGCAGAAATGAACAAGACAAGTTAGGTATGAGTTAGACAGAAAAACTTCTATGCACAAAGAATATTTGAAGTAACTAGTCTCCATAAAGGTGAAGGGCTTGAATCCATAACTAGTCTCCATAAAAATTAAGGGTTTGAATCCATCAACAACTTTTTTTATGAAAAAATTATTTAAAAAATGAAAATAAAAAAATTGCTGATGGATTTAAACCAGGGGTCTCAAGCTCAAATTTCTCCGAGGGCCAACTGAGGACTTAAAATCACCCGAGGGCTGCATTGTGATGCTGACACGACAATGGTGGTATCTGAACCTTACTAGAAGCAGCTTTAAATCTTATTTTCTGCAAAGAGTTGCAGGCAAATCATTTCTAGCAGTCTATACGTTTGTTTAAAAGTGTAAAACTTTTACACAAAAATGCTAAAGTATTTAGCACCCCATATAGTTCATTAAGTCAGATAATTGGTTGTCTCTACTACAATCACTTACCTTCAGTTCAACCAACTTTATTTAAAAAAAATAAGTGCTGACATCACTGTCACTTTGAATTTTGACCAAACGCAAAGCTCTCATGTTGGGTATTTTTGATTATATTGCCCTGAAGATAGACAAAAAGACAGCCTGGTTAATAGATTGGTCAATCCATAAGTTGGTAAAAATTATGCTGTACAGTGATATAGCAATATTGACAAATTTGATCAACACTTTTTAGTGGTGCTAATGCATGGTGTATTTCAAGTCATTCAAAGTAAAATTTTGACGTGTTTTTCAAGTCATTCAAAGTAAAATTTTGACAATCAAGAGTTTGTGAATGCTATCCTAACTTAGATTGCCATTGCTTAATTTAGATAGTAGCTCAAGTGAAATAAGATCAAATGTTAACCAACTTTTTTCATAAGCTGTTTTATCTCCGTGTGTTGACATTAGTGTACTGAAAATGATTTATTTACTGCTCTAGCAAGAGTCTCTTCATTCATAAATATGACTTGAACTTCAACGCCAAATTGGCAACATCACCTTTAAGACCATAAAAGATATCAATAAACGTTGAAGCATCTATATGGATCATGCCTGGAAATAACTTCTATTTTTCACCTTTGATCTCTGCTATTCCTCTGTTTGGAAACTGTATTTGACATGGTTGAATATTATGAAATGAAAAGACAAGATTTCAAATCTTGGTTTTCAGCCCACAGAATGAAATGTTTGATTTGGCGTAACTAGTGACTTGGAGTCCTCATTTCAGCACAGATTCCTTGCTTGATTGCACTTCAAATAAAATTAAAATGGCTGTGTGAGATTCACCAAAAGTAATGGGATCAACTTCCTTCTATAGCATTTTTTGCTGGTTAGTCTGCATCTGCACCAATGCCATAAGGTTCATACTGTGTAATGAAGTTATTTATATGCCTCCTATTCTTCCAAATTTGTAAGCAGTGTACTTTCTGGTTGTATTAGTGCTAAAAGCTTGGTTGAAGGAATGCGTCTTCTGTTCTAATTAATGCAGCATGAAATCTTGTGCATTCACACCTAGGCTAGAACTAATGGTGGTAAGGTTGCTAAACTGAGACTTTTTTACTGCCATAGACTGCAGTATATTTCATCTCATAAAACATACAACATTCTTAATGAAGCCACGATCAGAAAACTAATGTGAATCAAGTACATAAAAAATATATAAATTTAAGTAGGATATTTTTCAAAACTTGGTGAACAGCAGCACCAAATTCCAGGCATACTAAACGCAGCAGCTTGTTGAAAGAAATCCGAATTATTTGCGAGCTGTCATTTTCTGGGTTCTCTAGATAGAGTTATTAAAAAATGCATGAACTTTGGCCAGTAGAGATAATGCTATTGATAGAGGTGTCTACAAAAGGCAAAGCTCTGTTCTAAATTTTGCTGCAAAGATCAGTTTGATTTACTTTGCAACAAATTACTGTACATATTATTTCATGCAAACAAATGATTAATGTTGTGTTTTTTGTTCATGTACTTTTCTAAAAGCAGATTTTTTCAATTGACTCTTATGTAAACAATTTACTCCTATGTTGGCTCGTATGTAAACAATGTGTCTTATGCTTAGCTCCGTTCCATTGCAACAATATTCAAAATTGAGTGCCTTGTCAAATAAACGAAGCTGGTTGATAAACTGACCATATGGACTTCACAGCCATCTGTTCTTGATGGTGTTAACATTTTTTGATACTGCTGATGCACAGTAATGCTCATGTTGTGCTAATTAAAACAATTAGTTCAAGAAAATTGAAATTTATTTCAGTTCAAATTCATGTTAGCTGGAAGTATTTTAGTTATGATCAAAGTTGAATGCGTATGTTTGCAGTATTGGCCAATTTTGTCAAATTTCTGATGAATGTCGACGATATTTAAAAGTAGGATATTGCACGCGAGTGATATTGTGTGCCAGTATATGGGTTTACATGCCAGAGCATCGTGATAAATTTGAAGGAACTGCTCAATTGAGGAGCTTGCTGAGCGCGGATTTCATGTCGAAAATTATTTGTTTTTGCAGAAGATATCGTGGTGACTGCTTCGGGGGAGTGCGCCATATGCCTAGAAGACTTTGAGGAAGGGGAACCAATTGCAAGGCTACCCTGCCTTTGTATTTATCATAAGGGGTAAGCCACGACCGACCGAGTAAAGTGCGATAGGGTGCGCGGCGGCGGAAGTTTTCAAGGCTTTTTAAAGCCGAATTTGATGCTGCGTTTTGAAAGCTTTCGGCTGATTTTACCAGCGCTTCCGATCAATCAAGTTCGAGCGCATGTTATAATTTTCTTAAGGTTGGTATCTGGGTTTTCTTTTTCCGTTATTGACCGATTTTTTAAAATGACCGAATAAATAAGTCAATTCAGTCATAATGCTTTTCTCAGTCATCAAAAATATCCGAAAAAAATGACAGACGTTTTCAAGCCATTTCGGACAAATAACCGAAATGTCTCTGCGAAAAGTATAACCCAGGACAGCATCCTGGCAATGTCGATGTCACATGTCCATTGCCCTGATAAAGGCTTGTGTTTAGATCGACCAAACGTTGACGTGCAGTAGTTATTTTTTTTCGCAAAGCACCAGTAATGCCTGATTCAAAATACCAACATTCCGCTTATCTCTCAGGTGCATAGACCAGTGGTTCGTCAAGAGCCAAACCTGCCCCGAACATCCCCCAGATTAAAGGTACGTATTGTAGTTCACAAAATTACTGATGCTTTGTGCAGCGACACTGCTGACCATCCTGGTCTAAAAACCAACACGTGAATGCGCTGGTTTGAAAAGGCGTCGACTGAATGACGTTTCAGCGTGCTTGCGTACGTTTCGTCTCTCCACTGCGTTGTAACTAGTCAGTGCGTCCATCTCCTCGTGTCGATCTCCCAATAAAGGCTGCGCAATAAGTATTTTTTTCGGAATCTCTGTTTCCAGGTGATGCGCTTTGAGCAAGTTTGACGCTCGCAACCCGGTCCTGACAATTATATACACCTCCGTGGTTTCAAAGCTATTATTTCGCAAACCGTTCGGAGCGTTTCTCGTGTTCTTGAAACCTGATACGGTGTTCGCCGAACTCGCCAATTACAGCGCCTCCGATATCTGACGGACGAGAGACAGCGGCAGATCGCGCGGTCGCATTGCGATCGGCCGGTGAGGCAATTGCGGCGCACAGCGCGAATCCGGCCTTTGCTGTGGCGCGTCCCTGGGTTGGGTACTTCGGTGACAGCGGGGAACGTGCGCGTCTCTTCTTTCATCAAATATTCATGGGCGAAAGCCGCTTTTGCTTGAGTTGCCGCCTGTTCAAAGCAATCTTTGGTATATCCGAAATTGCGGTGCTGGCGTTGCTCTGTGTTTACTGTAGGTTGTCAAAACTATGACGTTCGGTAACATTTGTCCTACTTTAGGAAATGTTTGTAGTATCTCAGCAACTCATTTTGCGCCAAATGCTCGATTTTCACTGATGCTTGCGAAGTGGCAGAGTCACAGTTCTGTCGAAGTTGGTTCTCAACCGCGTGGCTTCTCGTAGCTGCAGGTTTCTTCATTGCATACGATTGTGCATCAGTTACTTTTGTCCACTGTGGACGTCAGACTTGTTTTGAGTCTTAACCGCTCAGCTGGTAAGCGAAACCGGAAAGAAAATCAATACGAGGACGCGATTGCGGCTGGCTGCATCTCAATTTACCTCAGTGGATCGTTGGTGATCAGTTTTGCAGTGATTTGTATGGTGCTAAGGCGATTAGAGAATTTAATTGCCATTTTGCATTTCCCCACGTTGGACAGACAAGTGGCTTGGCTTGTTTTGTCCTTTAAATCAATCGGCGTTCGCTTGCGAACTTTTTTTCAATGAAGCTATCAAGTGGCAGGGTCCTTCACAGATTGCCAAGACGCCTTACACCTTCAAATAGCTCAACGGTTTCTTGTAACACCTCAGAAGTTATGTTGTTGGTGGGTGTGTATTTTCAATGGGGGGTTCTTGCAGAAATTTATCAAAGTTGTCTGGGGGTTTTATGTATTTTGACGGTAAACTTGAAGTCACTCGTCAACCCTACCAATCAACATATCATGCTCATTTGCAGGCCCCAACAGATAAAAAAAACTTTCTGTTTGTATATACGTAGTGCTTAGTTGAGTAGCTTTGGAATAACGGTTGCGACTTGCACTCCGCTTGTATCTGCAGCGATTCCAGGTCTTTGTATTGAACTGAACAAATCGAAATGATCGATGACAGGTTTATCAAACACAAAGTGAAAATATATCGGCACGACAAAGAAATCTCATCGCCGGACTGAATAAAAACGAAACCGTACAGATGTCACAAGACAGCGCCGTAATGCTGCACAACACCCAGCCAGGCACTCTGGCACACTGCTTGCCAACTACTTCCACTACACGAGGACGCCCGGAATGAACGCGGCATGCGGTCAATAAGGCGGTAGTTGATCACCACTATCACTTGTGTATCATTATCGTCGCTTGTCAGACTGGTGGTAGATTTGTGGCAATTAACCGATGAGGTTCGCGACTATCCCGGGCAGGTTTTTCTCTAAATCTTTAAAGTACTCTTCGATTCTAAATCATTGTGTCATGTTCGTTGATCGTTTTCAAGGAGGCTTAGACCAAATATTCTGCCGGAAACCATGCAAGATTATTGCTCATTGAACAAGGCAGTAAACCGTACGTCTCTTTGAAGGAGTAAATCCGCGCTCAGAACGCATGTACTTCGTGTGGACTTTGGTCCCAAATTCGGTTCGGCAGGGTGTTGAAGTTTCCTGGCGCTGGTTTTCGGTCGCAATCGGCTCGTTATGTTTTTTTTTGCTTCGTGTGCATAGCTAGGTCGCAATGCTGATGGCTAAAGGCGCTGCTACCAAAGCAGGTGCGTTGCTTTGGATATGTTTGTAGCGGGGCACATCAGTGGAAATGAAGTAGCAAACGTTCTTAAGAAACAACAAACGTTCTTAAGAAGTAACAAATGTTCTTATGAAGCAACAAACGTTCTTGTGATTGTGAAGCAACAAACGTTCTTGTGA
>Ga0210059_1010105_pt1 | contig 14625 bp, 5 predicted proteins | sample Ectturendosymbi2_FD_188042 | JGI IMG/M metagenome (GOLD analysis project Ga0210059, IMG submission 188042) | Ecteinascidia turbinata endosymbiont from Florida, USA - Sample 2 (SPAdes) (version 2) | ecosystem: Host-associated > Tunicates > Ascidians > Unclassified | place: Key West, Florida...
AAAAACTTTCTTTGTTGTAGAGCATGTAAGGGATCGCGCCCCCCTGTAAATTTCTTCACTCCCCCCTGGGGAGGCGCGCTTCCCCGGTTAAGAAACACTGAACTAGACACAAGAGGTTGCCGGAGTCAATTTTTAGGATTCCGAATCCGCTCCTGTTTCAGAATTTTTGAATCCGGATCCGGTCCGGGAAATTTTAAAATTTGAGAATCCGTCTCCTGTTCAGACTCCGGTTTCCGTCGACGCAACCTGGAATTTACCCATGTTTTTCTTAAGATATGATCAAACAGACTCCTGCAACTGCCGAAACTGAAAAGTGACTCTGGATCCAGGTCCGCTTTTTCGCATATTTTTGACTCCGGGTCCTGGTAGGGGTCCGATAGAAAAACGTATAATCCTGCCTGAGTCCATTCCGGCACCCCGGATCCATGGCCACCTCTACTAGACACAAGCAATCCGCCTTCTGTTTGACATCGGATAAGTACAAGTGAAACAAACCACCAGTAAGGTTTTTTCAGTCAACACAAAATCCAAATGCGAACTGGATCCGGCTACAGCAAGGAAAACCTCACTTTTGATCTTTTTGTGGGCAGCAGGTGTCCAGGTCCAAAAAATCCGAAATCCAGTGCATGCACATCTCTCATCTGACAATTATTGGCTATAATCCGGTGGAAAAACTGAAGTGTGTCACTTTCAAGCCAATATGTGATGTGATCAGCAGAGCGTATCCGCCATATAAATACACACCGCCATTCGTGAACGCAACAGTGATATTGTCGCGATGTCTGTAGGAAAAGGACTGTTTTCTTTCTTATTGTTGTGATAAATGCGTTTTCATGTGCGTTTCTGAAATACTATTTGAGATAAAAAAGTAAATTTTAACGAAAAGGCAAGCAGCAGTGTGACGAAACTGAAATACTTTGTTTTTTATATTTTAGCCTAACTACCAGTTGTCAGGGTACAGAAGGCTAAGGGTGCTGAAACTGTACGAATTGTGAAACGTAGAGTAATACGATTGTCTTGTGGAATGCTTTGTTTGAAAATAGTTGTATTCGCTATAAAATCGCCTGGTAATGAATATGAAGGTGATTTTCTTGCTTAGGCATGTTTTTCTGAAAGTTGTTGCTGGTTTACATTTTTGTGTTATTGAACAGATACTGGTGCAGTGCGTAAGAGCAGTTTGTTTCAATTGTTTTGCATTTGCATTTAAAATTTGGGCAAAGCGTTTATTTTCACAATGTCCTCCGAATCGTCAGAAAACGAAGAATATGAGGTAATTTTTTTCTGTATGTTTTGATAACTCCTTAGGCTTGGATGGGTTCACTGTGCAGTGAATATTTATTGCTGTATTGCTTGGTGCTGTATGATGGTAGTTGTTGAAGTTTTGCTAGGAAAGAATTTAGTTGGTGTGTTGTTCATGCCATGTGCAGATTATTTTATGACGATTTTAATTTGTGCATTGAGCATGTTTTAATGACATTTGAGCAATGCCACTGTTGTTGAAGATTATATCGTTGAACATATGCTTCTTAGTTGTTTCAAGTGGAAACATTCAATACCTTGCAGAGAAGGTGAACTAAGAGCTAGTAGAGAACTGCATTATTTAGGGTATTGAACCAACTGGACGAGTTTCGTAAAAAGACTACATTTTTGTTTGATCGAAGGTTATAGACCTATGTGTCTCTAAGTTTTTTCTGGCTGACATTAGCTTCCAATACACATGAACGAAAGTGTATTTCTGGAGTTACATATTTGGCAAAGGGTCTTTTTACATTGTTTTACTTACACTGTAATGGTTTCACTTGTTCCTGAATGCCATGGTAATTTTTTTTATCTGTTGTGTAGCACTGAATAAACTGCTTCACAAAGTCAATAAGCATTGAAATAAATTGGCATTTGGTACTTCAGTTTTTACAATTGTTTTAGAAAAACTTGCATGAACAGTTATTTTTCCTTGTTGGAAGCAATTTCACGTTCATCGGCATTGCCACAAAGTAGGCTTGCTACAAATTTTCAAAAACTATTTTTTCCATACTTTTGCAATACCTTTTCAATGCCAAACTGATATACTTTAATACCATTATTTAACTCCATTTTTCGAAAATTTTGCTCATGGAACATAATGTAAAAAAAACATATGCAAAACTGTCATCAACAGTGAAGAACAAAATTTGAATATACAAATGGTTGAATTTCTATTTTCCATACTTTTTCAATACTTTGTGTGCATTATTTTTCAAGGTCTTAAACTGATTTCACAATTGAATACTTTTTCAATACTTCGTGGGAACTGTCTATAAAGATTCTGTTCAATATTGCTGAGGCTGATACACATATGTCATCAACAAATAGCACGCTATAGATAGTTCATAAGCATAATCCAAAGTGGTATCATGATCACTGAAGTTTGATTGCAGGGAGTTCATACTTGTGTGATGCTATAACTGGTGAAGCAGTTAACCATTTGATTGAATACTCCTCTTGTAAGTGAGAAACCCACAGTTTACTTTCAAGCAGCATGTTGTTTTGTAATATGTGCACCACAATTTGATTGGAACTTCAGAAAATCTTGGCCAAAATGCACAGCTAATGGTACTTCTTGATAGTAAAAGGCATATGTTGATTTTCGATTTTTACTCACCAATGCAAATGGAAAAATGCAGTGTTTAACCAAGAACGAAATTGTTTCATTCTTTGAATGACCAATTGACATAACTGATATCGAAATGTCTGGTATTTTAAGGTTGACCAAAGTGGTATCAATGAATTTGTGATTAAATGATGTTTATGAGTTTCTGAGACATGCCGGGTTTCCATCAAACACAATGGTAAATCTCTTGATCAGATCTTCTAATGTTTGAAGAAACGGCTGACATGATTTGTATTGAAATCAAAAGAAGTGCTGCATATGAAACTTTACAAGTGCTTGGAAAAGTAGTTCGCTACCTTTTATGAGTAGTTCAATGGTTTTGTAAGAACTACTATGATTCACAAGGTTTTTTACTTTTTTGATCCCTGAATCTGTTAATTTGACCTTGCAGACCCCCAACCAATTCACTGCTTAGTTTTAGAAAAGGCAGTTGGTTGGGAAGAACCTGATGTTACGAGGAAATGCTGATTCCAAATTCAGAATCAATGAACTAAAATTATCCTAGCAGTGCAACTACTGCCTTTTCAAACACCAAATATTGCTGATGAATGTTGTCATTCAGGACAAGACTAGAATTCACAGGGACCAAGTTGGAAAACACTTTGAAAGTATGCATCAACTAAATACAACTACGAAATAGCAGAAAGAGAAACTTAGCGCACATTTTTAATCATTTTATGCACTTTGATGGCTGTTGTCAAATGTTCAAGTTTTTTGGAATGTACTCATGTTCATTGGCAAAAACTTATGATTCTGGTTTTTAATGTAAAAGAGTGGTACAGTTTTGCTGGATATTGTTCAAATAATGCAGCATCAGCAAACAGTTTTGCTGGATTCGTTCAAACAATGCAGCATCAGTTGATATTTATCCAAACGATCTCGAAGCCAAAATTGACTGAATGTTTTCGATTTTGTCACATTTTCTTCATCACGAGCTTCTAGGGCTAGGCTATATTTGGTAATGACTTCACTGGATTAAAAGTAGACCTTGTCAGCAATTCTTTCAGGAAGAAAAGTGGTTGAATCATATCATAAATATCAAACACTTGACCAATCAAGTTGTTGTTCTTTATGTGACTGGCTTTTCATTCGAATTGCCAATCATCTCTGACTTGGTGTTGTCTTCATTCTTAGAAGTAACTTTTGTTATGCACATTGGAAAAAACAAAGGTTGACTTTTTTCTTGTTTCCTGCAACGATATCGTTGCAATCTTTAGACCAGCTGTGTCCAACCCGCGGGCCGCATGCGGCCCAGTCGAAGGTTTTGTGCGGCCCTGTTCAGGTTTTCACTGTAATAGGAGTAACTACATACTGACAACCTGTCCTTATTTTGATAATCTTTAATTTGACATTTTGATGTAGGTTGTCCTCAGAGCCATTTTATCATGTCTGTTAACATTGCAGTTATCAATCGAACGCTTTCAGTACATAGCTTAAGCGAAGTTTAGTTTGCTAAGGTCAAAGTAAGCCATTCGATGTGCGGCTCTCATTAATATGTCATAAAATATGCGGCCCTGGTTGAGATAGTGATGTGATTTTTGGCCCAGTAAGTCATTTGGGTTGGACATAGCTGCTTTAGACAATGCTTCCTTATGTTCTGCAAAGTGTTTAATTAAATGCTAGGTTTTATAAGTTTTTAAACATATGCAGCAAGGATGATCCTAATCTTTTCTGTTGTTAGCACATGGTGAAAACATCAAGCCGAAAATTGTTCTTACGTTTAAAAGCAGACATTCGGCTAACACTGTTGTTTCCTTGGTAACAAGCAAAACGAGGCGTATTTGAACATCCAGATATGTATTTTGTTGGTTGGGCTGCTGAAATCAGTGTCTTGCACAGATCTCTTATTAAACGCATCGGCACAAGTGCATAAAAACTACTTGGAGTGTTACAGAGGCGATGCAAAATATGCCACTTCCTCTGGGTATCATTTTCTAGTTTGCAGGTGTTTCTTTCTCATAAAGTCATGAATTGAGCTGTTGATCGTATCCAGGCCCGTAAGCAGCTAGAGACACCATATGGGAGACGGGTTTTCTGAGAGGTACCCAAATTTTTTAAACTGCATCCAACATATTTTTCCAGGGAGGGGGGATTTTGCGCTTCCCCTAGTTACAGGCTTAATCGTAACTCTATTCATACAGAAACAAGTTAAATTTAGTTTTGAACACTGTAATAATTTGGATATCGTGAAGTTTTGCAGGTGTTCCTTATTTTTCTAAGGCAAGAAAAGCGGTTCGGGACCTTCAAAATGTTTGCTAATTTGTTCATTCAATCTTAAAATACTATATCCTTTCAATGTTGCAAATCGACATTGGTATTCAGGTCGTCGCAAAGCTTGTGATCCACTTGTGCAGCATTGTAGATCAGTTTTTCTGAGGATGACGAAAGCTTAAGACAACTTTTTCTTGTCAGGGAATGTAAGTTCTTATGGATCAGAATCAACTCAGAGTCAGTTTCAATTCCTTCTGTAAGAAGTCGGATCCATGCGTGGTTTTTCTGATTTTCTGTACTGAAAGCATGGATATGGGTGTATAATCACTGCTACAAATTTCGACTTTGAACGGACTTAGGGATAAAGAATCACTGAAAATACTTTAACGTATATCCTTTTTTATCCATGAGAAATTCTTCAGATTTACAGAAACATCAAGAGAGCTGAAGAAAAAACTCAAAATTGTGTAAATGCACTGAATCGTCTATTTAACTGCATGCAAACACTCTCCATGTCCTCGTAGAGCAATATTTGTATTGGTTTCTCAGATTTACTGTCAATCTTAATTTCCCCTTGGACGTTGCAGTTCCTTACAATCAGCAGCCAAGATTGAAGAATCAGTGCATTTCTTTGAAAACATGAATGATTCAGTTTTAAAAGGTGCAAAGAAAGCCGCAAACTTGCGGATTGTGTGTTCTGGCATGAACACTGACGAACTGTCATGAAATGACAACAGGGCGTAACAAGGTTAGATGGCGCCCGTGCCAAGAAACAAGTTTGGCGTTCCCATGTTGGAACATAAGGTCTTCCCCCCATATTCGAAATTCGAACATGACGCCCCCATATTCGAACCTGAGGTTAGATGGCGCCGGGGAATTGCGCCTCCGTTGCTCCCCCTTGTTACACCTCTGAATGACAAACAACACGCCACGATAGTTTCAAAACATCCAAGTGCAAACAATGGAAAAACATTTTAACTGTTTTGAGAGCATCATAAATGACATCAAATCAAGTAACCCACATGCGTAGAGGCATGGAGGTACGTGGATATTTATTTGCGCAGTGCGTCCTTTGATTGTATGCAAACAATTATGGCATTGGGAGTTAATGTAAGTTGGGAGCCAATGCTTTAGAGTGATCCACAGCGTTCCATTAACAGCAGCACACAACCACACGTTCGCTATATGTTGCAGGTTAAAGGCTGGTTTACACTAGGGCTGAGGAAAGCTGAGCAAATATTGAAAACTGGTTTGTACTATCATGACGAATTCCCACGCTCTGTTCAACCCAAAGATTTTTAGGCTCTGGAGAGAACTGCTCAGCCCGAATCTTGGCTTGAGCAGGGACGGTGTTGAGTTACTCCGTGGGTATAATTGGTGGTGTTTTTATGCGTTTGCACAACATTTCAGCAAAGAAGAGCAGTAGTAATGGTTTGTACGGAAATGAAATGATTAGCTTCGTGTATTGCCAACAGAGTTACACCTAGGCTACTGTATTTTCAAAAAACCAGCGGAGTACAATAGGCTAGTAGTTTAGTCAGTGATGATATTACCAATTATCCGCATACAATAAGTAGGCTACCATTGCCTGTTTGCTTGTGAGCACCTGTGCCAGTGCCACAGTAGCAGTTACTTTTTTTGTTGCAACAGCCAATCGTTGCAGATACCAGCTTGTTTACACCAAACAACCAGATAGACACGGGCAGCAAGTCGAGCTTCGCTCGCAGAGCACCCGACGCAACCAAGCGTAAAAAGTATTCCAAGTGTAAACACTTCCCCATGCTCAGCTTGGCTTGACTCAGCCTTGGTCGGCCCTAGTGTAAACCAGCCTTTACAATTAACTCCACGTTCCAACTCAAGTAACCTCACCTTTCCCTATTCTCTGCAGTAAGCCAGTACTATGGGGCGCCGTTTGTAAAAATATTATATCTGACAGATTTAGCACAAAAACTGCTATCTCTGCGCAGATTTAGCTATCTCTGCGCAGATTTAGCTATCTCTGCGCATGTATAGCTATCTCTGCACAGATTTAGCTATCTCTGCGCAGATTTAGCTATCTCTGCGCAGATTTAGCTATCTCTGCGCAGATTTAGCTATCTCTGCGCAGATTTAGCTATCTCTGCGCAGATTTAGCTATTTCTGCGCAGATTTAGCTATTTCTGCACAGATTTAACTATTTCTGCACTGATTTAGCTATTTCTGCACAGATTTAATTATCTCTGCGCAGAGATAGCTATCTCTGCATGCATATATAGCGCTGAAGTGTGTTGGAAGAAAGCATGGTATCCTGTCTGAAGAAAAACTTGGTGTGCTGTTTCAGTAATAGAGACAAAATCTAGACTACGGCAAGGTATGAACATAAATCCAGGTGGTTTCAGGTCTAAATTATACTGTTTTGATTATGATATTCATTTGTGCAGACGAAGGACTACAAAAAACTTGGGATGGTGGTCTCAGTGCTAGTGACATTTTTGCTCAAAGTTTTAAAGGTCTCGTCAATTGTTGAGTCCGACCATTCCAACTGTTCTCACCAGGCGCAGTTCACCGCCTCTGAGCGCCTTCAGGTGCAAAAAGAGAATGCTCTCACAGAAAGCGAAGTGCTCGCTTGGAGACGAGCACTGTATTGTAAAGAGAAAAACGCTGTCATAGAAAAAGAGTATGGAAAGGAACTACTCAGTTAGGCCTTCTTGCCCGAAAGTAACGTCGAAAACACGCATCACCTTGTAGCATTATCACAATAAACACTACTGCTTCGAGAATCAAAGAAACGAAGTATACATACGTTCTTATATGTAATAAGCTGCAGTAGTTACTTCTTACTTAAAATAACCAGCATTCCTGCACTGAACTGCGAAGTTCAGGTCCAAGATTTAAAGCAACGCAAGCTGCAAACGTAACAACGTATGGTTGCGTGCTTTGATGCAGTCAGATTGTTTGTACTCGTCACTATTCTCTGAACACCATAATCGCATTTTATTCTGTGAATGAGTGATCGAACTTTGCAGTGTCCGTTTGATCGATGGCATGACAAGCCACAATGCTTTCGCAATTAACCTAAACTAGTCCAATTTAGGAATTAGCGCCCTACTCCGCAGTAGTGCTGTAACAAGTGTTACGTGTTTCTAATAATAGTGTTAAGAATGTGTCTGTAACGCTACGGTTCTGTCTTCAATGCAGTTGCAAAAAGTGTCTGTAACCCTGTGATTCCACCGGCTTCAATGCCTTGTACTACGTTCTGTATTGTCTGTTTTTATCAACCTGCGTTCTGCAGAGTGTGTGTTCATACTATGGACTTCGTGTCTGCTCACAAACAAATTAAATTAAATGGTAATGCAATGCGTCCTGTCTAAAGAAAAATTTGTTCTTGTCTGTCAGCGATCCTGGCGAAAGCTAGGCTACTGCTTGGTGTAAATACCCTGGGGTTGTTAAAAGCAAGATACTTTCAGGTTTAAGTTAAGTTTGTTTTTGTTATAGTATTGGTTTTTGTAGACGATGGATGGCAGTCAACTTGTGGTGGTGGTCTTGGCATCATTTTTTTCGCCAAGTTTCAGTTTTGTCATTGCCATTGCCAAACACTGTTAGCCTACTGTTAGAAAGTGTCCTCCATTGTTGCGTGCCTGATGTTTATTGCTTGCGCTGCACGTGGAGTGATTTTGAATTGCGAACTGTGGGCCTAAAGTCCAATCTACGCTGAAGAGTTGCCAGGAGTAGACGCACACGATTCAGTTTGTTTTGTTACGTCGGGTAATTCCGCGCTCGTGCACGGCTCGACACGGCAAATCCTGCGCGCAATAAAACTAACAAAGAATCGTGCGCGAGGTAATATCTTTGCGCAGAGATAGCTATATATGCGCAGAGATAGCTATATATGCGCAGAGATAGCTATATATGCGCAGAGATAGCAGTTTTTGTGCTAAATCTGTCAGATATGATATTTTTACGAACGGTGCCCCATACAGTACCTATTCTCATAATACATCCTTTGCAACAAGTAGCCATTTTCTCTAATCTCTTTTAGTTGTAAAGTAGTAGCGGAACTGACTAGAGACAAATGGATAGTGTTTTTTTGCTATCTGCTCCTATCCTGTTCCTCAAAAATGCTCTCTGTATCCGATCCGATTCCTATTTTGGTTGAAATCAGACTATCTGTATCCGAAAAATGTCAAAAGTGCATGTTTAATAATGCACAACATAAATTTCAGGCACTAACATCTTTTTTGCCTCAGGAGGCAAAAGCACTGCTGGAGCTGTTTTGCCGTTAGCTGAACACTACGTTTTTTTGTTGATATTGGTAACAGGCTGAAGCTTGAATTGTACTTCTTGCGAGGGCGGTTGGGGTGAACGCTCTTGCCCAAGGAGCACTATGATAATTCACCCAGTGGCTGTGGTTCAAACGCCCAACCTTCCAATTGAGAGGCGGACACTTTAGCACTGAGCTATGCCAACACTATGGGTTGAAGTACAGTAAAACTTGGTTAATCCGAATCTTCTCACAAACCAGATAAAACTGGTGGGACGAATTATTTTTAACATTTTTCTTTATAAAAATATTCGATTTATCCAAATTTTTTAATCTGGATCTTTGCCAATTCCAGATAAAATTTTCTCTTCCCATCTCGTAATCCGGATTTTTCTGCACTTCCACGTTGTTGTGTTCGTGATTGCACTGACAAGTCTCCAGGAAAGATTTGGCAGCTTTCAAACGCAACACAAGCGTACTCACGATCACCAACGAACGTTTAGAATTATAACAACGGCTGCAAGCCCGCAATAACGCACAACATTGTAGAAACGATTGTTAAGTCACACACAGGCATAGCATATTGCGTTGAACATAACGCCCAGGGAACGCCACTGCACCACGGTTTCTATCTATTGATCAGTGTTGAGTGTGCGTTTGTAGAGCATTGTCCCTGAGTGTATGGTAATCTACTCAGTAGGATGTCTGGAGGACATTACCTTCCAAATAGAGTGACTGCTTATGGACCAGTCGCAGAAATATCTGCGTCAGTCCAGAATCCCAGATATCTTTGCAGCCAAGTAATCTAAAATTAAGATTGTTCATGACTGCCTGGATATGGCGGTTACTGGCTTGTTGTACCATTGGAAATAGATCAATAAGTTCGTTTTGCTTCTGCGAACGTCTAGTGTTGGGTCATGAATGTGTTCAATTTAGGTGATTTTCACTGGTATCTCAGCACTTAGATGACGTCAGGCTTGAAACAACCATCTTAGGATAATCGGGATCTTCGTCTGAACCGGATAAAATCGTCTGTCAAATCGAATCCGGATTAACCGAGGTTTACTGTACAATTTTTGGATTGGATTTGATAAACAAATTCGTTCGTCTCTGGAATAAACCCAAAGTAAAAGTATGAGGCCGACTGCCATGATCACAGTATGCGAATACTATATTAAAGCCACGATAATGTGTTAATGTATTGTGCCCTTCTGACCCCTTAGTAGAAAGCAAAGGCTCAGCTCTACCTCCGTGTTAGGTGGAACACTTGCAGGGTTCCCACAAATATTGACTAGAAATTCTCTGAATTGAGCTAAAATTCCCAAAATTTTATAAAAATAACCTAGATTTTGCACAATTCATTGTACCTTCAATGATTGTAATGGCCTTTCAACATGCAGTGTACAGTGTTAAATTAGACATGTATTGCATAATAACTGAGGAACTCTTGAAAAAATTATACAAGCATAGCCAACTCACTCACATCTCCAGAAACATATTGGCTGTAGCTTATGGGGTAGGTTTACTATTGAATATCTCTAAAGCAATGATGATATTGAAGTAACTACCTTTTGATTATTGCGAAACCAATACATACCAATTGTTTGATACCATAGTATAATATGAATTCCCAAAACTGAAGTACCATTTAAGCTCTACTTTTCACTGAAACATGACTGAAAGTCTACTTTTGACACACTCTTTAATGGTGGTAATTCCTGGTAGACCTATAACGCTTCTCCAACAAGGAAAATATAATATGACATTGATGTAATTGTACACTACTCCTTTTTCCTGGCATTGACAGTAAATCACAACCTGATTTTCACATCAGATGGTAACGTGTGATTTTCTCATCAGATGGTAACGTGTGACCACAGCTTTTTCCAGTTTTGTCACAAAAATGCAATTTCCCTAAGAAATGCCTGGACTTCTCAAATCCCTGGATTTCTCAAATGCCCGGATTTTTCATCAAAATATGTTGAAATTCCCAATCTAGGAACAAATTCCCCAGAAGTGGGAACGCTGACCACTTGATGCTTAAAATGTATCATAACACCACCAGGAGACACAGTCAAAACATAAAAATATTAATCATCACTCAAGCCAAAGAAGTTATTTTTTTGTGTGAAAACATGGGTTTGTTTCGAGATTTTGTGAAAATGACTCTGTCTCAAGTCATTGATTGTGACTCGACTCGAGTCATTCGGTGAAATACGTGACTCGAGACGAGCCACCATCATTTTTCAAGTGTCTCGAGTCGCCAAACATCGTGACTCGCCATCAGTGGTCCTGACTACTTCACCTGTGGAGTGTAGTTACTTGGTCCTGACTACATACCACATTAAAGCAGCTACCCTACTCTTGCCAGTCTAGATTATAGGTCACAGTAGGCTTACTTTAGCTGTTCCTAGTCCAGGACGTAGCAAACAACTGCCGTAATGCATACTGAAATAGCCCTATCTTGATACAGCAACAAAACTCATCCTGACAAACTTGGCGTGTCCAATCAGTATACTAGGCAGGGACCATGGGAGTGCACTATGGTACTGGGATTGCACCATAGATAGACTCTGAGGCATGGCACAGAAAGCCGAAAAGATGCTTCTGAAGATAATCTAACCTTTCCTACAATTCAAATGTGACCAAAAGTTATTTCACAGTATGAATCCCTAAAATATCGAGTAAAACGTTTCGGAACGGATATCCAATATTCGGTTCCCGCTTAAAACCAGTTCTTGGATATCCGCATCTGGTTGTAAACTTACTATCCAGCCGGATGACCAACCGGCAATCAGGATAATGATCATCTCAGGAATTGACTACTGAGTAACCTAATACTTGTTAATATGCCCGAGTATTACGTCGCAGTCGGTAGCTCACCAGAAGCCGGCTAACGCCTTGCTGTTGTAAAGTTGCATGCCACTTTGCTGTCTCTTTTTTTTCCATTCTTTGTTTATTAATTTTAGCCAAGGCAGTCACGTGGTGCGGTGAAGCCCAAGCTTTGCGATGTATCAAACACGTTGAAATCTGCCAGACAGGTAATGCAAGAGTTGCTTAACCACGACAAAAGCATTTGCTGGAAATCAAGGTAGTGTTTTCTTGGAAGATAGATGAATATAATTTATTTTTTTTAAAATTTATTTGTTTATAGCACATACGAAGTCCATAGTATGGACACACACACTCTGCAGAACGCAGGTTAATAAAAACAGACAATACAGAACGTAGTACAAGACATTGAAGCCGGCGATATAATCAAGGAATATCCAAGGATAAATATAAATTCTTTATTAGAGCATTTGAAAGTATGTTCAGCGTTAAACTTGAACGCCTCGAGTGCCTAAGGCAAGGATGTGGCCAGGTCATAATTGTCGGGTCACTAATTGAGTCGAGTCACAAGCAGTTCGAGTCAGAGTGATTTAGAATCTTTCAAGTTGAGTAAAATTCGAGTCATGACTTGGTCTAGTCAAGTCACAAAAACTGTCGGCCCACTTAACGTCATTGGTTTCCCAGCTCAAGCGAAAGTGCAGTAAAATGAAATATAACATTTTACCTGTGTGATTGTTAAGTCCCCAACTGACAACGTTGTTAAAACATTTTAAACGCTTTGAAAACGTTTCAATAATGTTTTAAAACGTTTAAAAATCGTTTGAAAACGTTTTATGTTAGCTGGGTTTCATTTCACTTCTTTCCTACGCTCTCAGTTATATTCACAAGTCTAGCTTAAAACCTGCTGCCACAAATATACCTCTTTGTCCTTCACTTTGCCCAACAAAGACTCAAAGTGAAAGTATGAAGCTGATTGGCACAATCACGATATGTAAATACAGTAGAATTTGCCTAATTCGTCACCTCAAGAGGATTAGAAAAAAGTGACGAATTACGCAAATAGGTGAAAACTCTATCATAGAAGCTCGTATACTTTATCAAAGGAACTCGTATGCATACATAGTGCTCTTATTTGCAGTAAAATACAAGTTTATGACGTTATGGTTGAATACAACAATTAATTCCTCTGCTCTAGCTGGACTCCTCCATTCAATCAAGCACCTTTAAAATCTTTAATAAAACTTTTCCGCGTTCTCTCAATGGGAAGTCGGGTCGCGCTTCGCACCTCGTGTATGAAGTGGATAAACAAATTCCAAGGTGCAACAGTTCTCAGATGAACATCCTTAATTTGTTTGAATTCCCACACGTAGGCCTACTAGCTGCTTAGACATCTGAAGCGAAACTGCAAATGACGAATTAGACGAACAAAACGCTTCTCAGGGATAGAGAGAGGTGACGAATTAAGCAAATTGACGAATTAGACGAACAGAAATGTACACAAAAGATTGGAATTCTGCCGGGACCGATGAAAAAGTGACGAATTAAGCGAATTGACGAATTAAACGATGACGAATTAGACGAGTTCTACTGTACTAGACTAAACCACGATAATGTGTCCAATGTACTTTGCACTGCTGGCCCCTCTGTGAAATACAAATTATCGGCTCTATCACTCTACCTCTGTCAGGTGGAAACCCTGATCCTGAAAAATCAGCTTAACACCACTAAGAGATACAGTCACAACAGAACATTTGCACCCATTATTAGTCATTGAAGCAAAACAGCTCATTCTGTTGTGTGCAAACTAACTGTAGTTGTCAGTAAAACGTTTGAAGATTTTGTAGAAATGACCCTACCCTGTCTCAAGTCATTCATTGAGCATCGTTTCTTTCGTGAGTCGAGTCACTTAAAATCGTGATTTGAGTCAGAGTTATTTACTTAAATCACGCCGTCATTGCCCTGAGCATACGCCAGTTGTAAGTAACCAGGGCCGAATTTATGTAAAGGCTTAAGCCTAGGAGCTCAAGATCCAAGGGGAACTCCAAACCCTGGCACGCATAGAATCAATTGTCGGTACAAGATCAGTTTGATAAATACTCGTCAGCATTAAATTTAGCTACACATTAAATTTAGTTTTATTCAACTAATCCGGTTTCGTGTTGGTAGCGCCTGGGTCTTCTAATGGGTTTACTGAATCATACCGATTGTTACGCGTGAATCAGGCCAAAGAACTTGTGGTTGTTCGTGCTTGTTATGGATCTGGCCAAAGCTTAGATAAGAGGTATGTGTAAGGCCATCAGCATCCTACAATGAAAGCAGAGTAAAATTAAACATTATAGCTTATAGGCCAACCTTCTAATAATGGTGAAAGCGACTGACTTAATTATTCTGGAATGAGTTAATAGCTCGGCATAGGATTGCCAAGTAAAAATTTAAATAAAAAAATAAAGTGCGAGAAATGGGCCAGTAAAAGGTCAAACAGATCATTTGAAGGCCGAAAATAGCCAGACTTTTTGTGGTATTGCTATTCCTTTTTATAAAAAAAACAATTCAGTTATGAGAATATCACTAGACTTAAATTTTGCAACACCGTTAGGAACATGGGCGTCTGCAGGGGGAGCAAAACCGGCATTTTACCCCTCCTGGAAATCGAGTCTAAAGGCCAATCTACACTGAGCTGCCAGGAGTAGCCGCG
>Ga0210059_1010106_pt1 | contig 14624 bp, 9 predicted proteins | sample Ectturendosymbi2_FD_188042 | JGI IMG/M metagenome (GOLD analysis project Ga0210059, IMG submission 188042) | Ecteinascidia turbinata endosymbiont from Florida, USA - Sample 2 (SPAdes) (version 2) | ecosystem: Host-associated > Tunicates > Ascidians > Unclassified | place: Key West, Florida...
CGCAATTTTATTCGATGGAAATGATGTGTAACGGTAACCTTTTCATATTATTAGAAATACGGGCCCATGCAACAGTCCTACATATTGCACCATTGTTTTACCATAATCAGTTCTGACACGTTCACGATGAAAATTTCCTCAAACTTGTCTAGTGCCATGATCATGTATGCAGTGCAGTTTTGAAAAAAGTTATCCAAAGAGGGCGAGAAAGCTGACAGGGCAGGTAGCTGGCAGGCGGGAAGCTGACAGCTGTTGTCGGACAACTGACTTTTGAAAAAGAAAAATGTCCTTTGTTGTCGGTCAACTGCCGGTTTTAGAGAATTCCACAAATTTTGTCGGTCACGTGACGTCGGCCCCTATTCTTATCGATAGCCAGTTGAGGGTACAAGGCTTTGATCCCGATAGTGAGACACTCTTTTCAAGATTGCGTTTATTTGCTTGGTCGTTTATATGATCTGGTATTGAAGAGTGCGTGCATAAACAACAGTACAACAGTAATTAGGAATGAAAAATCTGTCAGTTTGCAATTCATCAACGAGATGAAGCTACCAACATCAACGAAGTTGCCGCCTTGAATTTAGTTTGAATCAAAGATTCCCAGGAACGTGACTCACGCATAAACTGATTTGTTTCTGATATTTGACGATCGGTAATTTGGCATGCAGACACCTTGATTTATCTGCATTGGTACGTTTTGGTTTTATCATTAAGACTTGCTGTTTATACGTTATTTAGGAAAAACAAGGACAAATTTCGGCAAAAATTTTTTGCATCTCCTTTCCCCAAAAATATGCACTCCCGCATATGTTTGAGTGTGGCAAGATGCAGACTGCACACCACATCCTGCACGACAGCACCAAATTTAAACCTCCGTGTCACATCTATGAGGTGGACAACCTGCTTTTTTACAGTATCTCATTATTAAATCAACGGTCTGACCAACATCTCGTGTACACGAAATAAACATTCACTGTGATTTTAACGCCACACACATCCATGCGGTACTTACAGAATATTCTCCTTCACTGATTGGTTGAACAGCACAGGTTCCTGAGACACCAAACCCATCTGATACCTCAACCAACTGACGTTAAGTTCAGTGATATCGGTACCGTCCAAAAACTGAAAAATACTTTGACATGATTCTGGGAACAACCTCATAATCAGCAAACAAAAAATAAATAGAAAAACCACGAGTATATATCACTTGTCACTAACCTCAGCATAAGCAAAAGGTTGCGAAGATCACATGCACTACTCAAGTGTAGTAAATACACAATTCATAGTTTTTTCTCTCATGAAGAATGAAATGAATTTAAATGTTCTTCGCGATCACATCCGTACATTACAAAAAAACGAAAAGTTGTACGCACTGACCACTTGCCCGGAAGTAGGGTCGTAAAACCGTTCCAAGAGCTGAATTGTAGTGGACTTGCCACATCCCGATTGTCCCACAAGGGCCAACGTTTGGCCTGCGTTGACAGTGAGGTCGCATCCGCGTAAAATCGGAAGACCCGGTCTTGTAGGGTAGTGGAAAAATGCCGATTTAATAGTAATGTCCCCTTTGCAGTGTGCCTGTACGATTAAAAAATGTCGGGATCCACCAGCTGCACTGCAACTTATTTAGAAAGCCAGAAGATTTCAGTCAATTTGTTAAAAAATAAGTACTTTCCTCAGCTGTGTACTGGTGGATGTGTTTCTGAAAACAAAGTAGCTTCTCTGGCTTCTTTTTAAACCAGGAGTCGCAAACACGCGGCCCGCGATAGTTTTGGGAATTTCCAAATAACTAACATCTACGTTACCGGTGTTCAGAAGTGCTCTGCTAGAAATGATTTGTCCATAACTAATGATACCTTTCGCTGGAAATAATACATGTACCGCCATAATGTAACCTTCGAGTAGCCATAAAGCTGGATGCACACGGCATGCTTCTAGTGCAGTGCATCTGGTGTAGTGAGCTCAGCGCGCCAGAGCATGCACATTGCACACGTCGGCGCATGAAGTGGTGCGTTGATTGCGCACGATTTGGGCTGAACGGATGACTGAGACCCCAAAGTCGGCGATTACGTTGGTGTGCTGCACCCTGCAGTTCAGCATGTTTTACCTACGTTCTGATATCACATATGGCATTCTGTTAAGGTGTTCCATACTGTTGAACTAAGCTACAACACCTGCTGGGGTACAATGCACAAAACCTTGAAAGGTCTGGTGAAAGCAGTTCAGTTATTTCTGCCTCCCGACCAAGCACATAATATTTAAATCAGGAATGCATGGACAGGAAGTGACGGCTGTAGCTGTCAGTGTCATTAAGGCACTACCCCACAAATTTATGCAGAACGACAAAATACAAATGAAACACCACAGTGAAAAACAAATAAATGCAAATATCACTAGTGACGTTGTACTAAGTTAGCAACACCACATTTGAATAAATCATAAAATACACTTTGAGTCTTATCAAGTTTAGTCCAGTTGTAGCTGCAGCAATTCGTATCCCTCAGCCTACATATTTTCCATCCCCTCAGCAAGGCCACCGCTCAGAAATACGTGGGAGTTCTAAGGAAAATTAATACTGCGGTCCAAGGCCGCCTAGGAAAAACGACAACAACAGCTCACAGCCAACCTCGTTACCACACAACAAAACCTTGACATAGCAAAGACATGCATTAAGGTATCTACAGTCTTCACATAAATATATTTCGGAAACCCTTTCACCGCTAAAAGTCCATTCCAAATAGTGTTTGGAAACGCTGTGTTTCCACACATGCAAGCCTAAACACAGCACACATAGCCCACTCATTTCAGTAAACCAAAATCAACAGATAACTAAGTGAAAAAACGAGACGTATGTCCAACAAGTTGCAGTGTACATAAAACCTAGACCGAATGTCATCATTCAGATATAAGCAAAAACAAATTGTAAATGACAAAGCAGTAAGATCAGACAATCATTCATCATTACCAACTTCAAAAGCTAACCAGCACATGCACACAGAATTTGTTTTCGGCCAGTTTTTTAAGCAAATGTTAAATGCACCAAGTATAATTTTTAGTAGGTGATTATAGCAAAGCTTTTGAAATTGGATAAATGTTTTGTTTTTAATAGCTATTGGTATGGAGTTCCAAATTTTAGGCTCTAAGTACATGAACCTGTTTCTCTTGTTTTCGGTGTCTCAAGAATTATCTTTTGCTGAATGCCTTGTTATAATTATGCCTATCACGAACAAGTTGGTAGTTTCCAATCCGTGAAAGAGAAGTTTCATTGTTACGTAACCTAAACATATGCTTTCCATGTTCATAACGTTGCATTCCATTGTTTTAATATTTTGTGTGTCTTTTATATAGTGTTTAAATGTGTATGTCTGTTTGCAAATGCTATACAACGAAAGATATTGAGTTTACGTAAGTCACTCTTATAGGCCGAGGCCCAGAAAGTTAATGACTTAATGAGAGCGTTATATAGTATTTTTAAATGTTTTGAAAGGCATTGTGTAATTTTGTATATGACTCAAACACTTTGCGCAACTGATGATGTTAGATTTAAATATGCCAGATACTTTGTTTCATTTGTCTGCAATAACACGTTGCCGTGAGATTTAGCAAAAAATGATGACTTTAAGTTCATCATTAATAGTGTTTGAGATCAAATATTATATTTGGACCTGACATAATTAGGACTGTATCATCAGCAAATAAAAGTGTTTGCATTGCATGAACTATCGGGAAAGTCATTCATATAAATTAGGAAAAGACTTGGCCTTGAAACATTTTCCTGAGGTATCCCACAAGTTACATATTCTTTATCTGATAAGTTGTCACGAACTGTTTACGATTTGATAAATAGCTTGATAAAAGATTTGTGCATTCCTCTAATTCCAAATTGATATAGTTTTTTCATTAGGATACTGTGATCCACTGTATCCAATGCTTTTTTCAGATCTAAAAAAATGCCACATGTATAAAGATTGTCATTCAGAGACAGCAAAGCATGAACGGTAGAAAAACCTTTCCTAAAACCAAATTGATTTTGGCACAAGATGTTGTTTTATGAAGAAATGATTGCAAGTGCTTTAACAATATTTTTTCAAAAATTTGAGAAATGTGGGAGTATGGAAATGGGTCTATAATTAGATGGATTTGAAGCAGCACCAATTTTATGTACAAGGATAACTTTAGCTACTTTTAGAGCAACTGGGCACATTCTTTAAGCAATATAATTTTTGAAAATGGTTGTTAAAACAGCGGCTATAATTTGTTTACTAAGTTTGATGTGGACAGCGATATGATAGGGGTCATTAGATTTTTAGCTGTCTAGCATATCAGTGTTAAAAGATTTCCTCTGCACCAATTGGCTGTATAAACATAGGTTCACTAATCTGCTTGTTTGTATGGTTAATGTGATCAATGGGTTAATGTGATAGTGATAATCATCTTTTTAGCCAAATTTATGTCAACTAATGCGAAGTATTGATTATGTTGCTGCTAAGTGGACATGCATTTGGATGCGACTTGCCCATTAGTTTACCAAATTCCAAGTTTGCGCAGGGTTAGATTGGTGGATATCAATTACTGTTCAAAATATTGTTTTTTAACTTGTCTGTCTTTTTCATGTGTAAATTGTCTTACACAGTGACTTAGAGTTTTTTATCTTTGATATCTAAGTTGAGGGTTTTTATGAAAGCATCACTTCAAATGGGTGAAATCAGTGTTACGTGCATTCAAAACAAATGTAAATTGCCAAATTTTCCTTTGTGCAATGTGTCAGAAGAGCAAAGTGTGACATTACACAAAATTTGCATGATTTGTTACTACAATGGATGGGATGAGATTTGTGCTGGCCCACCTCCACTCCATTGCTTTCAACCAATGGTTCTTAACCACTGTTCTAAGAGCCGCAATGCAGCTCCCAAGCACCCTTTGTGCGGCCCTCAGCAATCTTTCAATAAAACCTCTAATATTTTGTGTAACAGACTTCGTTCTGCTATGAAAAAATCGCAAGATGGATTTGACTCCCTTCACCGACAGTTTGAGAACCACTGCTTTAACCATTTGTATCATTTCTATAGGGGTCCAGTTTCAAAAAATTAAAGCAGCAGGGTAATAGGTACAACTAATGTCACACACAATCCCATAACAAAAAAAACAGCAGGGGAATAAACAATAGCATTGCATATGCTTTTGCAAAACAGTGAAACATCTGATCACCAGTTTGCAAAATTTGTGATGTTTCCTAAGTGCTATCCTATATTTTATCATTCTTGTACTGTACTCCATAAGTGAATGGAAAAAGGGTTTTGCCTGAACTCAAAGAAACAACTTTTCCGGGTCTGATCTGCTTTTTCATGGATGACAAAATCACGGTTTTAGAATGAAACAATAGATCGTGCTATGCAATGTAACACTGATCGTGCTATGTGTTGGAGACGCCATGTTTCAGTTCAACTGTTGTTTCATTTCTAACTCATCGTCACAGCAACGCATCACCAGCGTCATACTTACAGGTTTGTGACCTTCGTCGCTGTAAGCGTCAATCGTGGGAACTTTTTCAAACAAAGCGAACATTCTAGATGCCGACATCTTTGCTTCTGCGTAATCAGGAGCAAATGAACTATTCTGTCCAACGGCCATTGCTCCAAATATGACGGCGGTTAAGACCCTGGAGGTGAAGAAGTTCAATACAACAGAGCCCCTTAGTATAACACAACTTGAACTAGAAACAAATTGAAAACACTTCCTTGGTAGTACGTACCACAAGGTATTACACGAACCAATAAAGCACACTCACGCATCTCCAACAGTCCGTGGAATCATGCAACTTACTTGAAAACGTTGTCAAATGACATTTCCTGAGTAATAATCAGTTCGACACCAAATCGAAACGCGGCGGCATAAGTGAAGTACAACACACATTGAGAGTATCCATAACCGATTCCAGCAATAAAACTCTTCGACAAGGATTTCCTGCGAAAGAACGTTTAACGAAACACAGTGAGGCCTTTCACTGTAACATGGTAGAAAAAAGTTTGCGGCTCCTAAGATAAAACAACTCCAAATAATCGGGAAACTTTATTCGCAAGAAAGTCAACTTACTTGTAAGGAGCTTTCAGGTGTTCAACGTAGCGTTCGAAAATCTTTTGTTCCTTGGTCAGTGACGCAACAGTGCGAATGTTGCTGATTGCTTCAACAGCTACGTTCCCTGTAATTATCGAAGCAAGTGATGAAAACTCGAAAAGAAAGTCAGAAACAAGTAAGAGCCGAAGCGACAAAAATAACAGCGGACTGACAGCTTTTCAGTTTTTATTATGACGCAACCTAAAGCGGAAATTGCATCATAATAAAGATTTAAAAGCTGTCAGTTGCGGTTGTTTGAATATATCCGGCTCAAGGCATCAGAAGCAACTGAACTTAGGAGATGGTGTCATTATCAAACTTTTTACAAACCGGAAAGCTCGTGCAAAGCGTGCTTGCATTGGCACTTCACACAACATTTATCATAGCACTTCCGTACGCGTGCAAAAAAATGTTGCGTACATTGCCCTGCATTTGACAGAAGCGAGAAATGCAAGGTCTTCTGAATCAAGTATGCTCAGCGCTGTTATGCATCAAAGTGAGCTCTGTCGTTGTTACATAAGCCTACAGCGGAAGTTTTTATAGTACTGTGGGGTTACGCTGAGTACTCCGTCGCTTCATGTGTTCTTCTGGGCGATGTTATTTAAAACTTTTCGTGGAAACAATGCACGCCGTTTCGTTTAATCTACGTGTGAAATATCCTACACCATGTTTCGTTTTTCAAAACTGGCACTTCATGTAATATACATCAGTTCGAATGACAGGTATTTATACTGTCGATCGTAAAGACTTGGTTATCTTAAATAAAATCAGGTCTTTATCTCTTGTCACTTGACCAAGCCAATTTAACATGGGGCCCCGAGAATGTGGTGTATACCCCCAGGCCTGGACTTCGTATCAACAGCCCTGCCTGCCCACTCATTAAGGCTAATATTGCGTTTCAGAAACCTCTTACATGAAACTTTAAAATTCTCATGTACAAAATACCTAAGGTCGATTAAATAGGTGGTTTACACTTCTTAGCACTAGCACAAAACAAATATTTTTATTGGAGAAAACAAATATTTAATTAGACGACCGGAAGAATTGCAATAAACTAACCTGCTGCACTGTAAGCTTCGTTTTCTGCTGCTTCACTTCCCATCATCAACTGCATTTCAAGAAAACCTCCGACCACCATGAAGGGTATGAAAGCGATGATGAGTAGAGTGAGTTTCCAGCCGTAGGCGAAAGCGATGCCCAAAGCCGTACCTGAGAAGGGACAAAAACGAATTAACTTTTGTGTCGCAGCAAAACAGATTAACAGCAGGTTAACAAAGCATGTTATGCGCAGTTCAAAAAGTGACGAATGCTAATCAAAACCTTGTTTGTTACCATAGGCGTAGCCAGGGGGGCCAAAGGGGCCATGCGCCCCCAAATTTTTAGAAAAGTGATTTTGTGCTTTGAGAGGCGTTTTTCTAAACAAAACAGTGTTATTCGCCTAAAATCAAACATTTTGGCCACCCCAAAATTTTGGGCTGGCTACGCCAGTGTTTGTTACCACTGCAGAACAGGTCAACCAAGCTTTGTTTGCACGGTTAAAAAAAGAATGCCTCAAACCACTATTTTGAAGCCCGAACCCGGCTCGAGCCCGACATTTATATCTGAAGCCCGATTTAGGCCGAAAACCAGATTTGCCGAGTTAGTCAAGATACGCGCAACTGTGGGGTGTCAGAAGACGTAGTGTACGGGTATAGCTGCAGGTACACTGTATTATCACGCCCAAAATAGTAGCCATCTTGATCACAATCTTAACTTGTTGGTCAACGATGATACTGCGGTAGGTAATGTTTCTCAAGAGAAAAAGAAACTTATCACGAAACTATGCAAGATGGCGCTATTATAGGCATAAAAGAAATTATCTAGGATAGCGCTATTAGGCATGAAAAGCCGGCTATTTGTAGGCCATCGTGTAAGTGATTGATCTTTTCGAAGCAACGCCATCGCGTGCTAATTTCCTCACCGCCGTCGCCTTCTCAAAAGGAGTGTGAGACTAATCCGAGCAGAGAACGAAATAACGCAGCTGTGCTTGCAAACAGAATTAGCTGAAGTCACAATCGCTTCACTCACAGTCACAGAAGTCATCGTGATAAGCACAACAAACCTACGTCACGAATGACAAAATCTTTACTTTGAATGTTGCAGAAAAGCTTTGTATGCAGGCCCGAAACATTTTGACAAACTTCAGCCCGAGCCCGGCCCGACATACAACTCTGCCTCAAACACACTTGCTTCTCCCACACTAAGCACATTACATCAAAACGTATGAACATAGTGGGAAAGAGTAGTTAGCAGGGATGAATAGCATGGGAGCGGTGAGCATGAGCCCTGTGAAATGCCTTACGCAATGGCAACAACTTTGCTATTATGAGTTTGTAAAGAAACGCAGCAGTGAAATATCCCTGCGGTTTTTTCTTCTAAATGGATCAAATAATTCTGAAAGGTGCATCAGCATCTCTGTAGCTACACGTGCTAAAGTTTTGATTGGCGAAGATGTTGAAGGTCTGTTTCGAAGTTTATTGAACTGCGTCCAAAAGTTACCCCTAGAACTTATGACGACGCACCTATTAAAGTTAAATTAAACTATCTTAATGAATGCAAGAGCAAATGACTAACTGAAGGTGAATTACCATTTCTGAAAGGAGGAAGCTTAATTTTAGTTCATCCTTAGTTCTGAACAATCTGCATGGTGTTTTTGTTCGATTTAAAGTGCACACGATGCAATGCTTATGAAAGTTACATGTTGAAAGTTTAAGCAAATGTATAAGCAGGTTTCTGAAAACGATACTATTGAGGAAATCTCAGCTTGGTTACGTGCAGTGACAAGCACATGAACGGAAGTTACGACTTTTTAAGTACAAATGAGCAGTATATTTCTGAAGCATTGCGGTGGTGATATCATCAGCAAAGGAGGTGATCAAAGCATTGGATTGATGATAGGATAACTGACATGCTCAAAACAGAACGAAAAAAACGAATAATTTTGATTTTGGAATCTATAAATTTGCGATCCTTAGTGTCTCGTCAGTTGTGTTCAACACCCTTTGGCGAATCGAGTGTTTACTTTTACACGCATCAGCCTATCCGCTCTTGGAATGATTGCAAAATCTAAACTATCGTTTGCCTCAAAATTCGGAACTTTGTACCCATTAATACTTTGAGAATGATCTGTTACTGTTTCGTATATAGTAATCTCCAATACTGCATTGTATCCTATGGGACAGCTTGCGATTCTGTGCTTCAACCTCTTACTACTATGATGTATCACGCGCTGACATTTAGTAATTGTAAATGTCACAAACTTCTAAGGACATATATCAATTAGAGCTACCTATAGTAAATGAATGCACAAATTTCATAACAATTCATTACCACAATCGTAAAACAGTTTCTTTCAAAAATTCAATGAGATTCACTCTCATTTTACTAGATCAGCTACAGGCCGCAATTACTTTGGCTCTTGTCTGGTAAAACAAATCTAGCAAATCAAGAAGCAGTGACGTAATCCAGCATACCGCAACAGTTTAAACGTTTCTCTCATGGTAGACTCTCTAAAAATCACAAACGTTTCTTATCGCGCTCTGTGTAACCAGTTTAACTTGTCGTAATAAACCTCAATTCGTAATTGACTACAAAAAATTATTCTTATCTGTTACATGATGAATTACTCTCATTTTTCTTTCATGTTTTGTGGCTGGAATTTGTTGTTCTCACTATTGGTGCCTAAATATTGCCTGTGCTACAATGTCTCTAGGCGGCACTATGTCTTCAAGTATATGAGATTGATTGTTGTTGCAGTTTACTGTTGTTTGGTATATCAATTACTCTTTTGTTTGGAATATTAGATTATAAATAAGTCACACACCAATGGTTATGTAGTGGTAATGGTCATCGAAGTAGTTTCAACAATTTTAGGGACACCTTCACAAGACAATCTTCGAGTTTTTCGGTGTCCCAGCCTCGCGTTCATTTTTGGTGATGTTCTTGTGTATTTATGTATATACTGGCAAATAAACTTGAATACAATACAAAAAAACGCTGTACAATTGTTAACGTAGGGTTGGAGCTGCCAGTCAAAAATATGTCACTTTACAAACCTGATATCAGTTTTGCTCCAGGTGAAGCTAGGGGCAGGTACCGTAACCCTTCACGCAAAAAAAGGTTGTTCCAAATATTCAAGAACTCACCAAGCGAAAAAAAGTTTTTCAGCAATGTGCCCAGGCGAACGCCAGTGCAGCCTTGCACGCGCGAGGCGTCACTTGCCAGTCGAGTGCAAAGTGCACCGGTGCTGTTGCGGTGGTCGTCGAAATAAGCGATGTCTTGTCGCAAAATCGCGCGGAAGGCTTTTCTTCTCAATCGAACGGTCAACTCCATTCCGGATTTGCCGAAAAGCAAACCCTGTGACGAAAGCAATGTACAAACTCAGGGAACAGTCAATTCATAAATTGCGATAGAGCAACCGCAACATTAAATGGAAACTCAAAAATAAACAATAAAATCGAAAACTGTGGTATCTTCTTCGGTTTAGATACTTAAGGATAACTGACAAAGCTGAGCCTGAGTATTTTTTGTAGCACCTCTTCAAGGTGCGACAACAAATTGACAAAAATCTTGTGCGATGGATTAGCACAATAAAATATCAATGATTGACACTTATCTAGTCGGGTGAAATTACAAAAATAATTTTGAAATAACTTGCACGACAAAATAGAAATTGATAATTTAACAAAAAAGCGATCCAACGAAATCTTTGGGTGTCAAACTGGTGTTCTGAATAGCTTTCAGTCTTGCAAAATAAGTCAATAACCTTGAAAAAAAAAAGCTTAAACCAGGAGTTTTCAACCTTTCACTGCCCTGGTCTATTGAACTTGTAAGCATATTGTCTATCGAAAGGAATCCTTTCCCAGTAAATAATCAGACGTTAAGATCTTACAGAATATATTTCGCCTACGAAGTAAGCATCGTCAGCTCTTTTTCAGATAGAGTCTATTTACTTTTTTGATGATTTAACAACCAAATATAATAGAATCTATTGACTTATAGAATCTATTTATGTTAAGATTCAAATAGAATCTATTTTCTTTTTTGATGATTGATTTAAATCTGCTAGTGAAGATATTGGTTATGGCCCATTACAACTAAGAAATAAATTGGTGGTGGCCCAGCCCAACGCTTCTAATCTTATAGGTTCAACAATTCTATAACTTTAGTTGCTGTGATATAACAATTGCAATGCTATGCCATAGCAATTCGCATAAACACAGCTTCACCTAGCATTGTGAAGTAGGAGTTATGTCACAAACGTCACATTCAGATCGAATTTTTTTTATATTTGTCTGTCTTATTTAATCATAATGACATCATTGAACAAGTCTCATAATGCTCTCATTCCGATTTATGCAAGCTCTGTGGTCCACTGGCAAAAGCGTCATGGCCGGCCATGCCCCACCGGTTGACAACATGGCGAAAATCAAACAGTTACACATGAAATCTTTATTTGAAGTCAGTAAATTGTTTGCAAACTAAGCCAAGGAAACAGAAGACAGCACTTTAACAAAAAGTGTGACTTACTTCAAGAGTATTTGACAAAAGTGTTCCTATTCCCAGCGCTATGAAGGCCAAGCCATAAACCATTGCCAGGTAGTTTTGCTGATCTTTGTTTTCGAGCGTAAAGATTTTCAAAACCTCAGCGAAAAAAATGGCGTTCAAGCAATGAACCGACCCGGAGATCACAGCAAAGAAACATCCAACTGGAAAATACAAGCTTGTTTAAAAATGATTTTCACACAACTTCACACTATTCTTATGTTTGGATAATAATAAGACGCAGGGAATCAGTGACATTTGAGCAGATGCAAATAGCTTAAGCTCGACCGTTTGCGATTTACATAGAAGTGCCACTGGCGTTCTGTAATATAGAATGAGGTCACTATATGTCCAATGTCATAGAACACAAATGATTTCGACAGAAGGTTCTCAACTATTTAAAAACTGTTTCCTTGCAACGGGTCCAATACCTGAGAAAACCAAACACAAGGCCACACATTATTTGAGACCAATATTACAATCAAAACCTTGACACACCTCAACCAAACAAAAAATCCGGTGCATTGGCAATTCTATCCGCTTTATTAAGAAGATTTACAAAACAAATCTCAATTGAAAGGAAAAAGTACCAACCATGGCCAGTCGCTGCTCAGTTGAAAGTTATTTTACACTTACAGCGTAGGTTTTTCCTTGAGGGTGCTGCTGTTTTGTGCGGAAAAAGTAAACGTAAAATCAAACGAAGATTTATTTGTCAACACTTGTAGTTTTCAGAAATGCTTTGCAACTAATTACACGAGAACAGGAAGGCATTTGTTTCATATTGCTTCGAATGCGGAATAGCACGATGGTTCTTATTCACCGGTGCTGCTCTCGCTCGATAACAAACGGGATATAATCACACAAGACACAACACCTCCTTGAGCAAAATTTGAAACAATGCGACCGTCAACTTTGAACACAGATCTACAGAATGGTTTTGCAACTGGGAAAACTTTCTTCACCCTTAAAACAGTCGTTTCCTGGGCTTAAAACAACCGTTTGGTTTTCACGTTTCCCAGCAAAGAATACGTATATCCTTTGTTTCGTGAAACGCAAAAAGCGTCAGCATTTGACACGTTTCAAAGAACCGTGGGCATTCTTTCCAAATCGAACACGTTTCATTCCTCAAATGTCACTACGTTCGCACTGGTTTTTATTTTACCTTCTATTACCGTGGAAAACAATTCCAAACCTTCTACTGCATTCATGTGTCACGTGTTTTATGGCCGAAGTTACTAACAACTTCCAAACGATGAAATTTTTGGCATAAAATGAAAATAACATTTAAAAATCTAACTTAAAAGCTTCGAAAGAATTTTCCAACATTTATGAAAAATAGGAATTTCAGCATGAACATTCCTGGAAGAAATACGACAGTGTAAATGAGACACAGCAGCAAACACGATACAAACGAGCGAACTGTTTGATTGCCATGAAATTTAAACCAAATTTGACGAGTGCTCAGAACTCCCTTCCTACCTAACATATAATGCCACTCCGGTTTGTTCAAAGCGAGGATGCGCGAGAATGGGATTTCCGGCAGATCTTCTTTTTCCTCTTCTTCGTCAGAGCTGGAGCTTTTGACCTTCTCACCGTTGGGAACAGATTTGCTTGATTGACCAGTTGAAACCTTAGGAATAAGGTTGTCTTCCTCCATCTGGGAGTCTTTCTTGGTCAAGGGGGGTGAGGAAGACGTCGAGGAACGACGGGTAACTTCTTGTTTCATGCTTTCGTTTCTTTCCAATTTATCGTCTGAAATAAAATCACATAATTAATGTAACAATACTAAAGCGCTAAGAAATTTCATTGCTACAGTGTCCAACTGAATGACTTGTAGTAACGTTGTCAGGTAAAGAGCTGTAGGTCCCGCCTATTGCAGGCCGAACAACAAGCAGTGCTTTAAGCTGTGTTTAGCAGACAATGCAAAGTTGGCAACTTCTGTTATCTTCGTTTTTCAGGAGACAAGATGGGTTGTTTAGCCAGTGGAACTAACCAGCTGACCTCTCATGGCGAAACTTATCAAATGTGACAAACATGTGAAATAGCCAACACATTGACATGTTGGTGCAATTATACAGCAATATTTCATTCACAAATGCAGCAAGCCATGCCCTTCAAGTTATTATTCAGACGGCACATCTATGAGTGGAGTGTGGCTGTAAGTGAAAACCATTAATGCTAGAAATGCTTACTTCTCTTGAAAAGATATTACACAAAAAATGCACTTTTGTTTGAAAATACGTAATAAGAACAGAAAGTTTTGGCAAAAAACATCTGAAAGGCAACAAGAAACCCGCTCTCATACACGCAAGGAAGGTCCAACTTGAAATTAAGCTGTTCCAGCACTGTGGAAAAATTACTTAAGCATTATTAAACTTAACAAACAGCAATACTGACATCGATATACGTCAAAAACTAAAAAACATGAACGTTTTCATGATGCGAATGATCTTATATGCAACAATAATAAGCATGCAGCGCTAATCCCCGAACTACTCCTAAATCACGCTGTTGGTAAAGATGAAACTTTTGCTTGAGCTTTTCACCAATGACAATTCCAGTGCGTTTTTTTCATCTCAGTACTCTTTTCAATGTGCGTTTAATGCAGGGGTCTCAAACACGCGGCCCGCGAGGGCGTTTTGTGCGGCCCGCCATGCTTTCTGGGAATTTTCAGGTATTTAACAGTTGCCAAGTGCCTTGAAAAAAGATGCCGCGAAATAAATGAACCAAAGCTGAATGATACCCACTGCGGTTTTCATCGTGCCCATAGCACTACAGACATAAATTTCACTCCCCAGCAAATTTGAGAAATCTTGGGAGTATGCCAAAAAGGTTACACATGTTTTGTCGACCTCGAGAAGCATACGATCGGGTTCCCTGTTGAAAGCTTTGGGGAGTGTTGCGGGAATAGGCTGCGGTGTTGACGTATC
>Ga0210059_1010107_pt1 | contig 14624 bp, 5 predicted proteins | sample Ectturendosymbi2_FD_188042 | JGI IMG/M metagenome (GOLD analysis project Ga0210059, IMG submission 188042) | Ecteinascidia turbinata endosymbiont from Florida, USA - Sample 2 (SPAdes) (version 2) | ecosystem: Host-associated > Tunicates > Ascidians > Unclassified | place: Key West, Florida...
CTAGAAGACTGGCCGATCCGTTTGAGCCGTTGAACAGCTCTCTAGCACAATCGGCGGAGGAGCTAGGGCGTTGGTAAGGCAACCAAAAACTGCTGTTTTTTAGGCTGAAATCGAAGTACGAATATATCGTAGGCCGGCAGCCAACGAGTTAAGCAGAGTATAGACATGACCTCCAAGACCACCACTCTACCATTGTATGCTCATCCTACTATGATATAAAGAAACTCTGAGCCTGCTTTCTATTTGTGGCAACTAAACCTGACCAAGTGATAAGTCATGTGGGTGCTGGCTACTTAGCACTTGACCTTGCATAGTCATCGCCAGCTACCTAGACACTTCCTTTCTTTGAAATCTTTGCAGACACCTTCTTGTGAAGAAGCCGTAAAATGCAAATACAACCAAAGTAACACTAAGACTGACAAATTATCCTTCAAACATTTTGTGTATCTGTATCAAGTTGTTGGGAAAGCAACTGAAAAAATGCAAGGTACATGCTTCTGGGTTGAACTACAATACTGTACACTGAGTTTTTTTGGTCATAGACAAATTTTTTTAGATGACCGAAAAAAATAAGGCAGGGTTTATTTTGCTGTCAGAAATGGTCATGTGACAGGGACAGTGCACTTGGATAAGCACATCATCCTTGTCAGATGCTTTAAACCCCAGATCTAAACCCTATAACCTAAACTGTAAACATAAACCGTAAACCCTAGAAGTTTTAGAAACCTTTTAAAAGAATACATAAAAAGCATTCCCATGAAAAGTGTCACGCCCAGTAGGAAAGCAAAAGCAGCAATAGTGAGAGCTGAACTGACATGCACTTGTATAGCAGCCATTGACACATCCTTTTAACTATGTTTGCCATGCCGCTAGTGTCACAAACTCAGCGTTATATCTGGAGAAAAGTGGATGCAGTTATGAGCAGGTTCTGATCTCAAAGTATATCCAGCTGAGCTTTTGCCGCCCTCCGCAAATTCAACACTACCAAAAAATTGAGGCAATTTGGTCCTAATGTCTGAAAAGGTAAGGCAGTGAAAACTGTTTTGGCGACTTTTACTTAATTACAGGAAAAATGAATGACCAAAATGTCTCAGCCAAAAAAACAAAGTCTGTACTTTACAAACAAAGCTTAGATTTTACTACTATTGCAGACTAGTCTGGACCCTGGCAATTGTCAATGAAACACTTTGTTATATTATCTGCTTTACTATGGACACTTTTACATGTTGTGTTATTATTTTGCTTATTTTTTGTTATTATTTGTTGCCTGCCTTTTGCATTGTTTGGTTGATAGATTTCATTTCCTGTTCGTATAGTTGTCATGTATATTTCTTCTGATCCTTGTCTTTGTTGTAATGTTAATGTATCTGCAAACTGATTGTGATGGGCTTGTCAATGAAACATCATGTGTGATGAGTAATTGTGGATATATGCATGCTAAGACAGCCATGCTGACAAACCAAGTGTAATCACGGTCTAACACATGTGACATGTATTGTGTAAATTTCATAGCACAGTGTGGTCCAACCACTTCTGACCTACAGGCCGTTTTACAAAAACACAACTCACAGGCAACTTCCAATAAAATGTAGCCCATAAAACAACAGATTCACAACAGTTAAAAGCAAAAAAGGAAAGACGAATGAGTGGTTTATTGAAACAATAGCAAATAGCAATTTATTACAAATCTCTATCAGTGGGATACCTGTGGCTGAGGCTTCTGTGACACTATTGTATGGTGTTTCCCCTCCCATTTGATTTCCGTGTTAGCACTGAAAAAAATATTTGATTGCTTCATCATAGAAAAAATTAATCTACTGACTAACTTCCAGAAGATCTCTGCAGACTCTAACACCGTTATTATTGCACATTTTTATTGAAAGATGTTATGCTTGTTCTAACTAAAATTACCCATTGCAGGGATGGGCAAGTAATTTGGCTTGTGGGCCACTAGGAGATGGCCGCGTTTAACGGATAGATAGACAGATTTATTTGTTGGTACTGAGTTCATTGTGCCAGATGTAGCCTACTGTTCAAGACAATGAATGCGGGGTGCTGAAAAAACAGAGGCAATCTAGTTAGGCGTTCCAGCAAAGGCTTATATATGAATATATCATACGCTGGTTCCCAACATGCAATTACTGAACTGACATCTTAATACAAGATAGCAGTGTTTAGTTTGGTTGCTTAGTTTAGTTAGGTTATGAGTCTCGTCTGTTGTCTAAGTGCTAAACAATTATTTTGGTAAAATGGCTTTTTGGTGGTAACTTATAAACCAGAAACACTAGACCAATCTAAGGCTCGAGAGACTCAGATTATGGCCGAGTTTCCAGCAAGTTATGGAGTTGCGAAGTGGCATGAAAATAGGGGCTCATATAAGATCTCAAAGTACTAGTATATCATACACTGGGTCCCAAGGTGTTAAGTTAAAGGCTGATGGAAACCATGACATGCATTTAAACTATGCAAAGGCAAACTAAAGTTTTCTGAATTAGTTATGAAATTTTACAAAGTAATAATTTTCACTCTGGCTGATTTTCATCAGATTTCAGTGCTAATATAAGCTATCAGCACAAGCATTGCTTGCACTGCCAAAAATCTGAAGCTTTAACTGCTTTCAAGGATGTCCTGTTGCTTGAATCCGTTGCACTGCCCCCTACATATTCTAATTCCTTTAGTTCCAGATGTAATGCTTTAAGTTTTTGAAACTCATGCTTTTCACATCTACAAACTTAGAACAGTTTGTGTTCATGTTACCAGCCCTGTTTTTTAGTTATCGTGACATACCTTGTTGGCATTTTTCCTAGAATATATAAGAAGTCAGTTGAGAACAGTATTTTTAGCTTATTTTGGTAGAATCACCAAATGATTGATAAAAACAATGAATGCACTGAGGGTGAGAAAATATTTGATTGATCTGCATAAGTGATTGTGGTGTAACTGCAAAGCAGAGATGCCCAACACGTTGATCACAGTTCACCATGGCATCTCAAGTCAAGACATCTATCTTTAACTGCTGCACAACTGCTCATCTCATCAGTTCATCTGACGACAACAACAGAAGTGCAGTGTTCTGGGCAAATCATGATAGACTACGGAGTGGTTGGAGAGCACTCTGAGACTCTGTACTTTCATCCCCAACATCAGCTCCCATCCTCTGGAATTGGCCCTGCCAAGAATAGTGCATGTCTGGCTTAACTACAGTACATCTGCACTAGTGTTGGACATTTGTGCTTCTGCATACACAAATGGAGTATATGGCACCTTCTGCAGGCTGTGAGTGTGGCACAAAAGAACAAACTGCTGACCATGTTGTCCTCCAATGTTCAATCAACCAACTTCCTCATAGACTGCACAGCCTGCCATTTCTGGATGATGAAAAATTCAATTGGCTGCTCAACACCCGCCCTGAGATCTAGTGCGACCTAGCAGTGGATAAGAACTTGCTCAAACGATGAAGAAGTGATGTAGTCCAGTTGTGTATTTTTTTATTTGGATGGTGTTTGTGGGCATGACTGCAAAAGAGGAGCTGTTGACACTATTGCCCAAGTACCCATGAAGGAACACATGTGGGAAAGGACATTTTTCAGTCTTTCAAAAACTTCCTGGAAAACTCCTCGTGTGGAAATTAGTGTCGTTCACCTGAGACAGCGCTTAACACGTTGACTCTAATGGGCTAATCGCCAGGTGCAAAGTTGATGATGCTTTCCCAGAATACCCTAATTAGCACTGAATAACACACCAACATGCATTATGTGTAAAACTGCTAAAAAAAGATGGTGGATTTGGTGATGAAGATTGCCAGTTCTATTTGAACTGGATCTCTTCCAAGACAGCTGTTATATGTGCACATGTAGGAGAATGACCACTTTGAGTTGTATATTGCTACACACTGATAATGTGAGATGGGTTAATAGAGGGAAATTCCTGCAGAGATTTCGAGCACTCAGATATAAAGAAGTTTATCTTTGTTAAACATGAAGAATACCAGTTTTTTTAAGGAAAATGTCAACACTTTAGGGTCCAGCTGCTTTTGGGGATTTTTTGTGCCAGAACAACTGGATCGCACATGACTTCGCACGCGTGGAACTTGGGCGCTAAAAGTGGTAGAGAGCTGTTTAAAGGCTCAAAACATGTGACAAGTCTTGTAGTCTGCACTTGAAAAAATTTTTTGGTTGGGGGAGGCGAATTTTTTGTGAGTGACGTCATAAGTGGAGTACTTTTAGGCCACCTTGGCCCACTTCACCTGGCCCTGGGCCCAAACTGTTAGATGGTAGTTTTTTTGCTGAAGTTTTTATTGGAAACTAGGCTGCAATCCGAGTCTTTTGATACTTTGGATGACCTGCTGGGGTTTTGCGTTCAAAAGTTATGATCTAAAAGAATAAAAATATTTGGCTAATTAGATAATTAATTGATTTGTTTATTTTAGATCATAACTTTTGAACCAGAAACGCCAGAAAGTTGATCAAAGGCTCAAAAGACTCAGACTCGAGCCTAGTTCCCAATAAAAACTTCAGTGAAATACATTGGCCTAGCAGTTGGGCCCTAGGCCTGGTAACATGAGCCAAAATGGCCCAGAAACTACTTCACTTATGATGTCACTCACAAAATCTCTGCAACCCCCAACAAAAAATTTTTTTTCAAGTGCAGACTAGAAGACTGGCTGGTCCGTTTCAGCCCTGGAACAGCTCTGTATTGCAATTGGCGGAGGAGCTATGGCATTGGTAAGGCAACAGAAAACTGCTGGTTTTAGGCTAAAATCTAGGTACGATATATTCATAAACCAGCTCTCAAAGTGTTAAGTACCTCGAATGGATCTGTAGGGACCTGAAAATTTTCTGACAAAATTTCGTGGATATTTCCCTTGATAATTTTTTCTGATTCTAGGGACCAGATCCCTAAAACCCTTAAAAAACCTGATAATACACTCAACTAAATAACAATCAATGATTGCTACATTTGTTGTTTTTAACAGATCTCACCAATGTGCTGAATGAGCTTAATTAACTTGAAACTGTAAGGAAAAGACAAAATGTGATCAAATGTAATCACTTCTGTTAATAATTTCAAACAAAAAAATGAAACGTCCCTCAACGTTGCAGCGCTGTGATTTAGAAAATGTCAGAATCTCTCAGTACAGCTAATAGAATCCATGGGTGCAACTCAACATTGAGTGTTACGTGATACAGAAATGACTCCCTTTCTCATTTTGACTTTGGGTTGTACCTTGGCACAACACTGAAACAGCATTAAAGGACGCAATCAGAAATGGTTTATCTTCAGTCTGACCCAAGTCTTCATGAAACAAAACTGTTTTCAAACCTTTGTAAAATGGCAGTGCTTAGCCATGTGTTTGAGCAGACTTTCAACAATGTAAGCATCAACAAAGCTTGTCAGAGATCAAAATTAACTAACCAACATCTCAGATCTACTCTGAGAATAGCCACAGCAAAGATATCTAGACCTTAATCAGGTTGAGAACAACCTATCTTTTTCAAAAAAAAACAACCCACATGGGTTTTTTGGGCTTCTTTAAAAAAAAAGTGGATTTTTTTTTTTTTTAAAAGAAACAAGATGTTGTTCTGTTTTTAAAGAAAACAGAAAAGCCCCATTCTGAATTGTTTTTATTCCATCATGCAATATCACTATTTTCAGAATTACACAATAATAACTTCTTATACCTATTGTGACATTCAAACTTAAGGGCAACGAAATGTACCCCATCTTTGATTTCGCAATGTGTTGTTGGTCAGTTCACTCCTAAATGATAAGGCTTGGCGACCATGTGCACAGCAAACAGAGTAAAACCACTCCCACACAAACTCTGCAGTTTCATGTCAAGTTTATGTGCATGCCCTGCTAGTTCAGCATCTATTGAGTGTATTTTTTCAACATATGATTTGGTATGTTCTAAAATCAGAAAGTGTAGATGTAGAGAAGGCAAAAAACTTGGTTAAAATATATCGATTGTGCAAAGCTGAAGAAGGTAACAATTTGAATTTATTGAAACTGTTCGAAGTCCTTTAAATTTTGTTGCTGTTCACTTTGATTTAAAAAAAAATTACAGATAACTTTAAAAGTGACCTCATACTTTAATTTTTTACTTCTTAGTAGAGTTTTCAAAGGAAAAGGAAAGAGTGGGTTTTATTGTTTTTTTTTATTGGGTTTTATTGTTTTTTTTTAGTTGGTTTTATTGTTGTTTTTTTAAGGGCTTTTAAAAAAACAGGTGGGTTTGTTTGGGTCAGGTTTTTTACAACAACCCTGGCCTTAATGCCATGATGTGACAGAAGACTAACAGCACTGTCTCCACTAAAATGCAACTGACTGTCCTTGGTGTGTTGTAAAATAAATGCATTTGCAAAACAACTGATGCAATAAGCATTGTATAATCATGCTTTGTTACCTCTACAGTCAAAACCATTTATGTTGTGGCATTTACATCTCATGTAGTACTAGTTTGCACAAACAATTCATCCATATATATGCCTGATCTGAAGCGTTGTCAAATTTTATGAATCAGTTCATGGAACAAGTGAAACATATTGCCTACATGTGCAATATTTGGAAGGACAGTCAGTTGTACAGTTGCATTTTAGTCAGTTTAGTCATAAGGACAGTCAGTTGTACAGTCGCACCAAGGACAGTCAGTTGCATTTTAGTGGAGACAGTGCTGTTAGTCTTCTTTCACATCATGGCATTAAGGCCAGGGTTGTTGTAAAAACCTGACCCAAACAAACCCACCTGTTTTTTTAAAAAGCCCTTAAAAAACAACAATCAAACCAACTAAAAAAAACAATAAAACCCATTAAAAAAACGGCATGGACTGAAGATGCCATATGGCGAAATCGATTTCCATTAAATAACATCAATGCGTGCTGATTTTTGTTACTGGTGCAGTGTGCACAGACAAGGCTTAAGTTGAAGATATGGGTAGACAAGAATCGCCGCAGTTAATAGAAGGAAGACACAGGTTGATACTGATGCTCAAGAAACAAGTAGAGCTTCCAAATATTGCCTACATCTAATTAAAATCAACTGCTGAAAATTTATTATTAAAAAAGTCTTAACAAATGTCATTTTACCTTCTACGAAAGGTCCTGCCCTCCAAATCTTACATAAAAAAGTCAAATTTCTGTAGTAAGTAATCTATTATTGCTTTAGCATAGAGTGTTTCAGTGCATTTAGAATTAAATAAAAAAATAATTTTGGTTCTGATGGGCTGTTTTTTATTTTTTGGAAATTCTGGCTCCAGCTGAAAACAAATTTTGATTTTAGGACGTCCTTTGTTCCAAAGAATTGTGTGGTAACTGTTAAAAGGTATTGTGTAATCCTTTTTAATCATGCTTGTAAATCTTTGCTGAAAGTAAACATAACTTTTGTCAGATTAAATTAGATACTAGTAAACTACCTTAATTATGAACATTTCAAGAGGCATCACACTTGCAGATGAAATACAGATTATCTTTGAAATTAATTCTGTAAAAATATGAAATGTACAATTTTTGCAGGTGTGTAAATAGATCAATTTTCAAAGGTAAAATGGCTTCACAAGCAAACCTGCTGAGCAAAGCTGAAGATGCAGCAGATACTGTATGTACTGTATGCAGCAGATACTGTACCTTGAATCCTTGATACTACGTTGTGATATTGCAAAAATGATGTTAATGGGTGAAAAAATTTTTAACAATTTTTGCTGTGTATCTTTATGTACAATGTACATTTTTCATATAATTTATGTTCACTGTATTTTTGAGCAACGTCTTTCAAAATATTTGTGATGAGTTTTTGTGATAAGACATAGTCATTTATTTAAGTGTAAGGCAAATATCACTTGAATTTGATTAATTTCCTTGCTTAGGTGTTAAGACACACCAAGTACATCTTGCCACATCTTGGAAGATTTTGTCTCATTTCTACATTTATTGAAGATGGCATAAGAATGTGGATGCAGTGGGGTGAACAGCGGGATTACATTGCAAGGTGTGTTTCATCAATATTGTTGATGACTTGAAAATTAATATTCACCAAGGTTCTGGGATAACATACAGTTTTTTCCAGCACTTGGAGTTGTGGCACCTTTATTGCTTCTCTCTTTGTTTTCATTAACATGGTGGGTCAAATTGGCGCTTGCACTGGTGTACTTCTTCGAAAGCAGGTGAGTAAAAATGAATGCAGACTTTTGAAAGTTTGATAAAGTGGGAAGCCACTTACTTTTTATACATCTGTTTACATTTTGGATATACAAATATTTGCAAGTCATGGAATACTTGTGTTCACTTTTATTTGTGATTTTATCAATAGGGTCAAGCTAACTTGAGTTTTCTCTTACAGTTTTTTCATTAATGTAATACTGCTATAAATAATAAAACAAGCTCTAGCTTCGTGGCAAGCTTGTGAGGAATCTACCTGCTTGGCTCCGCTTTCATCCTTTTGCACATATCTGTCTTTCAATAGTTGTAAGCCACAGTAGTGACGTATGCAAGTGAATACATCACAATTTATTTCACAGGGAAACCAGTTTCGTGTATTTAACCAGGTTTTTTTAAGGTGTTTCAGGGACCCGATTGAAAGTCGAGCCCCTAGAATCAGAGAAAGTTATCATCGGGTCCCTAGAATCAGAGAAAATCGGGTCCCTAGAATCAGAGAAATCGAGTCCCTACAGGTCCATACCAGGTACCTAACATTTTCCTTTAAAAAAATCCCTGATTTAACACATCTTCAGTTCTTATTCAAATAGAATCTTTTGGCCGAGGATATCGGGCTCTGCAATACAGCTACTGCACATATACATTTTATTGAGGTGTACTGAAAACCAGCAATGAGTGAGTAGTTTGGAAGGAAAAAGTTATGCTTTCTTTTATACGGCTATAGAACACAAAAATTGTAATGATGGATCTTAAAAGCATTCTTGAACAGTTCATTTCTACAATGGTAAAATAACTGTTGACAAAAAATTAATAAAGATCTATGGATGAAAAAAATACCACATATGTGTCCCACAGCTAGTCTGTATGGTGGCTAAAGAATTTCTCCAAGATTTCATTTGATACAAATGTGTGGTTATTACTGATTTTTGCCACTAAGATGAAATATTATGGAAGGTATTTAAGAATATGTAATCGCTTCATAAGCTTGCAATTTTTATACTACATGTCATGCAACATTGATCATTGAAACAACATTTTGATATTCCAAACACATTATTGCCTCCAGTGTTTTTAGCTGCAGAGCATATATACACCTGGTATGCCTGTTTTCGTTCCAAAATTCATTAGTGAACCTGACATTGTAAACTAATGTGCACTATGACTGGGAAAACTGTTTGCTTGATATTTAATTTTTTAATTCAATCTGTATTGAAGCGAGCACCATGCAAGAATTTTGCAAGACCAAAGTCAGTGTTTAATGTCTTGTGAATTCCAACAAGAATTTGAATTGTTGACTACGAAGTGACAGAACATGACCACTGAGTTAATCTGTGATCAGTGAGAAGGTTCATGCCTAAACCTCAAAAGCTGTTACAATCATGCACGTGTGTAAAGAGAAAACATAAGAGTTTTGTGTGTAAACGTTAAATTATGCATTTGCTTCATGTTGACTGCATAAATATCTGTGAGTTTTAATCTGTTTTTCACTTATTGAGTGAAAATGTTTTTTTCAGGTGCCCATAATGTGTGGAGTTCTGTTTTTCATCATTGGCTTGCAAACAATTGCATACAGCATTTTGTGGGATTTAAAGTTTTTAGCCAGGTTTGTATTTGTATTGGCCTTGTCTGTTTTTTTTATTATCAGCAGCGTGCTTGATAAGATTTCCATCTTTACGGGTAATGAATAGCTGATGCTGCTCTTTGTTGATGGTGGATTTTGTGAGTGCCTAATTTTATTATTTACTTCCCTTAAGTTTTTAAATATATCGCATGTAACTAAGGTAATATGTTTCGTTTCACCTTTGTTTATAGTTGTTAACTGTTTTTTTTTCGCTAAGTCGTTTCGGTCATATGTCCCATAATAGTAATAAAACAGTAACCACTAGTCTATATTTTCAGGCATTATGACCAAATTGACTTAATTTTCTTTCATTCATTAAAAAAATTCGGTCAGTGATCGAAAAAAAACTGGTTTTGTAAAGTTCTTTTTCTATGCAGGAATTTGGCTTTAGTCGGAGCAGTTTTGCTGCTGCTAGCTGAAAGTAAGTCTGAAGCTCGTTCCTTATTTGCTGGTGTTCCTCAACTGGACAAGAACACCCCCAAGTCCTACATGCAACTGAGTGGTCGTGTCCTGCTCGTTCTTATGTTTATGACTTTGTTGCATTTCACATTAAACCCAGTGGATGTAAGTGGTTTGTTAGTGATTAAATATAGATAATTTTATTTTGACCTAATGTATGTTTCTGATGGCTTTCCTTGAAGTCATCGAGCGCGAAAGCATTTTAAAAATCGTTTGCCGTACAATTTTTTACTTATTGGGATGTTTTTCAGTTTTGCTTTGGTGATAAAAAATTAGTTTGATCATCTGCTGTAGATGGCTTGTGTGGCTTTGCTTGATGGGAATGGTATGGGTAGAAAATAATTCTGAAAGGGTGTGGGTGGAGGATAGGGATTATGGAAGCTCAGTAACGCATATACTGGAGATATAAGTTTTGATATTTTTAATGGCAACGTTCTTAGCTGTTATCATCCCATCCAATGCGGAAGTCGCCATCGAGCTTCAAGTGCTCCCTCGCTGCGTCGCAAAATATCACGATTGCGCATCGGAAGTCAGTGCTGTTGCAACCTCTCCGGTGGTGTTGCGTTGATTGTGTGATTCACCACGAACGGGATGTGCGTGAAGAACAACACGATACATATATGTGGCGCAAACAAGCAATCATAGAGTGATCGTGGCGTGTAATCTCTGATGATACGAGCATGTGAACGATTGAACGTAACGACTAGCGTACGCGGAGAGTGATCAAGGCATGTGAACTCTATTGTTGCTTGCTGCCACAGTGCGAAGCTTTGCGCACATGCCGCTCGGGATTTACGATCGCAACAGTGCACTGCCATCACAAACCGTTGTGAAGTTAATGTGTCGCGTCGATCTTGCAGCCGAAATCAAATCATTTTGTTTTCTTGATATTCTCTTGCTTTTGGCAGCGGTCAGCACGGCTTAACAAGAAAAAGAAAAATCAATGTCAATTTGAAAAGTTTTGGGATTGAATCCTTATTTCAAGCTCTTTTGTTGGGCGTTTTCACAAATTTCGCTAAGAGGTAGTGTTAAATTTGGTTCTTTTTAGGCTTCCTCAGTTTGTGTGCGGCGTGGAGAGTCGCAGATATCGGTGCATGTTGGAACAGCGCCAAAAGATCATTATTTTTTTGGCTGTTCTCAGGTTCCAACTGAACAGCAGATCAGTTGCAGTTGCCACGAAATGCTAATTTTATTCACAAATTCCATGGTTCTGAGCAATATGCCAAAAGCAACATTAAGGTCTTGCAGTGCCACGAAAACTTCTGGTTCATTTTTTGGGGCCCGGAATGGATTCTGAACAGGACATCTGTAGCAAAAGTGCTTGAATACAAGTGATGCATATTCCGAAATCAGAAAGGGGACCATTATTTGAACGGTGCTCTGGGAGATGTTATGTTTGCGGCGCTGGTGCGTGACCTCTGGTTTGTACCTGCGAGTTTTCCAGAGATTTCGCCAGGACTTAGATCAAGTTTTACCAAAAACTGGTGCCCTGGGGTGTAATTTAGGGGGATCGTTTTCATCTGCGGTGTAACAAATCCACGTTTGCAAAAGTTTTCCATTTACTTAAAACATCAGCTACAACATTTTTATTCATGTTCACTCTGTGTTGAAACAAGCAAGAAAGATACAGCCTAAAATTTCAAAAAAGAAAACATTTAGTTCTAAAGTGGTGATGCATTAAAAGAAGAAACAGCCTATCAACCCGGGTGGAAAGAAACGTGGAATAACTGCAGAGCTTTCAATACTGCAAAGCTGCGCCTTTTTGTTTTTAGTAAAGGTGGACTAAGCCAGTCAAAAGAGAACTGAAATCTGCGATGATGAATGATGTTTCGTGACTTTTACCATAGCCACCAAATCAGGTTTCAAGTTGGTCCGCCTTTTGTCGGACTTCTAAGCATAATTTTTAACTTTTTCTTAGTTGTAATTCACTTCTATCAGTGGCTAGGTTAAATTTCGCACAAATGATCTGCACTAAAAGTTAACCACGAGTACTGTGGTATTGGTATACTCTAAAACCAAGTGGCTGCCACACCCCATGACCGAGGTCTCATGAGTCTGTGTGCAAAACACTTAGATTAAAACAGTACGAATCATTGCAGGCTTACAGCAGTTACTCGATGCGTAGTCTTTCCTGCGGGCGACACGAGGCGTGTTGCTTGTCTGCTAGCAGAAGTACCTTTGCTAAAGTAGGTTAGGTTTGTCAGAGCAAAGGAAATTTTAATAATATTGGATTCCGTGTTGCACAGCAGGCAAGCAAGAGGTTTATCCTGAATGTTTTGCTCTGGGAGCATAGTGTGTCAAGTGTGTTAGTGCTGTTGGCATTCTCCCTGTAAACTTTTTTTAACTCATCAGGTTTAGCCTACACATGTTAGCCAATGATGATGTGCGGACCGATTATGTAGTGGTGTTGGTGATTTAGTGTTACATGTGGTTACAACTGCGCGCGTAGATGAAATACAGCTTTGCACCTTGCGATTAGTTTAGTGTTTCTAGATTAGTAGAAGCAGCCAGTTCATTGACATTGATATCCCTGGAAATGCTGTCAAGGTAGTTAATACAACTCATTAGCTATTTTCGCTCAATGTGAAGGTGAGTTCTATTTTCTACTTGGTGTTGCGTTTCTTAACCTTGGCTTCGAATTTTTTAACGTAGTGTACGCTGTAGTTGTCGGGGTACGTAGAGCACCAAAATGTTAGCTTCCGCTTATTAGTTTTCTCCCATGCAAGTTGACTGATTTGTGGCTTTAAATTCGCTTTACGTTTAGTTGTTTGGTTGCAAGTCTGGTCATGGTGCCGTGTGGTAACAGTGTGTGAAGTCGTAAACTTTTTATGAAACCGCGAAATAAAATATCAAAGACCGATGATGAGTGCGTATTTGGTAAAAAGTCAAAGTGAAGATTATACAAGCGTTTGAACAAGAAAGCATGAATTGCATGTTTGTTAGTAAAAAAGCAGTTCATATCTTCGATGTTCATTTATTTTATTTAAATCAAATTTATTTTATTTAAATCAAAATTTCAGTTCCTTAACTTCAATATTTGAAAGTAAAGGCATTGGTTACAAGTGGTCGCTGCGTTGAGTTTAACTGTTGGCCGCTTCGTTTTTGATGAATTTGCTACGATATAAATTTATTTTCATGAAATGTACGAAATGTCCGACAAGAAAAAATGGATCTGCAAAAACGTAGTTCGAGAATCAAGTCCTGTCGTGAAAATACGTCACACGCATTTAAACTCATTTGTGTGGCCGTTGCTCTTCGCTGGCGAGGAAGTTTTAGTGCCAATCTGCACTCGGTAGCCTTCGGTTTTATAGTCGAAAAATTTGCTTTGTTAAGGCCAATCTACACTGAGAAGTTGCCAGGAGTAGCCGTGCACGAGCGCAGAATTACCCGACGCAACAAAACAAGCAAAGAATCGTGCGCGGCTACTCCTAGCAACTCCTCAGTGTAGATTGGCCTTTAGTCGTGGAATTTTGTGTCTTGGTTTCTCATATACCATTGCAATTAATTGTAATACTGAGAACGACAAGTAGTTGATAGACATAAAAACTTCATACAAGGGATTTGTGGTTTAATTCGTTCTGACAAAAGTTTTTTTCTATTTGGGGTTTCTTCCTTGCACTGTTTGGTTTTTGTTTGCAGTCATTGGTCATCACAGCGTTAATTTGCAGGAATCCCTTTCACAGTCAATACTGTAGTGTTTCCATATATGAACCGAACTTGAACCTCACCTTTGGATGACGTTTTACCTCTTGCTATTTAATATTTCGCGTTAACTGTCTAAGCAGTGTGAGAAGCAAAAGCGGACCTGGTTTTGCGGTAAAAACAAAAAAATATCGAGAACTTTTTATAAATTTCGTCTCAAAGCGAATGAACTGGCAAGTTGTCAGGATTGAAGTGAGCGGTGCACGTTGCATGCTTGGGTGGTTTTGCATGCTTGGGCGGTTTTGCGACAGCAAATTGATCAGCTGATGGATGTGTCACTTAAACTAAACCAAGCCACAGGCCAGTCAGATTGTACTGTCGCCCAAACTTGTTATGTTGATGTCGTTTGAGGTTTACAGTTGTGTAAACAACGATTTTAATATTCTTTAGTGTTGCTAACAACCGCGGAGTTCGCTTATGGCGACTGTGGAAGCAATGATGGTGTTTGTTTTTGGCGCTGCTTTGAGTTCGCACGGTTGCTTAGTGTTGTGCGCGTTTGTGTCCACAGTTCGTGCTTGTTTATGTCCGCAGTTACGCGTGTGTGTGTCCGCAGTTCGTGCTTGTGTGTCCGCAGTTTGTGAGTGTGTGTGTCTGCAGTTTGTGAGTGTGTGTGTCTGCAGTTTGTGAGTGTGTGTGTCTGCAGTTTGTGGGTGTGTGTGTCTGCAGTTTGTGGGTGTGTGTGTCTGCAGTTTGTG
>Ga0210059_1010108_pt1 | contig 14623 bp, 9 predicted proteins | sample Ectturendosymbi2_FD_188042 | JGI IMG/M metagenome (GOLD analysis project Ga0210059, IMG submission 188042) | Ecteinascidia turbinata endosymbiont from Florida, USA - Sample 2 (SPAdes) (version 2) | ecosystem: Host-associated > Tunicates > Ascidians > Unclassified | place: Key West, Florida...
CCTACTGTATGGTTATCCATTTTCTGTGCTTTTGCGAATGACGATACAGCTGTGGAGAGGATAAACTGCTATGTTCCTCCCAGTGTCGGTCATGTGCTAACATCGTTTCTGTAATGTGCGCTGATGTATAGCTAACCACTTTTTGTGTTCTTGTGTCTGTGATATGGACCATGAGTCCGCAATAAAACATCATTATTATATTATTATAATTCCAAAAATATTTACCTTGTAAACTCATATGTGATTAACCAATTTTGTCTTTATTACAAACTTGTAAAGTAATCTAAAATCAATTGGAGTCCGATTAGGGTCTGGACAATTTAACAGACTGTGATTCTACTTCGTTGGCTAGGGTCAGTGTAGCAAGGATTCTCATTAAGCAAATCATGTTTGAAGTTCAAATGCCTTTGTGAGCAAGGCCATGTAAAAGCATATATTTGGACAGAACCACTAACTGCCTTTTGTGTATCTAATATTTGCTTCATTGACTTCAACAAACTAATTTTTAAATATGTGGTATAACCCATATCTAGTCCTTGTAGCAGTCAAATATTTTCTTATTGACTTTCAACTGCTTACTATTCAGGGTCTTCGGACCACATTGAAGCAACATCACAATGGAAACACTCTTCTGAAGCTAATACCACCGAAGATTCTGCAGATGATCAGTTACTGTTGCAAGGCTCAAGTGAAATTTCTAGCCAGCATACCACACCTAGAGAAAAAGGTATTTGAGTTTGACACAAAAAACTTTAAGTGAGTGTGATACATACAATATGTATTATTCTTCAGGCTCATGAGAACTTGATTGTTATTGAGCTTGGTTTTGCAAGCCAAAGTAGAGCCACTGTGAAGCTGATGATGGTGAAACATATTCTGTCCATAACTACACTTGGATATAAAATTTGTTGATCATTATTTAAATTGTAAATAAAATTTAAATCGTCATGTTTCTTTACACCATTTGCTTTTTTGCAGTAGAATACGACCCGAACAGATATCGCCTCAATTTTTTGAGAGAGTCAAAGGAGGAACTAGAAAGAAGAAGATATGAAGCACAAACTGTTGCAGTCAAAACTATTGCAAAGGAAGAAATGGAGGTTGACATCAGGGCAGTTTATCAGCCTGGATCAGGTGGCATAAACTTAAAGCATCTGATTAATTGTTTCTTAGCGATTTGTAAAGATTAACGCACGCAGGGTTCTGTTTCATGTTAAATCATAATAAAAAATACCAAAAATAAAGTTTTCATCAAAATGCGTCGTACGCTGATCTCATTTGTCGTCGTTTCAACCCCTCAACACATTGTGAGAGTTCGTCTTTGTTGTGACTGGCAACGGTCAGGTGAAGCAAAAAATAGTCCTCTCCGGCTGATCTCGACAACTACATTTTGACAGTGCTTGACATGCCTAAACGTCCGTCCTGGTCGTACAAAATGTCGAAGGAGAAGCTGGAAAAAAGTGAAGAGGTCTACTTCAATGAATACCTGAAAAGCATTTATGAATCCTTCGGTAACGAAAACCTGAGTTACTTCGAGCACAACCTTGAGGTATCCTACTAACATTTTTGAACCGACTAGGAATTGTATCTTTTACAAGTGACGTTGAGGTTGAATTATATGATAGTTTTTTAATACTGTATGGATGTTATTGAGGTTATGTACATCCTCTTATGGTGTTTTTACATTTGCACGGCTCCCGAAATTCATTTCACACGTGACATGACTTCCGCCATCCCCAAATGTAGGTAACTGTCTTCCGTGAAACGTTTTTAGCTGATGCTGTTTTTCTATTTGTGTTGCAGACGTGGCGGCAACTATGGCGGGTTTTGGAGATGAGTGATGTTATTGTGATGGTAACAGACGTGCGGCATCCGGTAAGTTGAGAAACAACATATGGCGTATATAGAAGTTTTTCTGCAAAGCGAATGAAACTGAAAATCCCATTCCATCCTCGATTTTTTAACTGTATATCGCTGACAGGGGCAGTGACGGACTTGGCTGTTGCCTGTTTCGCAGTGAACTCTGAAATCTGTCTATGGTGCGCTGTTTCAAATCAACTAATGCAGTGTTAATGTCAAGGGTACCTTTAAGTCAGTTGATTCTGAACCGTGATTCGTTTCTGCTTGGCCCTTTGGTGTGCCTCTGTTTACAAATCCCTGAAAGTGCATATGTGAGTTTGGCCTAGGCATTGAGATGAGTTATTAAAGTGGTAAACAAGTAAACTACAACAAAGTGGAGTATATGTACTTGAGTAAGCGCAGTAGCATCGAATGTGCACCGTTGTCTCAAATGTTGATCATATGTAAAATATTCAGCATTCTGTCTGTAAAAGAATTGGTCATTATATTTTACCAAAAATTGCTGGAAATTTAGCATCCAAGTGTTGCGTTGCGTATTTAGGAATAAAAAAGCATCCTAAAAAGTTGCAAGCAAAAAATGCCAAACAAATGTTTGTAATATTTGCAAAATTATTAAAAAGCTTCCGGACATAAAAATCTTGGATTATCCAACAAAAATGCTGTTATAACCTCGATTTCTTTACGCTCATTTATCGGCAAAGACTAGAAAGAACAGCACATGCTGGCTATCTGCGGGTGAGGTTGTCGATCAGTCACGGGCAAAATTGCTATCCATGCATCTTGTAGTGTTTTTTGTGAGGTTAGCTCACTTAATCAAAAAACGTTTAATATAGCTACGGTGTCCACATACTATGTTGCATAGTTGTAAACACTGATATAGGTTTAAACGTATCGTTTGTTTACAACGTTGTGTAAGAGATACTCGAAATATGTGCAGTGATCATTTCGCTATGGCAAAGGCAATATTTAGCCTGAAGTAAAAGCTGGGGATCTTCAGGTGCACTCTGAAAAACCTATGTGAAAATGAGTGTTAACGTTTATCGGCATGAATTTTCAGTTCGATTTTTTGCTAGGAAGATAACAATTTTATCCTTACCAATTATGAGTTTTGAGGTAAACTCAGTTATTCGGTGGTATGTACTCTGTTTGCTTGTTTGTGCAATTGCAAAAATGGCTGCAGCGTGTGAATTTATTCATTAGTCTCAGATTTACAATCCACACCATTTGTTAACTGTTTCTTCGATGTTTTTTTCGTAAAAATAAAACGTGTGTAAATGTTGTAGGTGCTTCATTTTTCACCAGCTTTGTACGACTACGTGACAAGCGAACTCTGGAAGCCATTAATACTTGTTCTGAACAAGATAGACCTTGTGCCTGTCAGTGCTGTGGCAGCGTGGACAGCTTACTTCAAAAAGTAGGTATCGGTATAAGATAAGGCTTCGATCTCCATTCTGCTTTCAAAGTTTAACACTCACCCCAGGTTTACGAAAAAACGTTTCAACCCGTTACCTATTTCTGCGTGTACTACCAGGGTAGTTGTTCAATGAAGCGATAGGCGAAGGTAACAGTTGCGCGAGATTTGCTCCTGGTTGATGTTCAAGACCTTGTCAACTACCTAAGTTTGTATGGGGGTGTTGTCGAAAGTGTAGTTGAGAAAGTAATGACAAATTTGTGCTCGCGTTTTCGCTTGTTTTTCTGCTATCAAGAATACTGACATTACACGCGATCAAAGGACAATATTTGAAAAAAGACCAGTCCCCATGGCGTGTAGCGCGGTACATTCGTAAACTGAACATGTGTGCTGATCTTAAAAAAACTGGTATTCTTAAAATTGTTTTGAAAGGTCGAAGATGCAGCAGGTTTGATGGCTCTTGATGTAGGTGTGAAGCTGTGCAGGAAAATGTTTGGTTTGCTTCGCTGCAAATGTTTTGTCTTGACTGTGCTTCACTCAGCGCACCAATTGATGCGAGGTGCAACCACTCAAACATGGATTGCCCAGTTGCCGCGCGTATCTCGCTAAAGGCGCATATTCATCTTGCGTTTAAGTGGGCTGAGATGTATTTCAAAGCCCTGTGTATTTGAAAGTCACGATCTTTGTTCTTGATTTTAGAAAATGGGGGTGACTGATCGCGTTTCATTTAGAACTGCGCTGTTGAATTGTTCGTGGTTGGTTGCGGATTCACGTGACAACAAAGAGAGGTTGCCAACAATAAGAAAAGACGCCAGCCAGTCACAAACGTATGCTGTACGTTATCCCGATCGTTCGGCTTGCCAACAATCCGATAGCTATAAAATAGCGATTTTTAAGTGGTGTTCCGAGTCGAATATTCAAAACCTTATAAGATTTCGTTCCAACATGTCTCTCTTTTCTTGCTTAGGTTGTTTTGTTTAAGTAATATTGCTTGTCGTTTTTTATTGCTTTTCAAGTAAAGAAAATCTTTACCATTTTATCTCATTATTATAAGCTTTAAGTTTGCTGTGGCTTTCGAGGAATCACCCGAATGGCTTCTGCTTTTTTCTTTGTCGAAGCTCGTGTTCTGATTTAGTATTGAGTTTGTTTGCTTTCTCTGCTCTTCAGCGTTTCACTCGTAAGCGTTGCTTGCTGGGTGTAGGACTGGCGATACGCAGTATTAGGTGAAATCGATTTCCTATTTGAAAATTTGCTGATTGATTCAAACTCGTCACCTGTATGGAGAGTCATAGTCATTTTATCTCAAACAACAAATCTTATTCAAAGATTCTATTTGAATAATTTCAGGACTGGGGTTGCTTACAGTTACGTTAAATCGATTTTCAATTTTAAGAAATTGCTGATAGATTCGATTGCGTCGCCGTTGTGGAGACTAGTTATTTCATACAACAAAGCTTCTAGTCATTACTGTGGCATTTCAGTGGTGTTGCACAATTGCATAACACTACCATCATGATATCAGCGACAAACGCTTATGTTGCAACCACGGCGTGTTTCAGAATTGAATCCTTGACTCAGCTTCACTTCTCTGTAAAATGTTTTAATAAAAATGAAGTTACGATGTTTGACAAAGTTTATGTAACATTGCAACACCATTATTGTGCCTTTCAGGTTATTCCCTCACCTGCACATCATCTGGTTTACATCTTTTCCGCAAGACGTGCGCACCGTCCACGCCTCTAGTAAGTTCCTCTGCTCGATCGTTTTCCCCCATTATTGTTTTACCCGTTTTCTACCAATCACAGTACCTGTGAAAATTTTCTGAACATGGTTCTGAACTGCATTGCGGTTGAATCGATTTAACTGCTGCACATGGTCATCAACTTATGTCAATTTTGTTCTCAGAAGGTTGTTTTGTCCCGCGTGAATGTTCAAACTTGTGGCCACGTGGGTTTCTTAACTTTTTTTCAGATGCCCACAGCAACTTTAAACATTTCCCAAAGGGATTTCTTTGGTGCAAGTTCAGGCGAACGACAATTTCTGCTAAATTCCAGTAATATTTCGGTCGTTTCATGGCTCACTGAAAGTCAGATAGCTGTTTGTACGAGGACTATGGTGGTGATCAGAAGTTTATCCCAGTTTTTTGACCACTGGAAATATATATAAATTATTCGCATTGCACTTACTATGACGACCTCTGCTATCTACTGATCATTTAAAAGCAAAGTAGAAGTATACAAGCCTGTAGTATTTTTTGAATTAGTCTGTAAGCAGAACGTTCATAATTTTTAGTGTTTCTGTTGCCCAGTGTAAGCTATATGGGAAAGTCTATATAGTTTGCGACTGACAAGCAGAAAGCTTTGAGTGCGCTGTAAATGTCATGTCGTTGAGTAACTGGGTAACCGCTCAAGTATTCTTTCAGAACAAAAAAAGGCAAAACGTCCCGGGAAAAGAGTTTACAACACGCAGATCGGTCCCGAAGAACTACTTCGTGTGTGCCGGACTATCTGTTCTGGGAAAGGTGAACTGCATTTACGGATCAATGCGCGGCCGCTGTTGCCAGACGAGCGACAAGTTTTGGCCAGCGGAAGAATCGAAACGTTTTTTGCTCATAAGCTTCTTTGTGTGTGCTTACTTGTTGTTATCATTACACGTTTTGACTGAGCGGGGTGCACCGTATTTGTGTAGCGTAACAATCTCGAGCCATCCAGATTTTTTGAAGGTTATTAAAAACACAGTTAGCAAAGAGATAAACCCGCTTATGAACGTTCGTTTTTTCCTCAACCAACTTCTCTTTTCTTTCGTGAAGTTGACCTTTCATCATGGAAACAAAAAATCGAGTCTGATATGGAGAAGTTGGGATTCTGTAGCAATGAATCCTCCCCAGCACATCAACCGTCAAGAGGTGGTAAGTGCTGCTTTTTTTCAGAACCAGTTTTCTCTCGAATTCAGCAATTTCGATTCGTTTTCGCATCCCGTCTTTTCAAAGATTTGGCTGTCGCTGACGAAGACAGTAAGTTACCAAAGCAAAATAATTCCCATCCTGACAACCATGTCTGGAAAGCCTTCTTCAAACATTAGCCCCTCTTAAGCCGCTTCGTCTTTCAAAACTATCTCAGCGGCTTAATTTTGTCAAGGAAACACTTTGTGTTACGTTATGTTATTATTAAGTCAGAATCGTGCTTATGCTGCTTTACCGACGTTGCAGTGCGTTCGAAGCACGTTTTTATATGTATGTCAACCATTCAGTCAAATAGATCAGACTGTATTTTAGATGCCAAATAGCAAGAAACCTAGATACAAAGCGCTCCGATAACGCCTGAATTCGGTGCGGAGAGCGGCATTGTTAATTGGGCGCATTAGACTTGAACCAAAACAGCAGGGGAGGTGAACCCTGTTGCAAAAAGCTGCGCAATGCAGCATTAGTTCCCTGCGCTTACCTTGTTAAAACCGGGTTGTTGACCAACGGTGGTCACCGATGTTGATGCAGTGTTGCAGTTCTAGACGTGTGGCAAACTGGTCCTATTTCTTGGATAATATGTATAGTTTTCGCTTTATTCCCGACTTCCAGTCGCGGTGACCGCATCACACCTCGACCCACAGCATTGCGCGAGTTGCAGTGTCACCTCCAGAGTTGCCACTCTGTTCTTATGGGAAAACACTGGATCACAAATAAGTTAGCTGTGAAAGCAAAAGGCCAACTTACACTCAATGAAAATGGCCAGAAAATGCGTTGCAATGCAAACAATAACATTTGAAAAGTGAAAAACAGAGACAAAGAAACAGGGAGATACCGTAGCAGCAACGCTTGTGTTTGTAGCCTACTACAGGTCACTGAAATTTTTAACAGATGAACACAGCGACTTCGTAGCGGTTTAAACAGATTACTGTATATGTTCTTGTATAATTTGAGATGTAATTAGTAAGTAGTATTTTTAGAAACTTGCAATTCCACGAAATCAAAAAGTCTCAATTACAGTTACAATCACACAAAATTGTGTAATTAAATACATTCAGCTCACTCATAAAAAAACACTAGATAGCTATGGAAAAACACTAGAACAACAGATGGCATGCAAAAACAATAGGAGTGGCACCACTGGTCACCTCCTCTTCATGAGAGACACCGTAGACCTCTCCCGCCTACCTCCGTGCAGTTTTTCACGTCGACTGTTAGGCGAACTGGTGAGGCCATGTGATGTCTATCACGGTGGCCTCGCTGTTGGGAAAGCTACTGAAGCTTCGTGCCGTGCTTTGAGCGTCACCGTTGAAATTGGGTTCTTGAAAATTGGTGGGCACCGATGTTGACGCGGTATACTGCAATTCCTGACGTTTGGCATCAAGCTAAAATATTTCTGTTTTAGGTTAGCTGTAAACAGGTTTCGTCGCATGCTTGTGTCGCCTTCGGTATAGGTTCGAGTTTTTGCTCTTGTGCCACATGAAATACTGTTTTTCAGGTTTAAGACACGTGTAATGGTACTAAAGCTTTGGCTGAATGCAAACCAACGTCTACTTCGGTCTTTACTCACTACTTCAGATTCACAACGGGTTCCATTATTGCCAGTGAGCAGGAAATTTTCCTGAGGCTGACTGTAAGAGCTGTTAACAATCTACTGAACGAAATAGCGCGCACTTCCCTTGCATGTGAAAGAAAGCAGCTCGATAAGTCCCTAAGCGTCACATTGCAAGTAAGTAAACTCCACATGGGAGATAACCAAGGAATCGATCAGGAAATTTTTTAATAGGAAATTGATTTCACGCAAAACTACGCATCTTCAGTCCTAAAACCTGCAAGCAACGCTTACGGGTGAAAAATCAAATCGGAAGACTACGTCCCCCAATATGCGACAAGGAAGATGACCCACATCTTTCCCCTACCTGCTAACCCTAACAGATGAAGAAAAAGCTTAAATTCGAAAGCAATGATTGCCTACAAAAAGCCTACCCATGGTTCCTTCGGAGTCTGAAAAGTATGGAAAAAAACTTTTTTTTGGTCTGCTAGTATGGAGAAAGCAAATAATTTTCCAGACTTGATCTTTTGACTTAGATTTTCATAACATTTTATTCAAGATTGATATAATTTTACTTACATCGTGTTAAATATTATAGTGCTTGTATTTGACTTCTAGATCGTTCAGGAAAGTTAAATCTTGAAAAAGTTTGGAAATTTATATTCAAAATTGCTTCGGAACCCTGCCTATCACAATTGGGCAAAAACTAACGAACTACAATCACCTTGCTTTCAATAAGGCCACCAAAGAAAGTCAAACGTTTTGCAAGCACTACACTTTGCAGTTGCCATGGAAAACACAACAATTCCATGATACCTTGTGTTTTGCAAAAAATAATTCGATGGTAGCTTGTGTTTTGACAAAAAATAAAATTGTCCCGCTGAACCACAACTTGACATGCGCAAGCTATGGTATTTCTGTAGGGGCTTGCGTGATATGCCATGAACAAATTTTATGTGGGATGGTCATCGCACTGCAGTACTTGGAATAAAGCGGATAGTCAAGGTGAAAAAGACCAAATGGCTTGATTGCGCCACTGTTCGAAGAGCCATGGCGCAGTAAATAAGCTACCTTGACATGAAATATACACTGTTTACTTTTGTCACACAACCTAACTTTCACTCTTTGGATATCTGTGAAGATTAGTGGCATCACCAACTTGGAGCGAAACTTAATATTCAGAACATGATCCTCCCCCATGAAGTAATTCTTGCTACTTCTTGCGTTGTTTTCTTTGGCGTGGCTTGACGTTTTTCACAGCCCGGTGTGCCAGCATTCTTATTTACTGCCGTAGCCACAAGAGAGAGAGGCCTTGTGTCAAGGCGCTCTCCAGAGATTGGTTGCCATCGTAACGAATGCAAATTCATTCACGCATTCTACCCACGTTCTTAGTCATAACGGCCTGTTGTTTCAGGCCTCAATAGGTCTGTTCAGTTGCTCGAGCTTTGGTTCCAGATAGCTTCGATGTTCCGGTGAAATTAATTATGTGGGATAGACTGAATTTCCAATTTTTACTTGTCGCAGGTTGTGTTTCGATTTATTCATTTAAATCTTGAGTCTGTTTGCTTTTTCTGCTCTTACTTAGCCTTTTCACCCGCAAGCGTTGCTTGCAAGTTTTAGGACTGAAGATGCGTAGTTTTGCGTGAAATCAGTTTCCTATTAAAAATGTTGCCAGTCGTTTCTTCTTTTTCCCCCATTGTGGGGACTACTTTCTTGAATATATATAATGTGTAGGTTTGATTCATCGCAAAAAGATAAAAGCAGAGCCCAGTCGGATGATTCCTCGCAAGCTAACAGAAAACCTAGAGCTTTTCATTGTCGTCACATTGCAAATATATTTACTTCAAATCAGTTCTCGTTTCTGAGCACTGTGTAGTGTTAAACCCCACCATGTCGGATGTCGCTTGCTGGAAAATCTTTTCTGAATTCGAATGTTCACAAGCGAATTTCATTATAATATAAAGTGATACACTTTTAGACAATTGTGGTCTCGCTTTTAGCTGCAGTATGGCGAATGTTTCGCAAGAAAGTCTTAGTCCACGCCCAAGACTACACTCTGTGCAAATGTCTTTTAACAAGCCTTGCCGCCTGTTCCTTCTATCTTACGAGGGCTTGCCCCGTCAAGTCATGAACAATCATCGTTTTGCGTTTTTAAGTAAAATTCGATTTGTTTATTAACCAATCCATTCTCTCGGCATAAGACGGCGCAGATGTACTCCCAACAAGAATTCCTGAAATCGACGATCACCTCGGTGGTGACGGAGAGGCGAATGAGGAACGCTACTCCGCTCAGCAGTTGAAAAAAGAAAGGTTCGAAGATGGCATTCTCACCATTGGTTTCGTAGGTAATGTTCACAGCAGTGCTGCCCGGCTTCGACCGTGCTGTTGCATGAGCTGTACCCAGCCCAACTTATAACTGCGTCCTCTGACAGGGCATCCCAATGTTGGCAAATCATCGCTCATGAATGGCTTGATTGGGAAAAAGGTGGTCAGCACTTCTGTCACGCCCGGGCACACCAAATACTTTCAAACGTACTTTCTCACTCCCACTGTGAAGTTGTGTGATTCACCAGGTCTCGTCTTTCCGTCTCTCATTGATAAGCAGTTGCAGGTTGGGTTTTGTCGTGTTTATTTTGTCGGTATTGATGCGTGTGTGTTTTCGTTTAGTGAAGCCTGATTGACTCTATGGCGTTTTTCAACCTGTCGTAAACGAGAACACTTTGCGTTTCTACGTCACCCCGTTACAGTTTTTGTATTTTATAGTATATCATTTTGTACTGCGCTTACCTCCCTAATGCGTACAAAGACGTGCAGCAACTTTCCTGATCGAATGAAAGCTCTTCGTCGAAACGTTTGAACAATGCCTATGACGTCTGTCACTTTGGCCGTTAGTTATATGGTCAAGATTTGTTTGCAGCTTTTCCGCTTTTAATGTACCGAAGCTGATGGATACAAATGCCATTCTATTTGAATAAGGACTGAAGATGTGAAAACACACGAAACTAGTTTCCTTGTGCAAATAAATTGCGATTGATTCGCTTGGTGTGGGTCACTGCTGTGACTTACTGTCATTGCTAAATGCCAAACTTGTAAAACAATTTCAGGTGTTGCAGTGTAAAGATTACAAGTCTTTGAAGGTTATTTGAAGAGAACTAAAGTGTTTACAAATTTTTCATGGTTGTTTGTTTTGAAAAGATATGTACTATTGTTTTTCTGTTGGGATCTTCCAACCAGAACACCTTCTCTGCCAACGACTTGTATTCACGCCGTTCACCAAACGCCTAGCTGTTCAGTGCCAATGGATTTTTTATTGGTAGTTCGGCAAAATCACGCAGGAAGTCTTTACACCATTACACATTTTCATTTGTTTCTTCAATGGATTTTCTATTGGCAGTTCGGTAAAATCTTGTAGAAATCCTTGCACTATTACACATTTTTATTTGTTTTTTTCAGAGACATTAATTGTGCAAACACCACCAAATATGTTGAGAAATGAAGTGTTCTACAAAATAATTTGATTTCTGCCATCTTGTTCAAATTGCCTTTTGTTTGCTTCATTGGGTGGCGAAAAACGCTCAATCTGTTTTGCAGCCACCGAACATGTTTTGGCCAAAACTGTCCAAAACGGCGGGAAATGGTAATTTCCATAAAAGTAATCAAAGATTTCTGCAATCTGTCCGTTAAAATTGCATTTTAGTTCATGTTATAAGGTGATGAGATAACACGCCAAAACAGGTAGCCACTGAAGGTGTTTTTATGACTCAAGTGTTCTGCTATTTATCGGTGTTCCATAATAACACGAAAGAGGGTTAGCTCCGTATGTTTTATGCTCTCCCTGAAGTGTTTAGTTGGTACCGACTTAAAGATGGAACGCTTCATGGAAAATCATGTCCACTGCATAAAGGTTGTCCTGGCGCTCAGTATCTTTCATTCAATCGTGGTTCGTTCTGTTGGTTGACACGAGCTTCTCGTCTATGAAGTGATCGTTCGTTTTATCGCGTGTCGAGAGCCAGACTCTGCACGAACGTATGCAGTCAATCGTATGCAAGCGATGAAGTCCAAATCTTGCGCGTTTCTTGGATTGAGTTTGCAGCGCTTGTCCATGTTGATTCATTGAGCTTTTAAGTTGCAGTACAAGTTCGTTTATCACTGCGCAGATACTATCTGGCATTTACCCGGTATCTCAAGTGCGCGAGCCTTACACTCCTGTTGGGTATTTGGCTGCACGCCTGGATCTGATCAAGCTTCTTCAGCTCAAGCATCCGTCTGGTGATCCTGGTGAGAAATGGACGCCGTGGGATGTTTGCGAAGGTGAATATGTTTCGCGTACTTGTGTCCAGGATACCGACCTATATGGTATAGAAATTGCATATATCACTTGTACTGGACGCGATGCTAACAAATTGCGGTGTTATATTAGCAGGTTTTGAATTCTGTTGTTGCGTGGTAACAACTGTGTTCACGGTAACTAAGAAATGTGCCCAGGTCTACTTTCATGTTTTTCCAGGTTGGGCAAGGCAACGCAACTACATGACAGCAAAGGCAGCAAGACCGGACGTTTACAGAGCAGCGAACAGTATTCTTCGCATGGCGGTTGACGGGCGTTTATGCATGTATATGCGCCCGCCCGGATATACTGCCGAATCTGGTCAGCGTTCTCCTTGTTTTTATGCGCAGTTGCGTGTGGCAATTTTTATGAGCTGTTCAAGCAGGTTTCTTAAATACCAATATCTTGCAAATCTCATGTTTTGTAGTTACTCTTTGCAGGTTCTCACGTTGCTTACATGTCGCTGAGTAAAACAGTCTACGCATATGATGAAGTTTCAGTTTTTATTCAGCTATGTTATTCTGAGGCCTAAGGTTTCATGATATCATTAAAAGTCGCGTCAATACGTTTGATAAACAGTCAGTCATTGCTTGAAATGTAGCTGTGGCGTGTTTTTGATTAACATGAATTAAGCAATATGAAGAAGAATCTAAGAGCCTCATGTTTGTCAAAGTTGCTGCTGTAAGCTTGTGGAGCGGTTCACAGCTATTACTGCGGGAACCGAAATCTGGTGACAACAAAGCTTTTTTCAAACCGTATTTCGCAAGTTTGCCCTATTTCAAATGTAAATGTCGACAATTGTTCGGATCACTATTAGTGGTAAACGCGTGGTTTATGGTTGTGTAAATTTTAAGATTTTGTGATTGCCCTTGTTCTTTTTCCATAGTGTAGTACCCAGCAAAGGACCCACACATTTTTTGTGTGGAAAAAAGCTTTTAACGGTTTTGTTAATCTTAATTGCTTGGTGGCATGAATGGGCGTGATTATTCGCCATGTGACTTCACTAACGTTGTTTCATTTCATTTGCATGTGTTATAATTAACGTCGTTATCGTGTAGAAATTAAAGTTGATTTTCCATAATTTTTGTTTTGCCAACTATCTTGTGTTGCAAGATAAGGCGGCGCAGGCTAGAGCTAATTTTTAAAGTGATCAGCAAATATCGAAATCTACTGTTATAAGCGCCATTCTTGCATCGTAACATCTCCCATGCCTACAACCATGAGATGTTTCACTTGCTCTTTGTATCTGCACTGGTAAGGCGGTAATGACTCTAGTCTAATGGAACGCTATGGAAGCCCGTTTTCAAATATCATCTACCTCTGTGCTCTGTCGAAATGGGAATTATGAATTTTCTTAGTGGATGTTTGTTGTAGGTAGAGTTTCCAAATCGTTCTTATTTTGAAGAGCAATGTCTCTGAAGAAAACTTTTCGTTGTGTACTTATATTTTAGTTCTGATAACACAGTAACGGCTCACTCGGGTTTTATTTGCATTACTAAACTAACCATCTGAGATTTAAAACGACTGGCGATGAATATTACAAGCGCTCCCGCAAACCCAATACTTTGATTTCTGCTTTGAACCCTTTGTTTTTATGACGTATTTGAGCAAGAGCTGAGGATGCCGCCCAGCAGGCAAAATATATGCTCGGTTAGCATTCAGCATATGATTGTGTGCTGTGAAAGGATTCTTTCTTTCCAGAGACTGCACTATGCAATACCTTTTTATTTTCCATGGCCTCATTATGACATCATAAAACCTCATTCATGTGGAATCAGTTGCGCACTTTAATTGCCGTTCGTGCTGTAAGTCATATTTGTTGCTGAAACATGTTTTCCTAAACGTGCATATTTTTCGGTCCAAGAAGATAGTTGTAGATGATATTACAGTAGATATAATTACAGGCCCTAGCTTTTCAGCGGGCATTTTGATTCAAATAGATTTGAATAAGGACTGAAGATGTGTAATACACGAAAGTAGTTTCCTTACGCAATAAATTGCGATAGATTCGCTTGGTGTGGGTCACTGATGTGGCTTTACAAACATTGCTGAATGATAAGCACAAGCTTGAATCATTGCAAGGAGATGGGAGCAGAACCAGGCAGGCGATCACTCAAAATGCCCGCTGAAAAGCTAGGGCCTGTAATTGTTGCTTTCGACAAGGAGAGGCGAATCCCAGCCACTGGAGCTTCCCACTTGAAGAAGTTGACATCAATTAAAAAACTTTGAGAAACATGGACTGCTTACGAATTGTTGCTTGGAAAATTTTTAGCATGGAAATACTACTTAGTTTATTGTACCGCAACTGGAGTGTAAACCTCTTTAACCAAATTACTCGCTTGAGTGTAAACCTTTTTAACAACTGGAGTGAAACCCTTTTTAACCAATTTACTCGCTTAGTTGGCGTGCCAGACTTTCTCCGCTGCACGTTACGGTCTGTTGCAAACCACGTGATCGCCTGAGACAAAAAGCCACGCCAAAAGCGATGAGTTTGTTTTGTCAGTCAGAAATAGT
>Ga0210059_1010110_pt1 | contig 14621 bp, 13 predicted proteins | sample Ectturendosymbi2_FD_188042 | JGI IMG/M metagenome (GOLD analysis project Ga0210059, IMG submission 188042) | Ecteinascidia turbinata endosymbiont from Florida, USA - Sample 2 (SPAdes) (version 2) | ecosystem: Host-associated > Tunicates > Ascidians > Unclassified | place: Key West, Florida...
GACTCGATGCGGAGTCCTGTCACACTGGGCCGTGACGGAAGCTCAACGCGGAGTTCTGCCACTCTGGCGAGTGACAGAAACTTAACGCGGGGTTCTATGATTCTGGCCCAGGACAGAAACTCGACGCAGAGTTCTGTCACCCGGTTCCGTGACATAGTTGGACGGCGAAGCTATGTCACCCTGTTTCGTAAAAACACGGAACGGCGAAGCTATGTCACCCTGTTTCATAAAAACACGGAACGGCGAAGCTATGACACTCTATTTCATAAAAGTACAAAAATGAAAAAGTCATATTTATCTCAAGACAAACTTAATTTAGCCTCTAATTGATTCCTGTTGAAACTCTATACGAGCCTACTGTCAACGAAGCTAGATTTCACGTCATGACATCCTGTAAGAAAAACGGAGTCTCTAGGAGACCGGAAAATATATGGGCGTCGTGCTGCATAAAACCAATAGATATTCAGTCTAGACAGTCAGTCTTAGCATGTCGCTTATACTGAAGGTTCAGTATGACAATGGTTGATTGCAACGGCCATCTGTGTTCTTGTGGAATCGTGTCAAGGAATGGAGGGTTAATTACAATATCCATCGATTCATCGTTGGTGAGTTATTATGCTTTTTATGTTGATTGCATTACGAAATAATAATAAATTAAACATATAAATCAATTCTATTGTGGAATCTCTGATACTTTAAAGACTAGGGCTAAAGCAGAAGTTTGTGGGGAGACTAAGTAATCTGCGAATTATGAGTGTCTTCCCTGATCTAGCTGCTAGAAGCGAACCCACGGATTAGCGATAGTTAGATCTAAAGCACATGGTTTGCAAGGTTTCATACGAAACCCGAAACATATGTGTACAACATGTTTTAATAAGTTCTTGAAAATTATGTCAAAGCACGACAAAGGAATGAAAATTGAATTACACATAAGCAAATGCTAGCTGCATCACTCAACACTCCTGTGGTTTTATTGCAAATGAGCGAATGTAGCATCTTTGTTTTTGCCGTTTTTTTCCGGTCCTGACTCACTGATTTTCTACTGCACCACCTGATGCCCAGATACTTGCAAGTGAAACTTCATTTCAGTAGAAATACCTAAAAACGTTCTTCTGAATGAACGACCCTTAGCATTTGAGACGGCTTTTTTCGCAGGAGCTGCCGTCACGGCTTTCATCATACGCCTAAACACCAAAAAGGAGCGAGTGATCAAAGCACATTGGTGAGTGGATTTGCGTGTCGTTTTATACTCCAGGATTAAAATGCTGAAAGCTCATACTTATTTTCAAATCTGTCAAAATAATTCTAGTCCTCTTTGCAAATACTCTTTTGCCCAATTGGAAATGTTGGAAAAAATACTTGCAAAACTTGTAAGCCGGGTTTTAGGTAAACGTTTGACTTGCTTTTACCAACGTCGATTTTCTGTTATGCTACCAGAATATTTGCAAGATTGGAAATAATTTGCATAATTTTGATCTACGAGTAAGTTCACGTTACACGGAACAGTTTCACAATAAAAATCAGAATTGTTTAATTGCGTTCGCGATAAATTTGACGGTGTGTCTTGAAGAACTTGGTACAGTCTACTCAGAAATGCAATACTTTATCACGCAAAACGTATTCACGATGTTAGCTCTCAATTGGTTGGCGTTCACAAACTGAAAATTGCTCATTGCCGCAATCTTTTTTGCTTTCATTGAATAACTTGAAAGTGGTGATAAAATTATAACGTGCTATTTTTCCGAGCGTCAAAGCTGTATCTTGTTCTGTAACTTTAACAAAAACTTGCAATGGGTTATGCACACAGCTAAATATGCTAATGTCGTACCAAACTAAAAAATGTCATATTGACATATACGTAAAAACAAAAAACTGGAGCGACACATGCAGTGAAGTATGACTGAATCCAGTGCAGCATTTATTCCAAGCATTCAACTCACTTTTACGCAGTTTTACTAGCCGCAGCAGTCTATATTTCCATGCTCGAATTGCTTTAAGATTGTTGATGATGTTGGTTTTTCCGAACTAAAATGGAATCGATCTTTCAGGTCAAAAGCAAACTGAGCTAAATCTTTCCTAATGCTGCTAGATCACTGCAAAGAAATCATTCAAAGTCAACACAAAACAGTGAGAAGAACAGTTTCCACCAATGTGTGCGGACGGAAAAGTTCAAGCGAACTTTTTCCTTTGGCCACCACTCACGCCAAAGTAGCGAATAGCGGTAACAGTGAAGTGCGATAGCTCGCTATCACATGCGTCATTTTTATCAAAAAAGAGCGGCACTACAGCTATCGCTCCTGGAAAATTAGCTCGCTACAGTAGCTCGCTATTTTAGTAGCTCGCTACTGCCCACATCTGGGTACAGGTGATAATGTCCATTTGTTTTATTCATTCCTCGGCTTTCTGCTCGGGGGTTTACAACAGTGAAGTGTCGTCAGGGGAGGCAAAGGAGGCAGTGCCTCCCTTACCATTATCTCGAAATGTTTGAAAAAAATTAGGGATACAAAATAACAAATTTAATAAATATTTGTCCTTTCATCGTGAAAAGATGCAATTACACTGTGATTCTAATAATTTTCACAGTCAAATCATCTGAAGTTGCGTAGTTCTTCTTCAAGTCAGGCAAAAGTCACAAAGGGAGGCACCGACTGCTTGTGCCTCCTCTCCGGCTGGCTTTCGCATTGTGAAATGCTTCACAAAGTGAGCTGCTGAGCGCGGAAAATGCAATTAATCTCCATGCAGTTTGTACAATTCCACTAGTGAAATATTTGTACATATATGTCCTCGCATTCCATATTCTAGCACTTACTTCAAGTTGAGTAATATACTGATGTTACACAGATCACGACCTCTAAGAGGTGACAATGCTGTGATTCGGATTCAGAAGTAATCTTTTTATGCATGGGTTCTCATTTACTGAATCCAGGTGCGTCCTCGCAGAAACCAAGTGTGGTTGATCGGCCTATTTTTATTTCTGATAACTAAAATGATTCACATCAAAAGATACACACTTGTGAATTGTATTTTATTATTACTTTTATTTGTCATGAATCATAACTTTAAACGAAATAGAAAGGTACTCACCAAGGTACTATATTCCATAATGTTCTAGCACTTCTCGACATGTCACAACGCTCTCATAATTGTCATATTTTAACTTTTGCATCTTAGTATTTGCGATTAAGAGATCAACGATATATTTAAATCGGTTCTCTTATTCAAGCATCTTGCTCATAAGTATAAACTTATTATAAACTAGAGATGATTTAACTGTTGTTTGTATTACTTTAAAAGTCTGTACTTTGTTATAACTGTACTTAAAGATATGTCTGCACTCTTGTCTGGTAACAATTAAACTGTGCTTTGTTACATTCATATCTCAGCTTACTTTCCAGTTTGCGCGGCATCGCTTGTTGAGTTTAAGGCGGAAATTTATCATTAATTAAGACTTTGAACGTTACCTGTTCGTAGCTGAAAGCTCGCAATTATTCTGGAAATGTCAACAATTCAGTAAGACACGAATGTAATTCACTCACGAATACTGTTTAAGCCTGAACGACTGACAGGACGAAGGCTATGCTGGTACAGTACAGCGTTTTAGCCTGGCAGAGTTTCAGTCGGACAAGCCACTTGCTGTCGTCTAAACTGGCAAGGATTATCCCGGACAAGCCACTTGCTGTCGTCTAAACTGGCAGGGATTATCCTGGACAAGCCGCCTTTGACTGGCAGAATCCTGCTAGGACAAACCAGCTTCTAGAAACTCTAAACTGACATGGTATCTGGTACAGGTCGCGGATTACCACTTTTTACTCCTGATCACAGCCGGTAGTGTACATGAAGCACAATGCGGGACAGTGACTTAACCCAGGGCTGAAGCTATAGGCGGAATAAGCCAGTTTCTCCTTTCTGATCATTGCCCGAAGTGAGCACAATGCCCAATGTCCGACAACAACTTAACCTAGGGCTGAACCTATAGGCAGAAGGAAAAGCGTCTGAATTTCAGTCCAGAAAAGACGCTTTTATACCTAAATTCTTGGAAATTCCCCTTTCCTTCAGGTGCTTTAATTGGCTCTTAATTAGGTAATTGTTTTATGATTGGCCAGTTCAAACGTTTCCAGAATCTTCAGATATATCTTGGTGCTTGGGATTTCACCTGATCGTGATCAGGCATCATATGACTTTTGCTCACGTTTAAATGACGTTGTGTTTAGGGTCAGCTGACTAAATAATAGGTTTTGGTTGGCTGTAACCCTTTTGAATCCATCCTGGTTGTTTCAGGCTTGCGAGTTTTCCAGCGAGTTTATTTTCTATACAGTAATAGTTGTTACAGGCAAAACTTGCCTGTAACACTGAATATGCAGCGTTACGCCAAATCAGCAGCTGGTCAGATATACAGCTACAGTGTTAAGGCGGTGAAAGCAGGCAACCAATATCTGTGCCTCCATGAAAATTCCATTGTTATGACATAGTTAGGCAATTCTATGGTACTGATACGTCATCACTGGCTTGATCGACAAGCCGCGTTGTGGAAAATTGCTATGAAAATATGTGGACTACAACAGGATTTTGTGACATGAAAAATCTGCCAAGAAGCCTCAGCAGACATGAGAGGTAGGTCAACAAATCACATTCAAACCAAATTGCTTTAAACATTTTTGGAAGCACGAGGACAGATTTGGCTTTAAACGAACAGCAGAGACTAAATACCAGCGTTCACAATGCTAAGGTAATTACATATTTCATTGAAGCTTTCTGCAGCTTCCGACCATACTGATGGTAAGCATTCTCGATTGGATCACTGTATGCGTTGTAGACGTATGCATTAGTTATAAGACTATAAACTTTGTAATAAAGCCATTAACATATAGCTGATAAGTCACTTCAGATTGGCCCTCCTATATTTTACCTTTTTTCAAATCTAGAATCGCCTCTGTACCTATGTGTGTGTAAAAAGTATGACACGGAATAGAAAGCAAAAATAACAGCCAATCTGCAAGCAGCCACTTTAGTGGTGAATTTATGCTACTCCATTCAATTCATACACTCGCAAATTTGGCTTTGAAAGAGACAGTGCCTCCCAGCCACGAACCTCACCATACGTCATTGGTTTAAAAACAACAGGAATGTAACCGGAAACTTTTACAACTAGGCCTACACGATTTTTAATAACTTTTTCAAAATGAAAAAAAACTTTTACACTAGATTAGTCAGTACAGTTGACGCATTAGTGCTTTGATGTTTTGTGCATTCTTACTGCGTAATTCCCAGTAATATTCCATTTGTGATTCAACGCGATGTACTTGTTTGCGAACAGTCCGACCGTCAACGAGATAGCCTGCAATCCTACATAACCGCAGTCGGACCTTGTTTCCTATGGCGCATACGAACGCCCTGTGCTTTTGTTCGTCGTCATTCTAATTCCGACTCTACATCGAACCGCTACGTTACGCTTTTCTGACTTCACGCTCACGTGTATTGGAGTTTTTGTTGTATACAGTGGTGTGTTTAAGGGAAGGCGAGCAAGGCACTTGCCTCGGCTCCCCCTTTTTTGAGCCCCCCCTTGAGGTGTTACGTGTGTGAATTTTCCTTATTTTTGGTGAAAAACCTATTATCCACTCATATAATGTACTACAAAGCAGATCATAAGCAAGTACTCTGCTTTCAAAGGCCCCCTCTACAGAAACTCATATACAGGTACTTCGACTTCAAAGGGGCCTCCAACAGCAACTGCAATTTATTTGAAGGTAATCTTCTTCCAAACGGGCCCCCAAGAACCGCAGAATTGTGTAAGTACTCTGCTTTAAAACTTTGTTGAAGGTGCCCCTGAAAGAAACTAATGTGTAAGTACCTTGCTTTAAACGGGCCCCCAACAACAATTGTAATGTGTAAGTACCTTGCTTTCAAACGGGCCACCAGCAAGAACTGTAATGTGCAAGCACTATATGCTTCCAAAGGTGCTCCCAAACAGCATTTGTAATGTGTAAGTACCTCGCCTTCAAAGAGGCCCCCAACAGCAAGTGTAATGTGCAAGTACTATGCTTTCAAATGGGACAAAAACAGCAATTGTAATGTGTAAGTACCTTTCTTTAAAAGGGCTCCCTTACAGCAACTATAATGTGTTAGTACTATACTTTCAAAGGGACACCACCACCATCTCCAATAAGCAAATAAAGGAAAGTTTCAAACCAACTTCTATGCCTAAAAAATTGTTTGTTAAAGTTTCTTCCAAAAAGTTCTGAAAAGACCTTATCAAATAAGAGCAAATATTTATACCAAATGATAATTTTTTTGTACCAAATTATGATTTTTAAAAATTGAAGTATTTGGTTTATTGATAATTTTGTGAAAATGACACAGTTGAACAGAAAGTATCCAAGTGGATCAGCAAAAAGAAGGAAAAAGTAAAATGTGCCTTGTACAAAAACTCAAGTTTTGTAAAAATGAAGTTGATAAATGGAACATTTTAGAAACATATCTTTATCCAAGGATCTCTTTTTTAGGTATCTGAGTTGAAAACGTTAGACAAATTTCTCATTTCTTGTGATGTTGTACCTTAGTGAACATTTTCATCAGAAAATAAGACAACAGGCAATGTTCTAGCAGAGACCGCACTACATCTTTTAATTTATAGAATATTATCTTCTTAGTTTACAAAGTAATTTTGTATTATTGCTGTTGTGCTGCAAAGACTGTTAATAAGCAAGGCTACATTCATGCTTCTTATCGGTTAGCGGAAATGCTATTTTTTGAGTAATATGAGTACTCATTTTTTCTACAGACATTTTAGGTGGTTTGAATTTAACCTATGTGTGAAGTCACAGGTTATTTGAAACTTGACTAGTAAATGGTTGGTTTAAGGTAGACTGGTAGATGATGCTAAAAGATTTTTGGCAGCTCTTAGCCAGTATAACTTGAACAATTTTTTCTTCGCACAGATTTAATTAATTGTGTAGGTTACTTGGTGCAGATGAAATGTTTGCGATAAGGTATATGATGGATTATTTCCTACTTTTGAAAATTTTTCACACAAGTCGTGTCAATAAAAGATGAGGGCAGCCTTGACTCATCCAAATTCAAAGCTTTTCAAAACAAGTCTGTTACGGCAAGTTTCCCTTTAATTTCAAATTAGTTTGCACTGTTCGTGCATTCAGTGTCGCCCTCTCGGCCGGGTCTTACCAAGACCTTGTAAATTGGTGCTGCAGCCTTCTTACCAGGCGTACGGTGTGCGGAAGCTTCAGGGAACTCACCCAGAACACAAAAAACGAATAAATTGAAACCAGAAATCGTACAAACTCAGTCGTGGCGCTACAAGACCACTGTAGTCATAAAGCGCCAACAAAAAAACACCATATCAAACAAACAATTAGTGTCGCCCTTGTTTCAGCCCTCCGCGCAAGGCGCCTCACTTGATTGCTACGCTTCGTTCGTGTTCTGGCCGTCTGTGGTAGTCAGTCAGTGAGTGTGTGGCTTCGTATGGAAGCGTGTATACTTCGGTTTAACCGACGATGATAACGAAGTAATTTAGGTTTCTTCCATCCGTATATGTGGTCTGTTTTCTGGATGACAACGAGGGTTGTACCACTGTATTGTTTGCAGCAGCTTGGGCGACGAGGGTCGCGCTGCTTCGTGTAAACCGTTTATCTCGTATCAAACGTCTTGAATCTTAAAAGTCGCTTTAAACAAAGTTCCGCAACAACTAATGTGACTGGCAGTAACATTAAAGTTAAACCGAAGTCATCCGCTGAAGACGCTGAATCCTGTGCGGAGGCGTGTTTGACGCCAGTCCTAAGTAAAATACGTTAGTGGATCCGTATAACTGTATAGTTTCATTTAAAATGTCAAGCGCTTCTGAAACGCTACAGAACTTGTCAGTGAGTTTGTCGCTGCTGTACTCTGAAGCTGACACTGTGATGCGCCGCGAGAATGCTCAACCGTCGATGTTGAGTTATTATCTTGTCAGGATTCGTGATCAGTTCGCAGAGATCGAGAGATGCAACATTGGTTTGCTGAGCAAAGCAGGAAGTCAAGAGAAGGACACTCTGTTGGGCTTAATTACTAATCTGCGCTGCCACAAAGCTGAGTTTGATCAGCGCGTACGAACTTGGCTTGAGCAGCATGGTGTTGCTGCAGAAGAGATTGCAGACTTGTTGGCCGACAGCCCTGTGTTACGATCCATGGTCTCAGCGTCGAAACATTCTAGTGTGAAATCAGCGGGATCACAGCATTCTAGTGTGAAAACCGCGGCATTGAAGCATTCTAGTTCAAAATCGGCGGCATCTCCAAGTTCAGGTGTTTCCTCAGCCGCAAAGAGAGCAGAGGTTCTAGCAAAGCAGGAACTGGCTAGACCTAAGTTCATCCAGCTCAAACAGGAACAGGAATTTGAGCGCCAAGTTGAGGAAAGAGCTCTGGAGGAAAAACGCCTCGAAGAGAAGAGCTCTGAAGCAAAAACGCTTTGAAGAGGAAAGAGCTCTGGAACTAAAGCGCATCGAAGAGGAAGAGCTTTAGAACAAATACGCATCGACGAGCAAAGAGGTTTGGAACAAAGACGTAGAGATGCCGAACGCGAAAGAGAATACGCTGAAACCCAAAGGCGCCGAACCCACGAGCTTCAGCAATTATAAATCGAACGACAAGTGTGGGAAGAAGAATCCGAACTTGGTGGTTATCTACCCCTCGATGATGCTGCCATGAACGCAGTCGCCTCAGTGACAAATGTAGCATGGAAGGAATGTGGCAAGGCGGAGTCAAGTTCAGTGGCTATCACGAAATTGCCCTTTTTCTCGAAGTCGACGTTTACAAGAACAAATGAGGCTAGCCTCGGTAACTTGAATCACGGTATGAAGACATGGAGCCGGGGCCGTCTACGTCACGTGATGGAGGTGAGTTTGTGCCTATTGTGCTTGGTAACATGACCAACGACAGCCAGACAAAACCTAAGCTCTTCGCAAACCACCCAGAACCTCTTGAAGTTCCTAAATTTCAGCGTGAGCAACGTGATTGTCAGCCACTAGCATATCGAGATAGACCTGCGTTTCATCCTTTAGAGGTAGGTTTGCCCAATCCGGAATTAAAATTTGACGGCGATCCTACCCGCTATTCGTTATTTATGGCGAACTTTGAAGCTCACTTGGAGAGTAGACTCAACCCGACAGATGATGCTTCAAAGCTGCAATACCTAATACAGCACTGTAAGGGTGAAGCGAGAACACTGATCGATTTTTGTTCTGTCTTGGACTTCAGTGCAGATTACCAAAAGGCTAAGCAATTATTATTTGAAAATTACGGTCGTCTGCATGTAATTGCGAGAACGTACGTAAACAAACTGTCGAAAGGGCAAAGGTTAAAATCTGGCGACTCTGCAGGACTTGTGATGTTAGCCCATGACTTGGAAGAAAGCAGAGTTGCACTGAATCATCTGAAGTATTATTCAGATCTGAATAACTTTGACAATATTGCAAAGATTATAGAGAGACTTCCGTTTGACTTACAAAAACGCCGGTTGCAATTAGCTGCAGCCATAGAAGGCGATAGACGCGAACCTTCATTTGAGGACCTTGTGTACTTTGTCCAGGGAGAAGCGAGAGTTGTTCAATCGTCGTATGGGTCCTTACTCAAAAAGGGACAGTCCAACATCTCAAGGGTCTCCTCGCACGTAACCAGCGCTGATCACATACAAATTAGAGACAAATGTAGCCTTTGTGCAGAATTGTATCGTCTGGCCGACTGCAAGAAATTCAATGATAAGAACGCTGCTGACAGAGTGGCACACGTCCGAGAAAAGCGATTATGTTTTAGTTGTCTCCGGGCTGGACATATCTCTAAACGTTGCTTTATGAAAGTGGTCTGTAAGGTAACTGGATGTAGTTCCAACCACCACACCATGTTGCACGAACGATTTGCTCAAAAGCCGTGGCGCAACCGTGTAACCAGGAGCTGTGCGGTGCAAACGATGTCAGACGAGCTGTCGTCTAAGGTATGCAACGTACGAGGTGAAAAGATCACCACTAGCCTTAATGTAGTCCATTTGCGTATTACGGCGAATGGTAAAGAGGTGAAAACTAACGCCTTTCTTGATCAAAACTCTACCACTACCTTATGCGATGAACGTTTGGTTGATGCTCTGGGCTTACACGGAGAACCTGCAACATTTGCACTCTCAACCACCGCGTAGCAGCGAAACGGCACGGGAAGAAAGTATAGCTAGACGTGGCACCCATAAACAGTGGAGATGTGTTAACCTTGGTCGTGCACACGTTCGATTGCCTTGAAGCAGGCCCGTAACCAGCTTGGGACACCAGGGGGGGCGAAAAATTTTCTTAGAGGTGCCCAAATGTCCAATGTCCATCAGATTTTTCCAGGGGGGGTCGAAAATTTTTCTAAGGGAGGCTTCTCCCCCTCTGCTCCCCCCCTGGTAACGGGCCTGCCTTGAAGTAACAAAGAATCCGGCCATTGATGCTATTGATTTGCAGCGATGGAACCATTTATGCGACTTAAATGCTCCTGTACTTCCTGATGAAGATATTTTACTGTTATTAGGAGTCGATGTTCCTCACGCCTTCTGGACTCTCGAAGAGAGTCGATGAAATGTGGGTGAACCTTTCGCAGTGAGAACACTTTTGGGTTGGTCCTTAATAGGCCCCGTGTTGCCTTCCGCCGGTAAAACTTTGGCAGTGCACCATGTAACAACCGCTGATGAAGTTTTGAAACACCACATGAAAAGGTTGTGGCAGTTAGATGCTATACCGCCCCCGAATCCTTCAGGTGTTTCTATGTCAAAGGAAGATCGATATGCCCTCTCTGTGATGAAACAATCTAAGAGTAAGGTAAATGGCCACTATCAAACGGCACTGCATTGGTGACCACAATGGTGATACATTGCTCAAAAATAATCGCCAATTAGCTAAGATGCGCCTGACCTACTTGCAAAAGAGGCTCGAGAAAGACCGACCTTTAAAGGCAAAATACATAGAAGCTGTTAACAGGTACTTGTCCGAAGGTCATGCTCGTCTGGTCTCCGACAAAGACACTAAAGCTGTGTGGTTTTACCTCACCATCCCGTAACCCTCCCTTAAAATCTGGTAAAGTAAGGGTGGTTTTCGATTGTACGGCAAAGTTTCGAGACACATCGTTGAATGACATGCTTTTATCGGGACCAGACCTGCTACAGAATCTCATCGGAGTCTTGCTTCGTTTCCGATTGGGCAAAATCGCCTTCACCTCGGACATCCAAGTTATGTTTCATCAGGTAAAAGTTCCCTTGGTTGATCAAAAGTTTTTGCGCTTCCTGTGGTGGCCGCAGGGCGATACAGCCAAAGAACCAGAGGAGCACTGCATGACAGTCCACATATTCGGAGCAAAGTCATCACGGAGCGTTGCGAACTTCGCGTTGTTGCAAACGGCTCAAGACAACGCTCACCACTTCAATGGTGAAGTGCTTGAAAAGGTGAGAACCAATTTTTACGCTGATGACTGCTTAAAATCGGTAAACAGTGTGGAAGAGGCGCGAAAGTTGGTTCATGATTTTATTGAATTATTGAAACTGGGCGGCTTCCAGTTGAAAAAGTGGTTGAGTAACGAACCTTCTGTTCTGTCTCAGGTAGATACATCGGATCGTGCTCACACCGATCTCAATTTGGACTTAAATAGCAAAACGACCGAAAATGTGCTTGGTGTCAAATGGGATTTTACAACCGATATATTACAGATGCATATCCACGTCAAATCCAAACCTGTTACGAGAAGAGGCTTGCTGTCGATCATTAGTTCGGTGTTCGATGCCCTTGGTATGGTCGCTCCGGTTGTTTTAAACGGTAAACTTATTTTACAGCAGCTGTGCAGGAAAGGTATTAGCTGGGATGAAAGCCTCCCGCCGCTCGAGCTCGACCAGTGGAAATGTTGGCTGACGGCTGACGGATTTGCCGAAAGTATCTACTATAAATATTCCCGGTACATGTTCCCGCGGTATGTGCAAACCGATTTTGAAAACATACAAGTTCATCATTTTTCAGACGCTTCATCCAAAGGATATGGTACTGTGTCATACCTTCGTGTGGTCAAGGAGAAGGGTGAGGTGCATTGCACATTTTTGTTTGCTAAAGCTCGCCTTGCTCCACTGAAAACTGTCAGCATCCCTCGACTGTAACTAATGGCTGCAACTCTGGCTGTACAGGTTGATGAGTTCATTCGTACCGAGTTGCAAAATTTGAAATACAACTCTGTATTTTGGACCGATTCTTTGTCAGTCCTGATGATGATAAGCAATGCTAATAAACACTTTCCTGTGTTTGTGGCAAATAGACTGGCGAAGATTGAGCAAGCTTCAGTTCCAGCTCAATGGAGGTTCATAGATTCACCGTCTAATGTAGCTGATCACGTCTCCAGAGGTTTGACTGCGTCTGAATTAATAACTAATGGTAGTTGGTTTGAAGGCCTCTCGTTTTTGAAGCATTCACAAGAAAGTTTACCAAAATGCCCTCGTGTCTCTCCCAACTTTCCAGAAGAATTTCTGGTCTTTCGGTCTCACAAGACAGCTATATAAGTTAATGGGAATGAGAGTTTCTCCCTACGGTTTTCTCGCTACTCTTCGTGTTACAAATTACAAATCGCTGTAGCTTAAATATTGCGCCTCAACAAGCTACTGTGTCACCAAGACGGTATGACTGGTGCTTTAACTGTCGATGAATTAGAAGCGGCTCATCTAGAGACTGTCAAGGTGGTTCAACGTGAAACTTTTTCTCGCGAAATATCTATTTTGCTGTCTGCCACAGGTAAAAAGAAGCGATTCCCGGGATCACTGTGAAAGCTCAACCCTATGCTCGACGATGGCGTTGTTGGAGTTGGAGGGAGACTGAGCATGTCTACAATGACGTTTTCTCAAAGGCACCCGATTATTTTACCAAGTGACCACCACGTCACCCAGCTAATAATTGAAGATCACCATCGTAAGGTTGGTCACTGCGGTATGGCCAGGACATGGACGTCGCTGCGCCAAAGCTTCTGGATTGTGAGAGGTGCTGTTACGGTTAGAAAAGTGCTCGGCAAAGGCATACCGTGTCAAAGGCAAAACTCGAGTCCGGGATCACAAATCATGTCAGACTTACCTGTTGAGTGACTGATGCCTGATAGGCCTGCATTTCGTTACACTGGAGTCGATTTATTTGGTCCCTTTGCAGTGCGCCAGGGGCGAAGTTGCGTGAAAAGGTACGGGCGCATATTCACATGCATAACATCGAGAGCTGTGCGTTTGGAAGTACCTCGTATGTTAACGGTCGATTCATTCCTGAATGCCTTTAGAAGGATCCTCTCCCGCCGAGGTAAGGTGCACACCTTACTCAGTGCTAACAGAATGAATTTTGTGGGCGCAGAAAAGGAACTGCGATGTACACTTTGTGAGTAGAACACTAAAATTCTTAGCTGAACAGCTTCATCAGCGTGGCGTTCGATGGCAATTTAATCCTCCGTTGGCGAGTCATATGGGAGGAGTTCGGGAAAGATTAATTCGCTCTGCTAAGAAAATTTTTAATGCTTTATTGTTGCAGCAGAGAGTCACTGACGAGTGTTTGTTCACCCTCGTGACGGAAGCTGAGTACATACTGAACATACTGAATTCCCGACCGCTCATCCCGATCGTGCTTGATCCTGAAGCTCAGGAACCGTTGACCCCTAATCACTTGCTGCTATGTGGTCACGAATGGCCGTCATTACCCCCTGGACTCTTCTTGAAATCCGACTGTTATAGCCACTATCGTTGGAAACAGGTTCAATACCTGGCAGAACAATTTTGGCGGCGCTGGACCCGAGAATACATACAGACAGTTCAACTTTGACAGAAGTGGCAAAGCGAGGAAAGGAACCTCGCTGTGGACAATATCGTGCTTTTGTACGAGGAACAGGTTCCTCGTAAGTGGCAGGTCGGCCGTGTGGTTGAGGTCTATCCTGACACTCATGGCCGAGTGCGACATGTCCAAGTGAAACCAAATAATACATTGCTGCAACGACCTGTGACCAAACTCTGTCGCATTCAATTGTGAAGTTATCGAAACCAAGTTATGCCATGTGCCATTGTGACACGGTTGTGTGTTGTTGTTAATCTATTTATCCTCGTGAATTTTCGGACCTTTTGAGTCAGTGGAACGGTTGTTCTATGTTGCTACTTCCACATTAATGGTTTTCCAGTTTGTTTGGGAACTTGTGCCGTTACTTTTATTTTTGGATGTCCCTTTGGTAAGTACATTGCGGGGAGGATGTTACGGCAAGCTTCCCTTTAATTTCAAATTAGTTCGCTCTGTTCACGCATTCAGTGTCACCCTTGTTTCAGCCCTAAGCGCACGGCGCCTCACTTGATTGCTACGCTTCGTTCGTGTTCTGGCCGTCTGTGGTAGTCAGTCAGTGAGTGAGTCGCTCACGTACCGCCGAGTCCTTGAGTCACTTTGCAAGAAGCTAACATCATGCGCCGCACTCCTGAAGAGGCTTGCTGGCCCTGGCTCTGGCTGAGGTGCTGGAGCAACAACGTTGCGAACAGCCACCCTAGCCCTGGTCCATTCGACTGCAGAGTACTGCGCTCCTGTTTGGTGCCGCAGTGCTCATACTCGCCTCATTAACCCCACCATCAACGACGCCTT